>Ga0209636_10006935_pt1 | contig 11573 bp, 11 predicted proteins | sample DeeMarSWOR152_54_FD_187464 | JGI IMG/M metagenome (GOLD analysis project Ga0209636, IMG submission 187464) | Marine sediment microbial communities from White Oak River estuary, North Carolina - WOR-1-52-54 (SPAdes) (version 2) | ecosystem: Environmental > Aquatic > Marine > Intertidal zone >... | reverse complement strand
ACCTCAATGATCCTTTCAGAAGGCTAAAATCTGCCTTTCTCTTTGTTACCTGGCACCCCCATTTTTTTTCAAACCTCTTTTCTAAATGATCAAGTATAGGTTGACACAGAAAGAACCTTGCAAGAAATATTGCAGATGAAAAAAGGAAGACAATAATAACAACGATAGACATAAACTTCTTCATTCAGATCTTCCCTACCTTGTTGGAATTCGAAATCTTTCTGCCTCCTAGCCCACGTCAGTACACCTCTTCTGTGCCTGGCCTGCAACCCCGCTTGTGATAAATAATTTGATTGTAAAGACTTTTTGGAAGAAAGAGATAAAGACCAAAAGATATCCATTCATAGTGAGTTTGTTTAAATAATGACAGCACTCCCAGTTCAGGCGATATGTCTTCATACGAGTAAGGCGCGAAAAGGATCTCTATCCCCCCAGATGGTGTTTTTTGGGGAAGCAAAAAGCCTATGCGGTACAGATGCAGCGGAGAACTAACGAAGAGCACGGAACTGTATCCCACAGTCCTGATAATTCTCAGAGCGTTCCGAATATTGCCCAACGTGTCGCAGGAATTCATTTCTGCATGAAGAGCGCTTCGTGGGACACCGTGTTCTGAAAGCCACTCAAGCATCAATTTCGCCCCTGATTCTCCTTCCCAGGGCCGATTCCCTCCCGAGCAGACAAGGGCCGAGACCCGATGCTTCACAAATAGGTAGAGCGCATGACGGCAGCGCCTGATGGTCTCGTCATTGAGAGCCCAATCCTCTGTAAAATCATTAAAAAAGACAATCGCGCAATCCGCCCTGGCTGGATTCATTCCCTCAAACCGGCGTTTCACTGAGTTCCCATACCATGCGCAGAGAGAGAAATCGCAAGCGACCAGAACCAGACCGATGATAATGATCCTTTTGAGAGGTTTCCACATATGCCTGCTTTATCAGGGATGCGACAAATCCCCCACCTCTCTTTGTGAGAAATGGGGTCGGTTCAGGGTTACTATCTTCAGGAGAGATTTACAAAGAAATATCTTTTTGGTCAAGCATTTAGAAAGGCTACAGCTTCCCAGGGGAGGAATAGAAAAGAAAACTCCCTGCCAAATTTATTTGACAAGAACCTCTCCTGGCCTTAAGTTATCTCCAACAACCTAAAGCAGACCGAACTTAGTTCGCTTCGCTCATCCCCGCGCAAGCGCGGGCACAATGTTGGAACCATGGAACAATGGAATATCGCGTTCTGGGAAACTGCGGCAGTGGTTTATTGGCAAACCGTATTGTCAAGGACCTTTATCAATGAGAAACTTCCATATAAAATCATCATTTCAGTATTCCATCATTCCAGGTGCGAGGAAATATACAACAGCCTCAAGAAATTCTTTTAATTCCAACATCTTGTAGAAATTCAGACATATTTAATTCAGGGGTAACCTATGGCTGTTAGAGAAGTCTTACTACTTGGAAATCCCAAATTGTATGAAATATCAGAACCAGTAAACAGAGATGAGTTGAACGCAATGGCTGATGTTGTTGCTGATCTTCACGATACTCTCATGGATTTTAGAAAGAAATATCACGCAGGCAGGGCAATAGCAGCTCCACAAATTGGAGCAATGAAACGCTTGGTTTACCTGTATATTGATAAGCCTGTAGTTTTTATCGATCCAGTATTTGATGAGAAAAGTACGGAAATGATAGAATTATGGGATGATTGTATGAGTTTTCCAGATCTTCTTGTAAAGGTTAACAGACACAAGAGTTGCAGGATTAAATATAGAGACATGGAATGGCAAGACCAGGCCATGATGCTTGAAGACGACCTGTCCGAGCTATTGCAACATGAATGTGATCATTTGGACGGTATCCTTGCGGTTGCCAGAGCAATTGACGAACATTCTTTTGCCATGAAAAGCCAGAGGCAGTTTCTTAAGTGAGAACATATCGCACCTTCGGTGCGGACCTGATACTGGATGCCGGATACTGGATGTATCATTCCGGATTGTGTGTTTATCCAGTATCAAGAATCTAGTATCCAGAATCGTTTGGTTGGTGCGACTGATCGTACGATATCGAAATCATTAGGCAAAAAAGGAAATTCCTAAGCGATGAACTTATCACACCGGCATGAGATGAGAAGAAAGGAAAAGGAAATCACCGATAGGGCCGTCATCGAATCAATCATTCTCAGATCATCTGTTTGCCGTTTAGCTTTGTCAGAAGACAGCCGTCCGTATGTCGTTCCCCTTTGCTTTGGGTATGAAGATAATACCTTGTATTTTCACTCCGCTCGCGAAGGTAAGAAACTGGATATACTCAGCAAAAACAATAAGGTTTGTTTCGAGTTCGATATCGATCATGAGATAGTGGAAGCCAAGGACCCTTGCAAATGGGGCATGAAATACCGGAGCGTTATTGGATATGGGAAGGCTTCAGTCATCGATGATCCTGAATCAAAGCGCAGGGCCTTTAATATTATCATGCAACATTATGCGGGCAGCTCATTCACCTATGCAGAAGCCGTACTCAAAGACACAGTAATCATTAAGGTAGAAATAGAGAGCATGGGAGGAAAGAAATCGGGATACTGATAGGTGGATTTGACTCGTATGGCCAGGAGCACCACTTGGTCCCCCTCCGGCGGACATTTGAACTCCGGCACACGAGTCTTTTGAATTTCTTTCAACGTGAGGTTCAAAATGGATCTGAAGTTACTTCTAACAGTGTTTTCGACGGTATTCATCGCCGAATTAGGAGATAAGACACAACTTGCAACGCTGCTTTATGCGGCGGGCCCAGCCAACAGCAAGCTGACGGTATTCCTTGGCTCTGGTCTTGCACTGGTCCTGGCCTCAGGAATTGCGGTTCTCGCTGGTTCATTTTTAGCCCAACATGTAAATTCCAAATATCTCTCTTGGATGGCGGGTCTCGGATTTATTGGTGTGGGCATCTGGACAATCCTAAAGGCTTAGAGGTGACCGAATATCTATGTTTGACTGTACGTACCGCTTTTGGCCGGATAGTATAGGGGAACTTGAAAGATTTCTTGAATAGGTCTATGATGAGAGGATGAGTAAAGGCAGAATTTTCAGTATGTTATCCTTTAACACAATATCTTCTCATTCGACTGGTATTGCTCAATGAAATTATTGTTTTGCCTTTTGGGTCTGGTCTTTATTGTTGAAGGATTACCATATCTGGCATTTCCTGATAAGATGAAGAAGTGGTTGGGACAAATCCAACAGGTTCCCGATAATCAACTGAGGATAATTGGTTTTGTGGCTATGTGTTTTGGTCTTCTTTTGACGTATATCTTTAGGTAACAGCAGATGTACAGCCTGCAAGATTATGACTATGACCTTCCTGCTGAATTAATTGCCCAGGAACCGGCCTTGAAAAGGGATGGATCCCGTCTGCTGTGCTTACAGAGAGCCACAGGCAAAATTGCTAACCGTTATTTTTTTGAGCTACCCTCGCTCCTTGGAGAGGGCGACCTATTGGTTGTGAATGATGCCAGAGTGGTGCCAGCCAGATTATATGGTCAAAAGGAGACCGGAGGGCGGGTAGAAATCCTGGTTCTTGATCATCCAGTCAGGCCTCCTAGAGGTGAGCAGGACATACGCTGGTGTCTGGTAAGGGCATCAAAGAGGCCGAAAATAGGAAGCAACATACTATTTCCGCATGGCCTGATGGGCATTGTCAAGGGGTTCGGTGAAGACGGAATGGTTCAACTCGGATTTCAAGGTAAACATACCCTTAACTATGTCCTGGAAAAAAGAGGTTGCCTTCCGCTGCCACCTTATATTAAAAGAGACAGCAATGATAGGCGATTAGATGCGGACAAGGAAAGGTATCAGACCATATTCTCTCATTTTTCAGGAGCAGTAGCAGCACCTACGGCTGGCCTTCATTTTACCCATGGTCTGCTCGAGTCCCTTCAATCCCTGGGAGTAGATATTGTCAGTATAACTCTCCTGGTTGGGCATGATACCTTCAGGCCCGTGAGGGCAAAGGACGTCAGAGAATATCGCCTGGGGAAAGAGTCATATTTTGTTGGTCCTGATTCTGCCAGGGCGATTGAGAGGGCTAAGGGTGAGGGCAGAAGGATTATCGCTGTCGGGACTACGGTTGTCAGGGCCTTGGAGACTATAGGCAAGAGAAAGGGGGGAATAGCAGCTGATTCTGGAACCACCGATCTGCTGATCTATCCGGGATTTAATTTTGAGGTGGTTGATGCCCTCATAACGAACTTTCATCTACCTCGTTCTTCACTTCTTTTTCTGGTGGCAGCCTTTGCTGGCCTTGATTTGACTATGAAGGCCTACCGCTGTGCGGTAGAAAGCAGGTACCGGTTCTATAGTTACGGAGATGCCATGCTGATAACTTGAAAGGGAACTGGGAGCGTGGAATTCCGGATTATCAAAAGGTGTAAATCAAATAAGGCCAGGCTTGGGGTTATAGTAACAGGTCATGGCAAGCTTGAGACCCCTGTATTCATGCCTGTTGGCACAGCGGGAGCAATCAAGGGGATATCGCCCGAGGAGGCCAGGGAGGCAGGAGTGGAAATAATCCTGGCAAATACGTATCATCTCTACCTGAGGCCAGGCCATGAACTGATTGACAAGCTCGGTGGCCTTCACCGCTTTATGAACTGGTCAGGCCCGTTACTTACTGATAGTGGGGGATTTCAAACTTTCAGCCTTTCAAAACTCAGAACCATATCAGATGACGGGGTTACCTTCCGCTCTCATTTGGACGGTTCAACCCATTTTCTTAGTCCGGAAAAGGTTATGGAAATTCAGCGGGCCCTTGGGGCAGATATCATCATGACCCTGGATGAATGCGCACCCCCTGGTGCTGACCGCAGTTATGTCCTCGCCTCAGTTAAGCTTACCGAACAATGGGCCCGGCGATGTCTGGAGGAGAGGAAAGATAATGGGCAGGCCCTTTTCTGTGTTGTTCAGGGCGGAATCTACCCTGAATTGAGAGAGATCAGTGCCAGGGGCCTTGTAGATATGGACTTTGACGGTTATGCCTTAGGAGGTTTGTCAGTTGGAGAAGATAAAGGTACAAGAGAGAATGTGGTCAGATTGACAAGGGAATTTCTTCCAGAGGAAACGCCAGTGTATCTTATGGGAGTAGGAACACCGGAGGACATAATTGAGTCAGTGAAAACGGGTGTGGACATGTTTGATTGCGTAATGCCAACCCGCAATGCCAGAAATGGTATGCTATTTACCCATAAGGGAAAGCTGATAATAAAGAATGCCCGGTATGCTGAAGATAATTCACCGATCGAAGAGGCCTGTGCTTGCTACACCTGCTCCAACTATTCACGGGCCTATTTGAGACACCTCTTTCTTTCGAGGGAAATACTTTCCTTTAGGTTGAATACCATTCATAATCTCTACTACTATGCTATGCTTATGTCTGGGATACGGCATGCCATAAGAGATGATAGACTGGCTGAATTTAGCGATGATTTTTATAGAGGGCAAGGCGAATCTTTATAAACTCAAAAGAGAAATGGAGGAAAATAAATGTTTGATTTAGTCTACGCAATGGGCACAGGAGGTTCCGGAGGTGGTGCAGGAGGAGGAGGTCTGGGTGCATTTTTACCCCTGATCATCATATTTGCCATTTTTTACTTTCTTTTGATCAGGCCTCAGCAAAAGAAAGCCAAACAGCATAAGCTGATTCTTTCCTCCCTGAAAAAGGGAGATAGGGTGGTTAGCTCCGGGGGCCTGCATGGTGTTATAACCGGATTGACTGACGATCTCGTTACCATGGAAATCTGTCCAAAAGTAAGGGTAAAGGTTTCAAGGGGCTCCATAGCAGGGGTAGTCGGAAAGGCAGCGAGTCAGGCTTAAGGAGTAAATAGTGTCGAAAAAACTGCAGTGGCGGGGATTCGTTGTTCTACTGGTGATTGTTGTTGCATTCATCTATCTAACCCCCTCTATCACCACAACGCTACCCGCCTGGTGGCCTAATATACTGCCTGAGGAGAAGATTCATCTTGGGCTCGATCTAAGAGGTGGTATGCATCTTGTGTTGGAGGTCCAGGCCCAGAAGGCCGTGGAAAGTCACCTCGAGAGGATGGTTGAGGATATAAAATACAGCCTCAGGAAAGCCAAGATCAGATATCAGGAATTAAAAAGAGGTTCCTCAGATAGGATTGGGCTCACCTTAATAAGAGGTGACGACAGGAAGGCCGTTGAACAGATGGTCGCCAACAATTTTCCAGACCTTGCCATCGAATCGGGAACATTTGGCGAAAGTGATCTCAAGCTGGAATTGGTCCTCTCCCAGAAGGCCCAGCAGCATATCAAGAGAATGGCAGTGGACCAGGCAGTAGAGACCATAACGAACAGGATCGACCAGTTTGGTGTAGCCGAACCGGATATCCGGCCCCAAGGCAGGGATAGGATTTTGGTTCAACTTCCAGGGATAAAGGATCCGAAAAGGGCTATTGATATTATAGGAAAGACCGCCCTTTTGGAGTTTAAGTTGGTAGACGAGGATAATAGCCTGGAAGAGGCATTAAAGGGAAACATTCCACCAGGAGATGAAATCCTCTACCAGATAAAGGGGGGGGCTGATTCTCAAAAAAAGATCCCCTTTCTGTTGAAAAAGAGGGCTGTTATAACCGGTGAGTATCTGACCGATGCCAGGGTCCAGATAGATACTCATTACAATGAGCCCTATGTCTCACTTTCATTTGATTCCCGGGGGGCAAGGCTCTTTGAGCAGATTACAGGGGCCAACATAAAGAAGAGATTGGCTATCGTCCTGGATAGCGTTGTAAATAGTGCACCGGTTATACAGGATAGAATTTCAGGCGGAAGGGCCCAGATAACAGGGAGATTTACCATTGAAGAGGCCAGGGATCTGGCCATTGTGTTGAGGGCAGGTGCCCTGCCCGCACCGGTCAAGATCATTGAGGAGAGAACAGTAGGTCCCTCCCTGGGAAAGGATTCCATCGATAAGGGTCTCAAATCAATGATTATCGGGGGTCTTGTTGTTATCCTGTTCATGGCCCTTTACTATAAACTTGCAGGAATCCTCGCCGACGTAGCCCTTTTCTTGAATATCATCTTTATCGCGGCAGGACTGGCATTTTTTGGTGCCACCTTAACGCTCCCTGGCATGGCTGGCGTCATCCTGATCATAGGTATGGCGATAGATGCCAATGTACTTGTATTTGAAAGGATCCGGGAAGAATTGAGATTGGGAAAAACCCCGCGGGCAGCCGTTGACAGTGGCTATAGCAAGGCCCTTGTAACCATACTTGATGCCAATATTACCACCTTGATCGCTGCCTTGGTTCTATTTCAGTTTGGAACAGGGCCAGTGAAGGGATTTGCTGTGACCCTGAGTATGGGTATTGTTGCCAGCCTCTTCACAGCTCTCTTCATTACCAGGGTAATCTTCGACTATCTCATCATCGAACGGGGTATGAAGAAGATAAGTATTTAACCGCGTTTGTGGGATTTGTGATGTGCGATGGGGATTTAGGAATTTAGGGATAGAGGGATTGAACTTTAGGCACTTTATCAGCCTGAGGCTGATTTAGCTCACTTTAGGCCTGCCCGCAACGCTCTCGCTTGCGAGGCGGGCGGGCACTTGTAACTTTAGTCACTTTAGACACTTTAGTTCACTTTGGGAGCGGAACATGGAATTTATAAGGCCAGATATCAATATCGACTTCATTGGACGACGAAAGATGGCCTATCTTCTATCTGCCTCTTTGATAGTGCTGACTGTCCTCCTGTTACTATTTCGGGGTGGACCCAACTATGGTGTGGATTTCGCAGGGGGTATAGTTATTCAGGTACGGTTCAGTCATCCAACAACAACGGATGAGATCAGGGAGGCCTTAACATCCATCGCTATGGAAGGTAGTCTTATCCAGGAGTTCGGAGAAAAGGGAGAGTTTGAATATCTGATAAGGGTTAGTGAAACCGATATCGAACTCAGTGGCCTGTCTAATAGTGTCAAGAAATCCTTGGAGAGTATGTTCGGCGAAAAGAATGTGGAAGTCAGGAGGGTGGAGATGGTGGGGCCAAAGATCGGGAAGGATTTGAGAGGAAAGGCCCTTTTTGCCATCTTTTATGCACTCCTTTTTATGGTCATTTATATATCCGGCAGGTTTGAATATAAGTGGACAATGAGTATAATTATGGCAACCTCCCTTGCTCTTGGAGTCTATACAATCTCGGCCCTGGGAATGAGCATCATCTGGCTCATTGCTGTTGCCCTCGTCATTACTATCGGCCTCTGCTGGTTCCTTCGTTTAGAATACGCCCTCGGTGCAATTATTGCCCTGTTCCATGATGTAATCATAACAATAGGAGCCTTTGCCCTTACTAATAGGGAGGTAACATTACCCGTTGTAGCCGCCCTCCTGACCATAGTTGGCTACTCCCTGAATGATACCATTGTTGTTTTTGATAGGATCAGGGAGAATTACAGACGTTACCGGAGTCGCGATTTTGCCGAGGTGATAAACCAGAGTATTAATGAGACCCTCAGTCGAACCCTGCTTACCTCAGCAACTACCCTCATCGTTGTTGTATCCCTCTTTGTCTTAGGTGGTGGTGTTATCCATGATTTTGCCTTTGCTCTCTTAGTCGGCATACTGGTTGGCACCTATTCTTCTATCTACGTGGCAAGCCCTGTCCTTCTAATCTGGAGGGGCCAGCTATGGGAAAGAGGTGCCGGTCTGAATAAGAAGCGAGGGAGAGGAAGCTAATTGTTTAAAGAGGAAACTCTGCACTGGAGAAAGAGACGAAGGACAAGGACTATCTTCTTATTGGCACTTCTTTTCTTATCCGGATCTCTTTATCTCCACTTTGGTGGCCCTGGCAGCAACTATTTCAGGCTATCAGTAAAGAGGCTACTTGATCCGGTCCCCGTATTTAACCACATAATAATTGAACACAACGGGACCAAGAGAAGGCTCACTGCCGACCAAGCCCTCCACACTCATCCCTATGACAGCCTTAAGATTGTCAAGATAGCTACGTCAGTCCCCTTTAATAGGGGCATAAGGCTCTTTTCTGAGGGCTTTGATATTAATGCCCTTTCCGAGGAGATGGTCATAGCAAAACTCCTTCCTGGCCAAGATATCTTTCACCACTATGCCTACACGATAAAGATCAAGCACCGGAATGATTGTATCGGTAAGGTAACTCTGGTGATCTCTCCTACAGCAGAAGACTGGTTAGAAAAGGCAAACAGGATAATAGATCCCAAGAAAAGGTTAGACTTCCTGAATCTGGCCACTAAAGAGGAAGAGGATAATCTTCGGCTTAAGATTAGATTGGCAGATGAATATCTAGCCCTTAAGAAGTGGGAACAAGGAGCTCGTGTCATCGAGGATATCATCGCAGAAAAAGAGGATTTAAACTTCATGAAAAAACTCGTGGATGCCTATGAACACCTGAACGACTACAATAAGGTTATTACTACCTTAAAGAGAATCCTCGTAAAGACACCTCAAGATCTGGAGATCAGAGTTCGCCTTGCAGGGCTTCTCGAGAAACAGGGCAGACCAAAAGAAGCGGTAGAACAATACATTGTCATACTTCCAAGATTATCAAAGGATGAAAAAACAGTAGCCATGAAGAGCATAGGGTATCTGTTATTTCAGGCTGGCCAGAAAGAAAAGGCCCTCTACTGGTATCTTAAGGCAGCTAAATATGACAGAAAAGATCCAAACCTCTACTACAATATTGGATCAATATACGAAGAGCTTAAAAGACATGAGTTGGCCGAAAACTACCTACGTTTGGCACTTGACCTAAAAAAGGATGATATTGAAGGCAGGTTAAGTGTCGGTCAGTCTTTGCTTAAGAAGGGCAAAGTAAAAGAGGCCAGAAGGTACGTAGAAGAAATCCTTAAAATAGATCCAAATCATTTAGAGGCCCTTACACTTTTAGCCACTATAGTAGAAAAAGAAGGCGATAAGAATGCCCTGAAAACGATCTACGAAAAGATCTTATCTCATGACCCGAACAATACAACCCTCCTTTTTAATCTTGGGATGCTGGAGGCAGAGACAGGAAATCTGAAAAAGGCTCGCTCCTACCTTGAGAGATTGGTAAAGATTGACCCTAAAGATATATTGGCCAGGGAGGCCCTTTTTGATATCTATCAGAGACAAAAAAGAGGCGATCTTGCCTTCAAGCAGGCAGTGGAGCTGATCAAATTTGAACCGAGAAAGATTTCCTACTATAGATACATCTTTCAATATCTTGTGGACCGATCTGAATTTGAACAATCGGCTCAATACATGCTTGAGGGTGTGGAGGCAAACCCAAAGGACTTCGAGTTACGACAGTATCTAATACTGGCCTACCTCAAATTAGAGAAAAATGATTTGGCGATGAGACAGATGGAAGAAGCCCTCAAATTGAGGCCAAATGATACTACTCTTCTCCACCAGCTGGCTAAGCTAAAGGAGGAGGCAGGTGATCTGGACAGAGCCTTAGAGTTGTATAAAAAGATCGTTGGCATTTCCTCGGATGACGAAAAGGCAGAAGAGGCCTATCTCAGGCTAAGGCTTAAACTGTTGCATAAGAAAAAGTAGGTGCCCCAATAAGCTGCTGTATCTCTTTGGAGGGATTCAAATCCTTCTTTCCAGGGAAGGGACTTTCGGGGAAAACGATCGCCTTAAGGTGGTGGTCAGTCTGATCGGCAGGAAGGAGGCCTATTCCATCGAGGCAGTAACTGTGTAGCCAGCCTCTCCGAGGGCATCCGTGATTTTGCCAATCCGGCGCTTCTTCAAGCGAAAGAAATAGATATTCTCTTTCCTGTTGGACTGCGGTAACATCCCCACACTGATGATCTTTCCTCCCTTGGAACTGATGATCCTCGAGACCTCCTCAAAGGCCTCTGGATCTTGGCCAAGGACGATATCAATCCTCGAACTGGATTTCAAGACCCCCATCAGTTCGATGAAGGCAGCCATGATGTCGGCGACGGTGATGATCCCTAAAAGCCGTTGACCCTCATCCACCACAGGAAGGCCACCGATCTTGTTATAGTGGATGAGCCGTGCTGCGTCATCAATCTCGGCGTCCACCTTAACGGTAATGGGGTCTTTGATCATGACGTCGTCGATGCTCAGCTCCTCGATGAGAGAGGCGACAAAGACCTGACGCATGTCTCCTTCTGTCACCAATCCGACCAATCGCCCCTCCTCGATCACGGGAAGATGACGGATGGAATGCTTCTTCATCAGTGAAATCGCTTCCTGAATCGTTGTCTTCCGGTCAATCGTGATGAGCTTTCTTTCCATCCATTCGCTAACCTTCATAGGCCTACTCCTTAACCAGGCTCATGCGTGATGATCTTCCTGAGTGCTTCGATTCGCAAATATAGTCACGCATCTAAACGAGAAATATTTAAACAAATGCTCACTCCATTCGGCTTGAGCAGTTCGGCCTTGAGCTCATGGCCGAAAGCACCACTTAGTCCCGAGGGAATAAATACGTTACCGTATTTATGAATCGAGGCACTAAGGATCCCTTTTTTGAATCATTATGCCTAACCCCATCCAATGTCAACCCCTAACCCATCTTC
>Ga0209636_10006934_pt1 | contig 11575 bp, 10 predicted proteins | sample DeeMarSWOR152_54_FD_187464 | JGI IMG/M metagenome (GOLD analysis project Ga0209636, IMG submission 187464) | Marine sediment microbial communities from White Oak River estuary, North Carolina - WOR-1-52-54 (SPAdes) (version 2) | ecosystem: Environmental > Aquatic > Marine > Intertidal zone >... | reverse complement strand
GCCTCACCCGAACACAGGTTCTCGCAGAGGAAGAGCATCTCCCTGAGAGAGCTGAATGAAGAACCGGTGATTTTGAGGGAGAAGGGATCTGGCTTAAGAGCCGCCATTCTGAGAAAATTTCACGAATATGGGATCTGGCCATCTGTGATTATTGAGGCAAGTAGTCTGGACTTCATTGTGGGATATGTAAAACAGAACAAAGGGGTTTCCTTCATGTTTGAACCTGATATCAAAGAAGAATTGGAGAAGGGGATCTTAAAAATCATCCCCATCGATGAAGGAAACATTATTCTCTTTACTGATATTATATCCTATAATGAGAAATCCCTTTCACCCCCTGCCGAAGCCTTCTTGAAAATGGTGGGGGAATTAAGGGGCCAAATGAAAAGGGAGTTTAAGGCCGAGCTCGCGTCACAGATCTTCCCCTTCCCTCAGTAAAAATCGGTGATGACCTGTTTCAAACCTCGCCAAGCAACGGTTTTGGCCATCGCTGCATTCCCTCGGCCAGAATTACCAAATGAGAACCAATCCAAACAAAAGAACATGGGTAAATTCTCCAAATTGACCCTTTCTCCGGAGGGATAGATTTCCCATCTTCGATGGCGAAACCATCTAAAAACATCGATGCCTTTAGCGTTCATCGTTATTCTTGCTTTCAAAGGGAATCAATAGCCTCTACCCTGTATTAGCGCTTGGCAAGGTTGGTCGGGACACCAAAAGGATTTACAAGGGCTCTAACCTAAGGCCGAGGTGAAATGATATCCATCGCAAAAGGATGTAATTTCGATTTCGCAACGCATTTGAGATGGAAGAATCTGATTTTCTCTCCTGGCCTTTCTATCCTAACCCAAGAAGGTGAAAATCTAAGACCTCGAGCTTTTCCCACCCAAAGAGCAACCCGCTTCATCCATGTTGTGAAATATTTTCATGGAGCTAGGAAAAAATTATCCATATTTGATTGGAATTGTCAGTAAGATATTCAATTTTTACTGTAATTTCAATTAAATACAGATGGAATACGTATTGGCACAAGATATGCATTTAAATCCAAAGAACAACAGAACAACCTATGACGGGGGGTGCCATGATTTTTTTCGGAATTTCATTGGCTTTTTTTATGGCTGTGATCGTGATAGCGGGGTGGGTATTCTATCAAATCCACAGTAATCAAATTTCCTCATAACCGGATCAGAAAATCCCTTCATAATCTTTCTCCCTTATTGCTGAGCAACCTATAGGTATGGGGGTAAAAGATTTCGAGGAGTAATGCCACCTCCTATTGGGCTCCGTATCCAGCTGTTTATTGCTGAGTAACTCGCCATATCTTCAGTCTTTAAAAGCATGAAAACTAGATCTTCCAGGGCATCGGCGTAATCTCCACTCCATTCGAGTTAATCTCATTCCTCCAAGGAGATCCCCTTTATACCAAGGGTTTCTGCCGGGAATCCTATGTTTCCTCCAGCCGCCAATGTCTCCTTTTTCTTACCTTTTAATATCCTTTTGATTGTCCCTGAATATGCAATGGGATATCAGACCTCCAAAGAAAAAATGGGATCAATATTCCCCTTGCACGGAATATCCACCTCTTGCTTGAAAAACGGTTGAGCCATAAATTATACTGTTGGTATGGACACCACGACTCATGCCCTAGCAGGGTACATGATCGCAAAGACCGGTTTGAGCAGGGACACGGGAAAATGGGGGACCATTGCCGGGGTTTCGGCCTCGATCTTCCCGGATGTTGACCTCGTGCTGAGTCCTTTCCTCAGCACAGAATCTATGCTCAAGTACCACAGACACCTGACCAATTCGGCCTTTTTGGTCATCCCCTTCTCCCTCCTTTTTGCAGGCTTGTTTGTCAAGATCTCCGGGGTGAGACGATTTTTGACCTTCTTTCTGATATGTGCCGTGGAAATCCTCGCCCATACCTTTCTCGACCTCATCACCTCATACGGGACTATGATACTGAGCCCCTTCTCCAACTACCGGTTCACCCTAGATTGGGTGTTCATTGTCGATCTTTTTCTTGTATCCACCTTTCTCTTCCCCATGATCGCCCTTCACATGTGGAAGAGACGGGGGCAAACTCTCGCAAGGGTATCCGTAGTTCTCGCAGCCCTCTACATTTCACTCTGCGCTTACAACCACTCATGGGCTCTTTCTTTAGCAAAAGGCTATGCTCGGCAAAAGGACCTAGCGATCGAAACTGTTTCGTCGTTGCCTCAACCGCTCTCCCCCTTCAACTGGGGAAATTATATCATCACGGAGAAGAAGATCTATCAGGGATTCGTTAATCTGATTGGAGCAGAAGATAAATCGACTGGAGAGGGGAATTTCCTGAGTCGCTTTTTATCCCGCTATCAGCCCATCCCCCGACTCCAATACACGCAATGGGACAGGTTCGATAACTCCCCTTGGGTGGAGAAGGCCTTGATGCTGGATGAAGTGAGGACATTCTACTGGTTTGCCCGCTTTCCCGTGGCGAGGGAAAGGGGAATCGTCAATGGAAAGTATCGGGTGGAGTTTTTCGATCTCCGTTTCGGCTCCATTGAAGGCAGAAGGCCTTTTTTGTATGTCGTGGATTTCGATGAGGAAGGAAATGTCGCTTTTCAGGGATTCCTTTAAGTGGATAGTTTGATTCCCTCTGAGCAAAGCTAGGCTGAATTTGTTCCTGAGGCTTCGGGGGTTTTTGGTGGGAATTTGTGGACGTAAAACAGGACAGATGGATGGAGGTTATCTCGAGAATGGCTCATTGACAATCATGCTTTGGCGTGGTCTAATTTTGATATGTACGCTAAGAAAGCGGGGCCGCTTGACTTCCAGTATTATCGATTGATTTGGTGGTAACGGGCCGATATTAGTTCGCGACATACCGATTCCAATACTACTTTCCCGGTATCAGAAGCGTCCCATAGTATAATCCTCATGCACTTTTTGCATAGTTTCTCCGCGCATTTGACGACTTTTCCAAATCGTTTCCCTATTCCCCTGCTACACGAGAATCCCTGAGGGGCAAAGGAGTCTCGAGTGATTTATCTCGACAACGCTGCCACATCCTGGCCTAAACCGGAGGAAACCTGGCGGGCCATGGAGAACTTTATGCGTCATATCGGCGCCAACCCAGGCCGCTCCGGGCACGGACTCTCTATTGAGGCCGGTCGTATTGTGCTCGAGGCCCGGGTGGCTGTGGCCGAACTTTTTGGAATAGAGGATCCACTGCGCGTCGTCTTTTCCCGCAACGCCACCGAGGCCTTAAACTTGGCCATGTACGGTATACTCCACCCCGGGGATCAGGTCATCACTTCCAGTATGGAACACAACTCGGTGATGCGTCCCCTTCGCGCACTTGAAAAAACGGGAGTGGAGGTGAAAGTCCTCAACAACTCTCCCAAGGGGGAATTAGATCCCCAGGAGGTTGAACAGGCCATCAAGGGAAACACAAGGCTCATTGTCCTCAACCACGCCTCGAATGTGGTTGGGACATTGATTCCCCTCGCTGAGGTAGGAGAAATCGCACGCCGCAATGGGGTGACCTTTTGCGTGGACGCCGCCCAGACAGCCGGGGCCTATCCTATTGATGTTGAAGATATGAAGATTGACCTTCTCGCCTTCACCGGCCATAAGTCTCTCTATGGCCCCCAAGGGACTGGAGGGCTTTACATTCGAGAGGGGCTAGAGGGGATTCTTGAACCCCTGATGAGGGGAGGAACCGGTAGTCGTTCTGAGTTTCAGGAACAGCCTGACTTCTTACCCGATAAATACGAAAGTGGAACCCCGAATACTGTGGGGCTTGCCGGACTTAGCGCTGGAGTTCACTTCATCCTCTCCCAACGCCCAGAGCAAATCCGGGCAAATGAGGAAGCAAAAACGCAACTCCTTATTGGGGGACTTGAATCTATCTCGGGGGTCGATATCTATGGATGTAGGGATTCAAAAAGGCAGATCGCGGTGGTCTCCTTTAATATAGCCGGCCTTACCCCTTCTGAGGTGGTTATGGTGCTAGAAGAAAAGTTCCAGATACTGTGTCGCCCAGGGCTTCATTGTGCACCAGCTGCCCACCAGACAATAGGCACCTTCTCCCAGGGAACAGTACGGCTGAGCCCTGGATACTTCACCACGGAGGAGGAAATACAGGTAACGCTTGAGGCGGTGGGAAAAATTGCAGCCCGTGTATTATAGGAAAGGGGTTTAGCCCACCTCTAAGGTAATGGATGCTTGTTGGCTCTCATGTCTACAACCAGTCGTGATTACGAAGAAAACCATTGAAGGTGCGAGCGAGGTCACGGTAATCGTGGACAACTCCATATCAGGGGATAATGTATGCCGTATGGAGAAAAAGCATGGACGGGAGGGGAATATCGAGGAGAAGGAAGATAGAATCTATCTTCATCTAACAAAGGAAGCAACGGCTGAGTTTACCCATACAGCTACCCCTGCAGTCGGTCCAACCGTGCTGGTGATGGCGAACGACCAGATGGGTCGAGGAGAGAAGGAATTGGGAAGCATCCTTATACGGGCGCTCCTTGATACCCTCAGTGAAATTTCACCTCTCCACCATCGCGGAGACTATGCTTTCGGCTGGCCGTTTAGTGGCCGTATAATAACGGTGTGAGGGAACCATGTCGGACGAAAGGTCCCGAGAGGGACAAAGTGCTTCCTACAGGGTGGTTCTCTTCTATTCCACAAGTGGTGTGCTCATTGCCGAAAAGATCCTCAAAAGGGAGCGAATCGAATATAAGCTCATCCCAGTACCCCGTCACATTAGCTCCGATTGCGGCATCTGCCTGCGTTTCCCCAGAAAAGACGAGGGACGAGTGATGGAAGCCCTCGCCGGGAAAGTGGAAATTCAGGATATTCATTCTTTATAGGGTTATTGATAGAGATAATGAACTGAGCTCCGTTTCGCTCCGTAATTGAAACGTTGGAATAATGGAATGATGGGTTGATAAGAACAAAAAAACCTTTCTTTCCGGCTTTGATACCCAATATTCCAACATTCCATTACTCCATGTGGTCTATTCCACCACTCCATTTGCGAGGCAGAAACTCGGGCCTTTAAAACCTTTTTTCCTCAAAAAATTGTAGAATTTCCGAGACGTAAAATGAATGAGATAACGTGGTTTGCTTGAAAAATCCCGCATTGCAGGTAAGCTAAAAGGCAGACTGGCCTGATACAGTCCGCCTTGTGCACGATCCAAATACGGTTTAAAGGGTTATCTCGTGCAATGCATTATCGAAGCAAAGGTCTTCTCCTTACAATAACATATGCCAATGAATCTTTGTAATACCTCCTTCAAACCCCTTGTCCCGTGGCTGAAAGAAGAACGTCCGATAAACTGGCAACAACGATTTGGAAATGAGAGAATCCTTGAGGTAGAAATTGGCTTTGGATACGGCGAGTTTCTCGTTCGACTGGCCCAAACGCACCCAGAACGAAACTTCGTGGGCCTCGAGCTAAGGTGGGCCTCAGTCCATAAAGCATTGCGCAATATCACGCAGGCAAACGTGACCAACGTCCATGTATTACAAGCGGAGGCGCGAGTAGCCTTTGATCGGCTCTTCATGCCGCAGTCATTGCATCGCGTACACTCGCTTTTCCCGGATCCATGGCCCAAGAAGCGACATGCAAAAAATCGCCTCTTCTCTCATGCTTTTCTCAAGCTGCTTAATAGCCGCCTGGTAGGCGGCGGAGAGGCCCGAATTATTACGGACTATCAACCCTACTCGAATTGGATTCTGGAGCAGGTCGCCGGTACAGGCTTCGAGGTGCATAGTAAATCGATACCACCTCGATTCAGCACAAAATATGAAAGCAAATGGCACGAAAAGGGGCAGAAGGAATTCTATGAGCTGCAATTGCTCAAACAGGAGTCCATGGAAATGCCGTTGAAGGAGGACACACCATTGAAAAGCCATCACATAGAGCATTTCGACCCCGACCGCTTTCAGCCTTCCAACGAACGGGGCGATATCGTCGTTGAGTTCAAGGAATTTCTCTATGACTCAAAACGCCAAAAGGGGATGGTGTTGGTGCTCGTGGCAGAGGAAAGCTTGACTCAACATTTTTGGATTGAGATTGGCCAAGAACGGGAGCTCTGGTATATCAATCCCGCAAAAGGATGTGGGGTAGTACCGACCGTGGGCGTCCAGCGGGCGTTGGACTTGGTGCGCGAAGCCACCTATGAGTATGGATAGCCCCTTTTACCGTGTAAAAATCTCTTGGTAATGTTCCCAGATGAAGGCATAAACGAGAATTTCCTGAGTTTTGCAGGAAATATTTCTGCAACCTATTGATTATACAGGAACTCAGGGGTTTCCCCTAGCAGGAATAGTGGAATAATGGAATACTAGAATGGTGGGCACAGGAGAACAAAGAACCTGTTGTTTCCGATTTTGATCACATAATTCCACTATTCCAACAATCCATCATTCCAATTATCAAAAAGACTGGGTGCAGGGACAACGGAATGCACCAAAAAATCCGGAAACTCTAAAGCCGTAAAGAGTTGTAACGTATGAAATTATATCGTAGTCTTTTAGGAGTCTTGAGCTCATCTGGGCCGAAGGAAACGGAGACATCTGGAAATGTGGTTGCCCAATGCCTTTGAGAGGCATTTTTCGGGCACGGATGCTTTGAGCGAGATAAATAGCCACCCATAGATTCACAAAGAACGTTTCCAGGAAAGAACTGTCGACGAATGCTCCCATGTTTTCAAAAAGAGATCTCGATCAGATGAGGACCCTTGGGATCACAGAGGAACAGGTCCTCTCTCAGCTAGAGGCCTTCAAAAGACCTGCGCCCTATTTGCACCTCAAACACCCCTGTACGATCGGCAATGGCATACATGCCATTGCGGAGGAAGAACTCCAGGCCCTTGCCGAACATCACCGTGAGGCTGCAGACAAGGGACGCTGCCTGAAGTTCGTGCCTGCCTCTGGCGCAGCCACCCGGATGTTCGAGCTCCCTCTCTGGTGCTACATCCATGAACCCCACATGGAACGAGATGAGATTGTCAGAAGGGCTGGGGCAGGGGAAGAAAAATGCAAGGATCTCCTCGCCTTCATCGATAGCATCGATCGCTTCGCCTTCTTCGATGCTCTCAAGGGAACTATGGGCAATGTTGGCCTCGATATCCATGCCCTAATCGAAGGAGGCAGATTTGGTGAAATCTTTGAGTATCTTCTCACCCCTCGTGGGCTCAATTACGCCAACCTGCCCAAAGGAATGCTCACATTCCATCGATACCCTGACGAGAGTCGCACGGCCTTTGAGGAACACCTGGTGGAGGCCGCGGAATATGTTCGTAATGCTCGGGGCATCTGTCGACTCCACCTCACCGTATCTCCAGAACACCGGGAAGGTTTCGAGATGCTTTTAAAAAAGGTGAGGCCTCTGTACGAAGCAAAATACCACGTCCAACTTCAGGTGGCCTTCTCCATCCAGAGGGAATCCACCAATACCATTGCCGTGGACCTCGAAAATCGTCCCTTCCGCTTAGGGGATGGGAGTCTCCATTTCAGGCCAGCTGGACATGGGGCCATCATCGATAATCTCAATGACCTCAAAGGGGACCTCATTTTCATCAAAAACATCGACAATGTCGTTCCGGACAGGCTTAAGGGTGCGACATTCATATGGAAAAAAGCCCTGGCCGGGTATCTGCTTAAGATCCAAAAGAGGATCTTTTCATATATGGAGAAGCTCGTCGAGGGGATTCATGAAGAACAGTTTTTCCGTGAAGCCCTAGATTTTGCCAGGACCGAGCTCTTCCTTCAGATTCCGGAAGGCCTAAGATCGGGATCAACGAGGGGGAAAAGGGAATTCCTCCTGTCCAAGCTTAATCGCCCGTTGAGGGTGTGTGGCCAGGTCAGAAGCCGGGGAGAACCAGGTGGTGGCCCCTTCTGGGTCGAGGGACAAGACGGTACCCTCTCCATGCAGATCGTTGAAAGGGCACAGGTGAATCCCGATTCGGCTGAACAAAAGGCGATATGGGGCTCAGCGACCCACTTCAACCCCGTGGACATCGTCTGCGGCGTGCGAGACTACAGGGGAAATCCATTTGACCTGAGGCAATATGTCAATCGCGATGCGATCGTGATCACGGAGAAATCGAAAGACGGTCACCAACTGAGGGCCCTTGAGCTTCCTGGGCTCTGGAATGGGGCTATGGCCAATTGGAATACCATCTTTGTAGAGGTCCCTCTCATCACGTTCAATCCGGTCAAGACGATAAATGACTTACTCCGGAATGAACACCAACCCTATAAATAAAAACCAAAGGGTGGAAAGCTCGGGGGGTCCCCATATACAAGATAACGGGCAATCTGATCTCAATCAGATTGCCCTCACAACTCACTCCTATGCTCCCTCGCATCCCTTTTGATGCGTCTTTCCTGTCGTTATCGAGCACTGAACCACTTACGATCGGCAAGAACTACAGAGGTTTCGATCTGGCGTTCGGGGATCGACCAGTATTTTCTCAGCAACCGATCCTTTTCCTCTTGAGAAACCAATCGAAAGCCGTGTTTCTCATAGAAACGAATAGCTGAAACAGCATGGGCCCAAGTCCCGATTAAGATTGGGCGAGTTGTCCGCTTCCGAAGAGAGGATAGCAATTTACTTCCTATGCCTTGATTCCATTTAATGGCCCGAACATAGGAATGTCTTATAAGGCTCACATCTTTTATGTGCTGAATGCCCATCACCCCAATCAGTTCACCACTTTCTTCATATCCCCAGAATAGAACGCCCTGATCGATCTCATACCGAAGCTCGTCTTTAGACATATAAGGTTCCTTCCAACAGTCATGGGGAATAACCCCTTTATATGCTTGAGCGGCATCATTGATAACGGCATAGATCATTTCAAAGTCGCTGTTATCACATCTGCGAATCATAACCTTTCTCCTGGAGGTACCTATCCCTTAACGGAAATTGCGTGTAGGCGACTTATACACCTACTTGATTATCTCGGCATTTCAGGAAATCCCGTCTTTTAAGCAAACAGAGGCTAACAGCCTTCCCTATGTATTCTATCGGTGATATGGTGTAATAAATAGATGATTCTTTAGCACGTTTGCCGAAAGCCTCGCCCCACAAGGTAACCAAAGATAGTATGGGTATTATTCAATATTGGGTGATAAGCCGAAGTGCTGCCTGCTCTAATCGCTCCTGAAAGGGCTTCCCCTCATGGTTCATGATGCATGTGGCAAATCGAGAGAGACCTTCCCGTTCATTCTCGGAAAGCCATCCGTAGGCTTCATTCCATTGATTCCTGAGTGTTTGGGCATCCTCGATTCCCGCTGAAATCATGGCCTCGATAGGGAGAAAGGCCTTGAGGAAAGATGCAAGGGCTATCTTCCTCAAGGGGGGAGAGCCGCCAACCACTTCCCAGATTCGGCGCTCCTCTTCGGTATCGGAAATGATGTGTTCAAGAAGGGCTCGTTGGCTGAAACCAAGTCCTTTTATGGCAAGCCATTGAACAACCTCCCGATCTTTGATAGCCACGGAGAGGAAGTAGACGCATTGTTGGATAAGGGATAGATCCAGGCCATGGGAACGTCCAACCTCCTGGAGCCCGCTTGAGAATCGAAACGTATAGAACTCTGGGGTGCCATGGTGCAGGGCATGACTGATCTCGTGGTGTATAACACCTTGTACAATGGCCCCGGGGATTCCCCTCAGCCTTTCCTGACAGATATGGATCCTCGGATAGCCCCTCCATGCATCATGGGTGGCCAAGAAGTCCGTTTCCTCTCCTGTAACGATATCGAGCGCCTCCTTTTCTTTCCGGTAAAAGGCCTGTAATTCCTCCAAGGTTTTCCATATCGTTATGGACAGGAAAGGAGAGGGAGAGAGGGGCCCTGTCCTTTCAAATACCTCATTGGCCCACATGCGAATCTGGGTCAAGAACCCCTCATCTATCCCCTCTGGGGACACTATCTGCAGCCGGGCGGCCATATTTCTCTTCTTTTGTGATTGCACTAATGTGCGCAACCCAGGGTTATGGATCCATGTATTACTCTCCATCTCACTTCTTATCAGCAATCACGATCATACGATTGCTCATGAGCCCATAGTCCCCTTTTTCCCCATGTGAGACAAAGCCTTTTTGGATCGTAATGCCAGTAAAACCGACTGATCTCAGCAATGTTGTGATTTTTTCCGGGCTATAGAGGCGGGTGCAGTAAGTTGCATCCCGGATCATACCTTTGGTTTTGGAGATGACCATCTCCCTACCATAAATGGTATCCTCATCCAATCTCCTTTGACGGCAGACCACGATCTCCTCATTCGCTTCATGCCAGGATTGAGGGACGAAATTCTTCAATACATATTCCCTATGAGGGAGGTCTAAAAGGAGTGATCCCCGTGGCTTGAGTAATCGGAATGCCTCGCGAAGGATCTTCTCATTTTCACGCTCATCAACAAAATAGCCGAATGAGCTGGCCATGACGATGATGACCCTGAACCTCTGACTGGAGAGGCCAGTCTCCCGGGCATCCCCCCGTATAAACAGGGTATTCAGGCCATCGCTTTGGGCCATTTCCAATCCGAGATCGATAAGAACCCTGGAGTAATCCAGGACGGTTACGTCCTGAAAGCCCCGGCGGGACAGTTCCAGGGAGTGGCGACCTTGGCCTCCGCAGAGATCCAGAATAGGCCAAGACTTCCCAAGCTTAAGGACCTGCTCCAGGAAATCTACCTCCCGGCAGGTCAATTCCTCGTTGCATACTGTGCGGGCATCGGTGACCAGATACGTTTCATCGAAAAGCGTCTTCCACCAGTCAGGGTCTACCGTTCCCATTTGCTATTCCTCATGTATCAAGTCCGCGCCGAAGCTAAAAAGGCCATCGGAGACCATCAGTGCTGGGCTCCCGCGCCAGGGTTGATTGAGGGCCAATTCTTTTTCCTCTTCCGCCACCTTCACCACATCGTCTAATTTTCCCGCGCGCCAGAGTTCTTCCAGGGTGATCGCATCGTGCCATAGATTATGGGCATAGTGTCTCAGGTCTGTGATATGATCGAAGGTCAATAACCTGGGCCTCAGCATGATCATGATCGGGCCTAAAAGATACGTGAAGCCCATCTCAATTGCCTTTCGGTTAACCTCATTCTGGATTTGTATAAAAGCCTGATAGCCCAATTGATACAAGGCATGGTTAATTTTGTCCACTGCCGCTCGGGGAACCATGTCACTCCTCAAAAGGGCGATAGGTTGGATCCCTCCGCCTGAACCCACGTTGGTGGGGACACCACCAAAGCGAGCCAGAAATCCCTGAAGGCCTTCGTCCGTTATAAAACAGCGAAAATCGGTCTGCCACTCCCTAAAAACCAGGGATCGTTCTTCTCTGAGAGGCCAGGTGCTTTGTTCGGACCAGAGACCCAAGGGAACGAGCTGCTGGACGATGTATTCACCGGTATCCAATGCTATTTGAATGTGTTTTTTGGGATTCGCCTTCTTATATCCCACGAATATCCCGTGGCCTGAGTACCCATGTGCAGGTTTAAGCACCAGATCATCCCAGTGCTCTTCAGTCCATGCGACCAGGTCTTCAATAGACTCTCCCTCAG
>Ga0209636_10006931_pt1 | contig 11579 bp, 14 predicted proteins | sample DeeMarSWOR152_54_FD_187464 | JGI IMG/M metagenome (GOLD analysis project Ga0209636, IMG submission 187464) | Marine sediment microbial communities from White Oak River estuary, North Carolina - WOR-1-52-54 (SPAdes) (version 2) | ecosystem: Environmental > Aquatic > Marine > Intertidal zone >... | reverse complement strand
ATCGTAAGTCGCTTCTGATGTTACAGCTTCTGTTATTATGCATGCATAAGTTTTAACAAGTCAAGATAAATATGTTCCATTATGAAGTATGAAAATAAAAAGATCGCAGGTTTGCTTTTGTTTGTTTGTGGTGTCCAGTGCGTTTTAGGAGTGATAATCGCAGAAGCACTTTACCCCGGCTACAGTACTTCAGAGAACTGGATAAGTGACTTGGGCGTTGGGCCCTCTGCTCTTATCTTCAACTCCTCGGTGGTCTTGCTGGGTGTGTTGGGGGTGGCTGGGACCTATTTCATTCAACGGGTATTCAATTACAGACTTTTCTCTATTCTAATGGCTATAACAAGTATCGGCGCAGTTGGGGTTGGATTGTTTACAGAGGATGTTATGGTGGTACATGCCATCTTCTCTTTGATAACCTTCCTATTCGGAGGAGTATCCGCTATCTTGTCCTACAAACTGCAGAAACCACCTCTCTCTTACATTTCCGTTCTATTGGGAGCACTAGCACTCTTGGCTATTGTTCTTACATTTTCAGGAACTTACCTGGGGCTAGGTGTTGGAGGAATGGAACGCATGATTGCCTACCCAGCTTTGCTGTGGATAATTGGTTTCGGCGCACATCTGATCGGTTTCAGTGATACATCTGAAGCTGCGAAATCATAGCTGTTAGCTTTATCCTCAAAAGCTTAGCCAAGTTTCGGCAGGTATAATAAATGCATGCGTGCGCCGCGCCCGCGGAAAGCGCAAGTGGTGCAAATGGTGCAAATCGGGAGCCTTTTACAACCCGAAAAAAGAGGGGTGTTGGTAATTTAAGAAGTGCAAAAGGGGCCCCGGAACGCACTAAATGTACGCCGGGGACATGGCCAGGCGGGCGCCCGCAAATCCAGTAGGTTGATCCCCGGGATTCTCCGTTGGCCCTAGAACGGCCTTCCGCTCGATATCCGCACGCCAAGGACGACCGAAGGGTCTTGGGCAGCATCTACCTAATAACTCGGCAAGGCTCGGGACCGCTTGAAAGTTTACGAGTTCAATGCTGCTAGCATCATGCGCGGACGGCTATTTGTTGCCCTCTAGGGATTGATCCGAGGCGGCGGCGCGCGGATTTAGCATTTGTTTTTTTTGGGATTAAGATTTAAGCCCCAAAACCAAGTGTTTACCTTACTAGTTCATATCTCCTGTTTGGATTTAGATAGCAAAATGCTTTTACTACATTTTAGGCTGAATTGATTATGACTGATTCAAATATAGCTAGGAAATGGATTCAAAGAACACGTACTTATCTTAAGGAGAATTAAACAAATTGAAAAAGACACTAGTATTGGCTGGACTTTTAGTCACAACGGTTTTCTTAGTGATTTTGTTCTCCCTGAACTATATCTTGATTGACTTTGGTCTGTTACTTGGATTTTTAAGTCAATTAAGTTACGTAGTCACCTATATCTCGCTCGTGGTTTGTCTTTGCACGGTAATAATCACTTTTTTATGGTATCCGAAGGTTAGAAAAAAGTTTTCTTCACCAATTAAACATTCGAGCTTATCAATAATGCAATTACTTCTAGTAACAACCCTGCTCATTATTGCAGTTCAAATAAGCTTGCTAATTTTATACCCCGATTTCCTATTCCAAATATCCTTCTACTTATTTTTCATTTCTTTGCTCATGTTCATTATCAGAAACTCTGTTACTATTGGCGGAGCATATCTTCACAAAAGACGCGAAAAGAGAGATTCAGGCTCCGATCTTACGGAAAGATTGCCATTAGTTACAGTAATCGTTCCTGCATATAACGAAGAAAAGGCTATTGGCAAAACCGCTGAGACTCTTCTTAGACTCTCCTACCCTAATAAGAAGATTATTATTGTAGATGATGGGTCTACAGACCGAACTTTGGAAGTAGCAAGAAGTTATGCTAAAGGCGATCTAGTAAAAGTGGTTAAAAAGCCAAATGGAGGAAAGTGGGATGCTCTTAATAGTGGAATCAAAGAATCTAAGGGAAAATTCATCGTTTGCATTGACGCTGATACGCTTCTTGATCAAAATGCCATCCAGCGCCTAATTAAACATTTTAACGATCCAAAAATCGCTGCAGTAGCTGGTAATGTAAAAGTTGGGAATAGAAGTAGTATATTGACAAAACTTCAAGCCTTGGAATACATTGTTGGGATAAATCTTCATCGAAGAACCGAGGCAAGTTTTCAAAAAGTCACAGTAGTACCCGGACCAATTGGAGCATTCCGAGCATCCATTCTCAAAGAGATTGGTTTGTTTGAGGGGGACACCTTTGCTGAAGACGCTGACATTACAATCCGGATTTTGAAAGCTGGATATAAAACAGTGTTTGAACCACGAGCATTTGGATATACAGAAGCACCAAAATCAATGAACAGCCTTGCTAAACAGAGATACAGATGGTACCGAGGAAGCCTCCAAGTTCTTTCGAAACATAAAGAGATGACATTCAACAAGAAATATGGACGTACTGGCACCTTTGTGATGCCTTGGGCTATATTTAATGGGATAATCTTTCCTTGGTTCACCTTCTTTACCATGATGTGGTTGTTAGTTTTTTGTTTCAATCCAATATCACCATACACAATTTATCAACCTCGAATTTCAGCGGGTGGACCTCCAGAATGGGCGCCCGGTCGGGCGTCCCCTAACCGAGGGCAAGGTCCTCGAATCAGTGTCACTCAGATTGGAATTACACTTGACTTCTTCCAAACAATTCCCTACATCTACATCTTTTGGTTCTTGGCTTTTGTTATGTTGGAATTAGCTATAGCTACTTACGCCCTATCTCTGGATATCAAAGAAAAACGACACTTACTATTATACACTGTACTCCATAGACTTTCCTTCCTATATGTAATCGATATAATAAGAATGCTTAGCCAGCTCGAAGAGGTGTTTCACTACCCGATGAAATGGGAAATAATGGAACACCACGGAACAGCAACTATCCAGAAAAACGTGTAGCTAAAAGTCTCATGTGTGCATCTAGAGTAGCAAGACTTAATATTTAGCATTAACACGTATTGTTAGTGAGGTTCGATATGGTAGCTCCAGTTTTTGAACACATAACAGCCATAATTGTTGTAAGTATGCTTTTTGTTTCAGCAGTGATTGCTGTTCCAGCTATAAATTATGTGAATTTACTTTATGTTGATCAACAACAGTTGAGAAATGTGGCTTTAGACGTGTTAAATTCTATGCTTTTGAATATTGGTTCTCCTTCAAACTGGGGGGCCGACTTTGATAACATAGATAAATTTGGATTGGCACTTCATGGAAGCTCGTCTTTTTATGTGTTGGATTCGGAAAAGGTTGAAAGACTATCTTCTTCTAATCCCTCGGGTTACTTGAACTATGAAAATGTCAGTACGTTATTAGGACTGCAAAACTACGGTTTCAACATTAGAATCATGCCTTTGTTCAATGTTACAGTAGACGATATGAGCCAAGATAATGAACTACTCTTCAACGTTAATGTTAGATTTAATGATGAAAGACCAATTCCAACAGCCTCTGTAACCGCTACAATATTCTACGTGTCAGGAAAAAAGAGTGACAACTTCAACTTCACTACACCATCTGAAAATAGAACCAATGAGGTCGGAGAATGTATGATAAGCTACACGCTTCCCTCAGACTTCATAGGGTATATCCTCGTCTTAAAAGTGACTGTCGCGGACATGGCAACAGTAACCGTACCCTACATTCAGGGCTTTTCTCAAACAGTTGCGAATGCAAGCATAATTGGAGATACCGTCACCGTTTGGATACCCGAAAGTGAACATCCATCAGAAAGGGTTATTCATAATGTAACTGTTGTCACTGCGAATGACGTTTGGAATTACCCTAATGTGGGATGCGGAAGACTACCCGAGGATAAGATGACTAGTGGTGAAGGATTCGCTGAGTGGATTCAAAATTTTCCGGGTATCAACTATGAGGATGCACTTTTCTTAATCTTCAACATTTGGACACAGGAAGATCCGGGAGCTAAACATTTTGTTCTCTTCGCCACCTCGCCACTGTTAGACGTTCGGTCTGGGCTTTTGCAATTGAAAGGACAACCATCTGCGCAATCCTCTGATGGCGCGGTGTTAAAACTTTCAAGGTCTGTGGAAATTGCTGGCATGACTTATATTTTTGAGATTTTGATATGGAAAGAGGTTTAGCTAGCATGAGTATCGTATGCATGCATGAAGTCACACACTGTTAATTGAACTACAATTCTCGGAGTCCACGTTTTCCATTCACCTCTCAAAAACTTCGCCAATAACAAAGCTTCTTCATTAATCAAAGTCTCAATGGTCTGCCTCTTACCTATTCTCATTCTTGGAACTTCAAGTTCGAAATAACTGGAGTGCGCGTGTACGCATGCGCCGCGCCCGCTAAAAGTGCAAATAGTGCAAATTAGGGGCGTTCTGCAACCCGAAAATAATGGGGTGTTTAGTAATTTCATTAATAGCAGAAGGGCCTAAATTTGCATAAAACGCACCCATTACTATAATCGTAATATTCAAGTAGTTCTCATTACAACGGCAGTAATGGAGACCTAAGCCTTCAACTTTCCAAGGCATATGCGCCCTCGGGTTATTTATTGCCCCCTAAGGATTGATCCGAGGCGGTGGCGCGAGCGTTGCATGCATGCTAACCATTCTTCATTTATAGAAGATGGTATCATAAATCATATATCCGAAGCAGAAGACTAGCTAGTATCGAAAAATAAGAGGAGAAAGGAGAAAAATATGAAAAACAAAAGGAAAATAGTATCAGTGAAGACCATCGTTGTGGCTGCTATAGCGGTTTTCTCGGTCTTCTCATCAGCAGTGCTGGCTGAGTACCCAAGAAAAGGATACTGGCTCCCTGGGGAGTTTGCTCCTCAAGAAGCTATGTGGATACAATGGCCCGACTTTAGGCAACCCCCTATTCTAAGGAATTATGATCCTAGGATAGGCTGGTACCATGACCCCCAAGCGTATGTCGACGTTTTCGTGGAATATGTGAGGGAGCTTCAGACGGAAGGCACAGTGAAGATCATTGTTCGAGATGCCTTGGGAGAAGAGTTGGCGAGGGGAAATCTTACGCAAGCTAACGTGCCGCTTGTCAATGTCATTTTCCACCAGTTGCCTTACGACGATATTTGGGCGCTCGACAACTTTGGCCCCTTCGTTGTAAAAGACGGGAAACTGCATCTGCTTAATTTCGGTTTCGATGCCTGGAATGACCCTGATTATGGACCTTATGAGCGGGATGACGACGTTCCTCTGGAAGTTGCAAAGCAGCTTCACATAAAAGTTACAAACGTAACATATGTTGATCCCACTGATGGTGCAACAAAACCTCTGATCTTTGAGGGCGGTGCGTTCGAGTCTAGCGGTGAAGGAACAATTGTAGCTTCTTGGTCGATAATCGTAGATAGAAATCCCAATTTAGATCAACCGCAAGCAACGCAGATATTCAAAGAAATAACCGGCGCACACACCGTTATTTGGATAGAGAATAGCAACGCTGAATCAGTGGGCTTACCCTATGGTTTTTCGGCATGGGATCACACGGACGGCTACATGAAGTTCTATGCCCCTGGAAAAGTGGCTGTCATAAGGACGGCATGGGCGCAGTCCAGTGCAATGATTGCGGAAGCCAGAACAAAGCTCGAAGCGGCAGGATGGACCATCACTGATTTCAGTGCAGACTGGAACTTCATGAACCACGTTGTCTTTGGCAATAAAGTAATCGCTATCTACGGGCGAGGATCCCCGCGAATGCCGGGTGAGACCACTGCGTCGAATGTCCAAAAAGGCAGAATGGAACTGCAAAAACTCTATCCCGATAAGGATATAGTTATTTTCGACGGAAGCACATTGCTATTCATGTGTGGCGGAGGCATCCACTGCGTCACCCGTTGGCAACCCGTCGTCTAACCCGTAATCTCTCGCCAGCAGGTCATCGTAAGACTGGAAAAATAACCAGTCTCCCCCTTCTTTTTTCTATTCTCTTTGCATACATGCGCCGCGCCCGCGGAAAGTGCAAATAGTGCAAAACGGGAGCCTTTTACAACCCGAAAATACTGGCTTGTAGCGGTATTTTATTAATGGCAAAAGTGCCCCAATTTTACACCAAACGCACCTGGGAACACGACCAAGCGCGTCACATGGAAAAATCTAGTAGGTTGATGTTGGGGGAATTTCTTTGGTCAGTGCTGCATGCATGTGTCTAAAATCAAAGCGCGCGCAGTCAACTCTACCATAGCCCCACATTCTCTACTTTAAGTTTCTTCGTCCAGTCTCTCGGAATTTCACTTTCAGGAGTCTCTCCATATATTTCTTCGAGTTCTCCTTTTTTTCTATTATACTCTTCCCACAGAGCCCATCTCAAAGCTAAAAAGATGTTTCTTGGATAGCCTTTTATCCCTTTAAGCCTTCTCAAGTTTAGATATGCTCTCCACAATTCCCCAGCATATTTGACATACAAATCATCGTAAGCACTATTCTTTTTTAGCCTACAACAGACATTTTCTTCTTTGACATCTCCCACTTCATATGGATAGTAACAACAAATCTCCTCTATAGCCTGTTTTTGTGTTATTCCTGCTTCACTCGGCTTCATATAAAGAAAACATGGAAAGTAATTAACCTTACAATCAAGTAGCCAAGCATGGAATTTACTCTTTGGTTTATTCCATGTAGTCTGCTCATATACCATTTTGGCTATAAACTGATTATGCTTGAACCACTTCTGCGAGGTCACATTCTTCTTTTCAGCTAATCTTTCCTCTTCTCTCTTTCTCCATAATTCCAGTTCTGTTACTCTGGGCATTTTTTTTACTTCCTCCAGACCATGCGCACCTCCCCTCTCCGGTGCGGTTGCACTGAAACGTCGTTCGATGACATTACTTCGTCTTCGAAGAAGTATACTCAAGCCCAAGATAAAGAGTGCCAGCCCTATCAGAGAATAGTAGATTACTTTCATATCTATTCCCAAACTAATAGTCTGACCCGTTCTCGATCCGAAGAATATAAGAGTGATATCCTTACCACACACAGTTACATCATACCATGTTAACCAGCCGACCCAAACCAGAATAATCGATCCGAAAGCTGTTAAGAATAAGCCAGCCAATACGCGCGTCAGATTCCTATGCATAGATGTATATACGTTTAGTCTCAAGAAGCAACGGGGGCAAGCATAGTAATATCTCGCAGGTGTCGTTGACCAATCATTCAAGAGAATTGGCTCTTCAATATCCTCATGGCATTTAGGGTTTGGACAAACAAATACTCGTGTGTGCATGCGGTTCCACATACTCTATATTAAGATTTACGATATATTTTGGGACTGCATTTTTAATAAAGCTTTTTGTGTATTTGTTCAACATTAATACAAAATACCCGCGCGCAGACGCGCTGCTGGGGCGGCGCGTGCAGATATTACAAATAAGGGCCCTTTTATAACCCGAAAATACTAGCTGGTAGTGGTATTTTATTAATTAGAAAGTGCCCCGAAACGTAATAAACGCACGCTGGGGGCTTGGCCGGGCGCGTGCATGCTTATTGCCCTTGAGAATCTATTTTCGTGTCAAGTTGGCTAGGATTCGTTTCAGATATTCTTCGAAAGTGTCAATTTCTTCTGAAGTGAATCCGTTGTAGAACAGGTTTGTCATTTCATCAGAGACTTGGACGTATTTGCTTTCAAGGCGTTTGTCCTTTTCTGTGCGTTTTATTAGGATGGTTCTGCGGTCCTTCTTGGACGGGACTCGGATTATGAATCTTGCTTTTTCCAAGCGGTCAAGCATACTTGTCAGTGTTGATTTGCTGAGTAGTGTTTTTCTTGCAAGCTCGGTGATTGGAATCTCGTCCTTATTCCAAAGCGCAAACAAAATTCTTCCTTGTGCAGGATTAATTTCACTGATGCCTGCCTTTTTCAGTATTTTTGCAAAAATCCTTCCTGATACTTGGTGAATCTTTGCAATGAGAAAGCCTCCTTGCCGCTGTATTTTCATTTTTTTCCCTTCAAAGTGAAGTTAAACGTGGTTTGTCCATTCCAACCTTTGGCATATTTGGGATATAGGTTTAGCACAGTATAGTCGGGGTCGTTGATCCCTTTTGGGTAGTATCTTGACCAATAATCATGCCAGATTGCCTTTTTCAGTTCAGAGTCTTTGACTACTTCCACTGTTCCACTGAACATTACTCCACGAAACTCCCTAGGTATGCAGTAATATGCAGACACTGCTGGATTCTTCTGAATATCTTTAATCTTAGCGGATGAGGTGTTCGTTGATAAGAGGACCCGGAAATCGTCTTTGTGGGTTTCAAACAAGCTTGCTAGTTTGGGGAATCGCTCTTTGCTTCTTAGGTTGTCCATGGCTCGTATTTGAGGGGCCCCGTTTTCATCGATTGTAGTGAAGTAGACAGCCCATGTAGTTTCCATCAGCTGGAGACTCAAACGTTTCGCTTCTTCTAATTGCATTTCAATTGCTCCGCTTAATTCTATATAGTACTATCCTATACCGAATTATCTCATATAAAACTTTCTATGCGCCCTTAAACTTCAAAACGCGCGGGCCAATTTCTTTCGCAATTCCGGGCCCGCACACCTGTATTCCAGCTTTTTTGTGTGCAGGAATACTTGAAAAAAGACAACTAATCATAGCAGATCCCCGAAAAAAAAGTTTGGAAGGTATATACGGGGGTGAAAAGTTGTGAAAGAAATTAGCCGTGCTGATGGGGCCCGCTGGCCCGCAAAAATCTAGTAGGTCGTTCCCCGGGGGATTTTCATGTTCCCTTGCTTTCCGAAACCGTATTCATCTATCTTCTCAGAAAAAATCCCATCAGGGTCGTAGCCGAACCTACGACGGGCCTCTCGCCTCAGCAGCCACGCGAAATGAGAATACTCGTCCTTGAGCACCTCCGCGACTGGGTGTATGGCGACCAGCCCCGCCGCCTGAGTGAAGTGGTTGCCGTTTTTTACCGCGTGGAGCGACCTATTCCTTGTTGGCCAGGGGAACTTGCCATCATAGATATGGTCAATATGCCAGCCAGTGGTAATATTACTAATGCAAAAAGGGCCCCGAAACGCACCAAACGCACCCGGGGGGCCTTGCCGAGAGCGCATTGATTTATTTAGTCCCATAGATCAGCTCGTGCCAAGTTAGCTCTTTTGTTTGTTCCCCTTTAGATTTCTCTTCCTTATGTGGCTCCTTCTTCTCCTGCTCACGCGCTCGCCTTCGTTTCTTCTTTTCTTTTGCAGGCGCGTGCACTAATGCTCTTTTTGAGAGATCTACGTCTTCTTTAAGTGTTGAAAGGTTTTTGCGTATGCGGTGTAAGAGAACGAGTAGGCTGCTGGTTTTTGTTCCTGTTTCTAAGTAACGTTTGAGAAGTTGCCTCTCAGTTTCAGTCAAAATGTATGCCCTCATACTGAGTCAACCGGACACATTACTATAACCGTAATATTTAAGTAGTTCTCATTACAACGGCAGTAATGGAGACCTAAGCCTTCAACTTTCCAAGGCATATGCGCCCGCGGGCTATTTATTGCCCCCTAAGAAAAAAGCCGAGGTAGCGCATGCATGCCTGTACAAAGGTTTATTAGGAGAGCCGGTGTAGCATGAGCCAAGCAGTTAAGTGCTTTCTAAAGAAGGTAGGACGGTTATAGACGTTTTTACTCTTTTTTCAAGGCAATTCTAGCTGACAAATCAAGTGAGGTGATAGAATGTCATATTCATACAGCAACAGGGAGAAACCAGTTGAAGTTGACAAAGAATACGAAGCCGAAATCCAGGACATAAGTAGAAGAGGCGACGGCATCGCAAGAATTGAAGGTTTCATCATATTTGTGCCGAACACAAAACAAGGAGAACAAGTCAAGTTCAAAATAACGAGAGTTGGAAACAGGTTCGCGACTGGAGAGTTAGTGCAAGCTTGATCCAACACGCGCACATTTGTTCATTGCATATAAAACAAGAAAAAATCTAAAGAGGTGAATTTATTTGTCCCAAGGAATGAAGTTTGAAGTTAAATGTACTGAATGTGGTAATTCTGCTACTGTGCCCTTCAAGCCTACAGCTGGAAAACCCGTTTACTGTAGAAGCTGTTTTTCAAAACGTAGGCGCAAACCGCAAAACGAGGTTGGTTTGACCAAACGGTTTGATATGAAAAATGCATGGGCGATACGCGGAGATGACTGGCAAGGACGAAGAGAGAAAAGCCAAAATATTTTCGCGCGAGCGCATTAAATTTTGACCCAACACATAGCCTACTCGTGTGGGGGGGTTAAAATTTAATCCCCAACCCCTTATTTTCCTATGAGAAAATTCACGTACACCATAATTTTGGCCATGTTTTGACTTCGGTGAATTTTTAATCAATTCTTTAATCTTTCTATAACTTCTCTTTGAATGCTTTTTCTCGCCACTTTTCTTTCCAACTCTTCCATCCCGTCTTTACCAGCTTTTCTCTGATTTTAGGTTTTTCCGCAACCCATTCTAGAAGCATCCAGAAACGTCTCTTGTCTCCCAATCTTTCTGTTGGTACTCCTACTTCTTTGCACCATTCTCCGTAGCTTCTCTCAACCAACTCTTGGAGGTGGCCGGTGATTTGTACTTCTTCCACGTTGAATCCCCGGTCTCGCAGATATCTGCGAATGCTGGAGAGAACGTATCCTGAGCAGACCTTGAAACGGGTTTCCCTGCCAGGCTGCATCACCTCAACGATCTCCTCGGCAATCTTCACGGCGTCATCCAAGTACTGTTTATTTTCGAAGTTGGGCGGCTGAAAGGACGAGACCGGGATCCTGCGTTCCATGTACCTGCTGTCTGGAAGTTTGAGGGCGCCGATTACCACGCCTAAAACAAGGTCTCCCCACCCAGCATCATCTATCAAAATCTCCTTTCTAGACAGAAACCGATCCAACTCCATAACCTACGTCACCAAAGTCCTCAACAAATTGACTCTTTTCAAGCCGTTTATGTTTACCTGCCATGCATGCTACGCGCGCTTCGGTATTTACAATGGCTGAGTAGTTTTGGCGACACGCATCATTGAAGTTCAATCTTTGAGGTTATTCTTCCCTTCTAATTGCGGCGAGCTTCCTGCTCAATAGAATGTATGTGTCTGTTGCACATGATACTTTGTATCCTTGATTCGCTAAATCGTTTAATCTTTCATTGAACTTAGCCCATGTTTCTGCGTCACTAGTTTCGGGTACTTTCTCTATTTGTACAGTCTTAACGGGTTTTAATGGCAATTTGTCACCTCCAAATCTTCAATGCATTTACGTTCTAACTGTTTCCACTCATCTTGAGGACAAAACGATTTTTATACTAAGACATGTTTTTCCTTCTGTATTATGTGATCGCTTCTTTAATCTTTTTAACTCCTCTCTTTGAATGCAAATCGTCTAACGAAAGAGTGTTGAAGCACTGCGAAATATTTGCAATCCTGTTTGTTAGTAAAAATTCGCTTTCCAAATATTATATGGGCATTGCCCCCAACAGTACGTGCCAGACTTGAAAGTACAGCTTCCGCATTCTATTCCGCTAAATTTCTTTGACTTACCCATTCTATAATTA
>Ga0209636_10006930_pt1 | contig 11579 bp, 7 predicted proteins | sample DeeMarSWOR152_54_FD_187464 | JGI IMG/M metagenome (GOLD analysis project Ga0209636, IMG submission 187464) | Marine sediment microbial communities from White Oak River estuary, North Carolina - WOR-1-52-54 (SPAdes) (version 2) | ecosystem: Environmental > Aquatic > Marine > Intertidal zone >... | reverse complement strand
GAAGGAGATTGTCTCCCGCTTGAAAGTTATGCTTCAATTGGGAATCCCCTACCTCCATCTCAATCGGACAACTGCATCGCTCTCTGGGGGGGAAGCCCAGCGTGTCCGTTTAGCTGCTCAAGTTGGCTCTCGTTTAAGAGGCATTCTTTACGTTCTCGATGAACCCACCATAGGTCTCCACCAGAGAGACAATGGAAAGCTTATCACTTTGTTGAGAGACATCCGTGACCAGGGAAACTCCGTGGTCGTGGTCGAACACGACGAGCAGACCATTCGTTCTGCTGACCATATTCTGGATTTAGGGCCAGGGGCAGGAGAGGGTGGAGGTTATAAGGTCATCGAAGGAAATCTGTCTCAGATACTCACTTCGCCAGTCTCTCTCACATCCCAGTATTTGAGAAAAGAAAAAAGCATCCCTATCCCTCCGGAGAGGAGGGAGGTCAAAGGCTGGATTACTGTTTTAAAAGCAGAGGAGCACAATCTAAAAAATATCGATGTCCGTATTCCGCTGTCGGTGATAACGGCTGTCACAGGAGTTTCAGGATCAGGGAAAAGTACTCTTGTCTATGACATCCTCTACAGGGGACTCCAGAGAATCCTTTTTAAGGCTAAGCAGAGAGTAGGCAAGCATCAGCAAATCTTAGGAATCGAACAGATCGATAAAGTCATTTCTGTAGACCAAAAACCCATCGGCCGGACTCCTCGTTCCAATCCTGCCACTTACACTGGACTTTTTACACCTTTAAGGCAGCTCTTTGCTCAGACTCCAGAGTCGAGGATGAGGGGATATTCATCCAGCCGTTTCAGTTTCAACCTCCAGGGAGGCCGATGCGAGGAATGTCAAGGGGCAGGAGCAAAAAAAATCGAGATGCACTTTCTACCCGATGTTTTTGTGACCTGCGACCGATGCCAGGGAAAGCGCTATAATAAGGAAACTCTTTCTGTCCGCTATAAAGGGAAAAATATTGCCGATTATCTTGTTATGACTGTGGATGAGGCATATGAATATTTGAAAACCCATCCTGTGCTCAAAAGAAAATTGGCCGTTCTGAAGAAAGTGGGATTGGGTTACATCAGGCTTGGCCAGCCCGCTCCAACTCTATCTGGAGGAGAAGCTCAGAGAATCAAATTGACCAAGGAGTTAGGTCGAAAAAGCTCCAGCAAAACTCTTTTTCTTCTGGATGAACCCACAACCGGGCTTCATTTCGACGATGTTCGCAAGCTCCTGGAACTTCTGGCCGAGCTCGTCAAACGGGGTAACACGGTCATCATTATCGAGCACAATCTTGAAGTTATTAAGTTTTCAGATTATATTATAGACTTAGGACCTGAAGGGGGTGAAGAGGGAGGTTGGATTGTGGCTCAAGGCACTCCAGAAGAGGTTGCCGAGGTAAAAAATTCATATACCGGAAGATTTTTGAAGAAGGTTTTATCAGGAGGAGAGGTTTTTCATTAAGAATGGCTTTTAAGGATATTTCTGGAAACTTACGGGTAAAAAGGATCCTGCAGAAGGCCCTCTTGAAGGGAAGAATGCCCAATTCTCTGCTTTTTTCTGGCCCTGAAGGAGTCGGAAAGAGCGAAATGGCTTTGGTTCTGGCTAAAGCCCTGAACTGCGAGCAGATGGAAGATGATGCTTGCGAAGTCTGTTCTTCGTGCAAGGCCATTTCGGGAGAAAAATTCCCTGACGTCATGAGTATTTCTGCTGAAAGGAATGCCATCAAAATCGAGCAGATTAGGCTCTTAAAGCAGACAGCTTACCTCAGGCCTATGATAGGAAAGAAGAGAGTTTTTATCGTGGGAGAAGCGGAAAAGATGACCGAGGAGGCAGCCAATTCTTTCCTGAAAATTTTGGAGGAGCCTCCCTTTTTCTCTCATATCATCCTTACGACTCATAATCCCTATTTGATACTTCCGACGATAAAGTCTCGTTGTCAAATTTTGAGTTTTTCCCCTGTTTCCCGGGAGGAAATGGAGAAAATCCTTACAGAAAAAGGGTATAAGAAGGAGCAGGCCAAGCTGATTCCTTTACTTGTGCGGGGCAACCTTGAACATGCTTTGAGTTTAGAATGGGAAGAAGTTCAGAGGAAGAGAAAGCATGCCTGGCAATTGTTTTTAGTTCTTCTCAGGAAAAAAGACGTTTCTGATTTTGTAAGAAATTATACGTCTTCTAAAAATATTTTTATCAGGGAAGAATTGGAGGAAATTTTAGAATTTTTTTCCTCTTTCTGTCGTGATTTCGTACTGATCAGGGAAAAAGGAGATTTTTCTTATCTGTTGAATCCTGACTATAGAGAGGAAATTCAAGAAGAGGAGAAGCTCTTGAACTTCGACCAGTGGATAGAATGCTTGCGTCAGATAGATTTTACTCTTTCTGCATTACGCAAGAATTTAAACGTAAGACTCCTAGTCAGTTCATTTTTTTCAAATTTTATGGAAAGGGAATATGTCTGAGATCATTTGTGTGCTTTCTGAGCAATCGGGGAAATTAATCAGAGCTAAAACAGGAAAAGAAAAAATCGAGCGGGGCGATTTATGTCTCGTTGAGTCCGAGTTCGGAGGTGATTTGGCAGTAGCCATTGATGTGTCCAGTGAGGTCTGCAATCATCATAAATCTTCCAAGAATGCTGTTAAAGTTATCAGGAAGGCTACGGAAGAGGACAAAAGGAAGTTTAAATGGCTTAAAGAAAAAGAGACAAGAGCCTTTGATTTTTGTTTAAAAAGGATCAGGGCTCGCAAACTGTTGATGAAACTTGTTCGAGTTCGGTATTTCTTTAACGAGAAAAAGGGAATATTTTATTACACCGCAGATGGCCGGATCGATTTTAGGGAACTGGTGAAGGATTTAGCTAAAGAGTTCAAGATGAGGATTGAAATGCGTCAAGTTGGAGTGAGGGATGAAGCAAAAATGGTCGGAGGATTGGGAGTTTGTGGTCGCTCTTTATGTTGTTTCAGTTTCATGCAGACTTTTGAACCAGTCACTATCCAGAAAGCAAAAAAGCAACAGATTATCATCAATCCCACGAAGATCTCGGGTTTATGCGGTCGGCTGATGTGCTGTCTAGCCTTCGAGGAGGAAAGTCGAGGCCGTATGTATGCAGAAGAAGAGAAGATTGAAGAGGATTAGGAATAGGATAAAAGTATAAAAGTTTATTCAGCAGAAATGATTTTAAACTGAACCTTAGGGGAGACAGCCAATAAGATTCCCTGCGGGGAAAAGGCTTTGACTTGCCAAGAATATTTTCCGCTGGCTTGCATGCGATTCTTAACGTCTTCTGGTAAAGAAATTGTGCTTTCTTTGGTCGTTGCTGTCCAGAAGGGCTTGTGATTAAAGAAAATGGAAATTTTGTAATCCACGTTATCTCCCAGTGGAGCCCACATGAACTGAGAAGGTACGGATTTGATATCTATAACAGGGGAAATGAGGCTTAGAGATTCCCCTCTGATTCTCTCTTCTTTATCGAGGTCTAAGAAAAACGGCGGCAGCGGTGTTTTCTTGAGAAGAGGAACAACATTCAAAAGGACGACAAGGACCAAGGCCACGGAAACCGCGGCATAGGCCCATTGTTTGGGGGTGAGGGAGGAGAAAATCTTCTCGATGAAGAACACTTCCTTTTTTTCTTCTTGCCTTTCTTCATCGGCAAAGATCAGCTGGCCTTTGTTTTTAACGATGGCAATAAGTTCATCTCTGGCGACCATTTCTTCGAAACAGTGCTCGCAATTAAAGTAGTGTTCTTCAAAATTTTCTCTCTCTTTATTATCTAATTTATTAAGTAAATAATCGTCGATTAAATTGTTAAAGTTGCATTTTTTCATTACTGCTCTCTACTCCTTTTTTCACTTAGTTTAGTCGTATGAAATCTGATAAAACTGAAAAAAATCATTTTTTTATTATCTTTCTTAAAAGTTTTTGAGCATAATCAACTCGCTCACTCACTCTTCGGGGTGAAATACCGAGTTTTTCAGCAACTTCGTTCCTGGAAAAGCCTTTATAATAATAGAGATAAAGGATTTTTCTGTATTTAGGTTTTAGTTTTTTTATGGCGTCGGCCAAGGTCTTGGCCCTCTCTTTGTTTTCAAATTCCAGTTCAGGGGCTGGGAAGGTTTTCGGCTCGGGAATGTGTTTTAGTGTTTTGCTTTTCTGCCTGATATAATCGACTATGCGGCGGCTAGAGATGGTATAGATAAATGTTCCTATAGAAGATTCTCCCCTGAACTCTCCTTTTTTTATCTTTTCTACGACATTCGTGATGATCTCATTGACGACATCTTCCCAGTCAGGATTTTGGTGACCAAGGTATTTTTTTATCCTGAAACTGAGTATAGGTCTGTATTTAACGACAATTTCATCCAAGTCGAGTTTTTGTTTCATTCTGTTTCGGTAAAATCACTCCTGGCCAAAGATGTTCATTAATCTTACTTTCAGGGCAAACTCCAGAAAATCTTGATTTTTTTCTCGGAAATTGAATGCATACTGCTCCTCTTTCGAGAATTCTTTTAAAAATATCTACTTATCCACTCATAATTTAATAAAAATAAGTAAAACAAATAAATAGTCTTTAGAGATGATTTCTAAGGTGATTTTTTCTCATCTTGTAAGATTAATCAGAATGCGCAGCGGTAATTATAGGGGCTGAAAGAGGCAATCATAAGCTTGATAGCTGGCTCTTAAAGTTTCAAGAAATATTATTAGACTTATTTGAAGACAAGGCACGGTTCAATTTTTTCTAGATGGAAAACACAGAAGATTAGCAACAAGAGACCAAAAAAACGAACGCCCCCTTGTTTCAACATGAAAGAGGCAAAATTTGTCTCAAGGATGACATATTTTGTCTTTTTGACAATAATTGTCAGAAACGTTTTCAATTTTCGCCGAAGTTGGTCGACTAAATCTTTTGCCCAGGAAAATGACACGCATCGAGAAGCAGGAAAGACAATACAAACACCAACTGACCCTTGTTCCTCTCAGCCATTACCCTCCCTGCCCATATCATTCTTCTTTGAGATTCTTTCTCCAGTTATTCTCGCGTTTTTCAACAGGAAATTGACTATGCTCATTCAACAAGTTGAAGAAAATGGCGTGAAACAGGAAAAAAACAATTAAAGACAAGGAAGGCTTCATTTAAATTTAAGGATGGAGCTGAAATGTTAGGAGACACTCAAAAGGAGAAAAGGAAAGCCTTGATCATTGAGGATGAAGAAGGAGCCAGAAGCTTTTTCTATCCCAACCTCATTATCTTCGAGGAGGATAGCTTTCTTCCTGGGTTGAAGATGAAAGACTTTGCTTTTCTTAGCAAGGGATATAATAATTCATCAATTCCAAGCCTGGAATTTGATTCTGTTCCCAAGATTGCATCTGCCAAGAAGGTTTTAAGGGATTTGAATCAGCGATACACGAATCTCTTTATTGGTCAGGGTTACAACCTTGATGAGGTATTATCGGAAGAACGAAGCTTTCTCAATTCAAATCTTCTTTATTTCATCGCGGTCACTGATAGGAACGAGGATACCCTCTATCACTCCCAGATGGTTGCCAGGTACACTCTCATCCTGTCAAAAGCACTAGGGATAGAAGATAAGGAGTTTTTAACCTCGATCGAAAGAGGGGCCCTGCTCCATGATATCGGCAAGATAGGAATTCCAGAAGGCATTCTGAGAAAGCCTGGACCCTTAACGGAGCCAGAAAAAGAGATCATTAAGAGCCACCCCTTCTTAGGCTATGAAATGATAAAAGAGTTTGATTTTCTGAAAAAAGCCGCTCAAGTTGTTCTGTATCATCATGAACACTATGATGGAGATGGTTATCCCTATGGCCTGGTGGGGGAGGAAATCCCAATCGAAGCAAGGATATTCGCTTTGGCTGACACATTTGATGCCTTGACTTCCAATAGACCATACCGGAAAGGGAAGAGTTTCGATGAAGCATTGGTAGAGATTGAGAAAAATTGTGGTACCCAGTTTGATCCTCTCTTAGCGGATATTTTCCTTTCTCTCCCCTTAGATAAATTAGAACAATTAAAAAGAGATACTTATGAATATCTTTCTCCTCGCTTAGTCCATTAATCACTTCAAATACTTTTTCTCAAAGATAAAACTCTTTGCTTCTCAGACTTTTGAACTTTTTTGAGTTCCTGGAATTCTTGACTTAAAACTCTTCCTCTCACGGAGAATGAGATTATTGACTTATGAGGATTATTTTTTTCTGGCCTGTTTAGCCAAGGATTTGGAGTAGAGTTCTGCCGTGTGCAGAATTTCAAAAGAGCTGCCCTCTTTTTTTAAGTTGGCTCTAAGCTGGAAAAGGCAGCCCGGACAGTCTGTGGCGATAAGATTTCCTTCGTTTTCCAGGATTTTCTGTTTTTTCCTTTCCCAGATAAGGGCAGAAATTCCTGGATTTTTAAAGGAAAATATTCCACAAAATCCACAGCAGGTAAGGGGCTCTTCTTCGACTTTTAGGTCATAACCGAGAGATTGGATCAGCTCTTTTGGCTTATCTTTTTTGAGAGGATCATTCAAGTAATGGCAGGGATAATGGTAAAAAATCTCTTCGTTCAAACTTGGTCTCTTCTCCGGCAGGTATCCCCTTGTGACCAAAAATTCTGTAAAATCATAGACTTTATTGACCAATCGGGAGGAATCAGCGTAGAACTTAGGGTATATTTTCTTAAAGATTGAGTTTCCGGTGGGACAGATCGTCAAAATATAATCTGGATTTTCTTTCTCAAAGGATCTTAGATTTTTAAGGGCAAGTTTCTGGACATCGTTTTCATGACCGAGGTGCAAGCTAGGTGCGCCACAGCATACCTGGTCTTGAGGCGAGACGACTTTGAAACCATGATAAGAAAGCGTAGAGATGACACTTTCTCGAAGTTCAGGGAAGAAAAGTCTAGCCAGACATCCTTGGAAGATGTAGACTTTCGCCTTGTTTTTCTTTAACGGAGGCTTGATTTTTTTGAGGCGAATGGCAGGGAGAGATTTTCCCTTGGCCCATGGAAAGGGAAGGTTTTCCAAGTACCCGTTTTTTTCCCAGGGTGATTGAATCACCGATAATATTTTAGCCGCGAATTCATAAAAAGAATTCTTCCCTATGACAGCTGAAAGAATCCTTTCCACCAAAGTCGGACCCACTCTCTTTTTTAATTCAAGTAGAAGTTCGCTGGTGGGAATTCCTACTGGACAGAATGTGTCGCATTTTTTACAGTCGGCGCAAAAGTTGAGCAACGAAGAGATCTCTTTGGCTGAGTGACTCATGATCGTTAAGAGGATACCGATGCCTCCTGGATAGACAGGTCCTCCAAAGAGGTGTCCCCCTACAGCCTGAAAGACAGGGCAGACAAGCAGACAGCCTCCGCATTTCAGACAATAGAGAATTTCCTTTAGGTTTTTGTCCTTTGCTATCTTGAGTCTATGGTTATCGAGAATAATGATATGGAGCTCCTCTGGGCCATGAGCTCCGATGACTAGTTCCTTTTCGATATCCGTTGTCCGGCTTGGGCCCGAGATAAAGGAAACGTAGGAAGTCAGCTTAAGGCCTGAAGAGGCTGTAGTCAAAGCTTTGACAAGGATGGAAGCTTGTTCTAATGATTGGACGAATTTTTCGGTTGTCAGCAGGGCGATATGCACAGGAGGAAGGGATGTCACCAACCGAGCATTTCCTTCGTTGCTGATGATAACTAAGGTTCCTGTTTCAGCCACTGCTATATTGGCACCCGAAATGCCTATGTCAGCCTCAATGAAGTGTTGACGCATCTTTTCCTTGGCTATCCGGACGATTTCCTTGGAGTCGGCCGGGACTTGAATTCCAAGATGCTCGCTGAGAATTTTAGCAATTTCTTGCTTGGTTTTATGAAGAGCAGGAGCTGTTAGGTGGGATGGCCTCTCTTTAGCGAGCTGGATTATCCATTCTCCCAAATCTGTCTCCACGACTTGATAGCCTTTTTTCTGGAGAAAATCGTTGAGTCCGATCTCTTCGCTCACCATGGATTTTGACTTGACGATGAGCTTGGCTTTTTTCAGACGAGCAATTTGCTCTATCTGCTGAAGTGCCTCGCGAGGAGTAGAAACCTGGTAGACATGGGTCCCTGATTTTTTCGCTTCTTCGCAGAATTCTTGAATAAGCTGAGGAAGCCGTGTGAGGCATTCTTCTTTTATCGCTCTGGCTTTTTTTTTGTATTCCTCCCAGGGTATGCTTTTTATGGTGTCTTCATATTTCTGGTAATGGTGGGAGGAAGCGTTCCGGAGAGCTTGCTGAAGATTTTTATTTTTAAGAGTTTTTTTTAGCCTTCTTTTCTGTTTTTTCGGCGAGAACAACTACTGCTCCTCTTCTTTTCTCTCGAGATAGGATTTGGCATCAACCAGGATTTCCCGGGGTTTGCTCCCCTCTGAAGGGCCAACAATACCTTCTTGTTCCATCTGGTCAATGATTCTGGCCGCCCTGGCATAACCCAGTTTAAGTTTTCTCTGGAGGTAAGAGGCTGAGGCTTGACCAGTAAGTAGGATGAGTTCCACAGCTTTGTCATAGAGCTCATCTTTTTCCCCGAACTCATCTAGAGGATACTCATCAGAGCTACGCATGACGTCGAAAATTTTTGTGTCATAGGTCGGGCTTCCCTGCTGCTTAACAAATTTCACCAGGCGATTCGCTTCGGCTGGAGCAAGGTAAGCGCAATGCAGTCTAATCAAGCGGGGGTAATTCGGGGGCATAAAAAGCATGTCACCCAGACCTAGAAGTCTTTCTGCGCCAGGAGCGTCAAGGATTATTCTTGAGTCAACCTTAGAAGGAACTCGGAAGGCTAAACGGCAGGAGAAGTTATTCTTGATTGTTCCTGTTATGACATCGATGGAGGGGCGCTGGGTGGCCATGACAAGATGGATTCCCACAGCTCTGGCCAGTTGAGCCAGGCGAGCAATACAGTATTCTACCTCCTGCGCGCCGATCATCATCAATTCTGCCAGTTCATCGATGATGATCACAATATAGGGAAGAGGCTTGAGACTTTCTTTTTCCTCATCTGTTAATTTATTTTTCCTCTCTTTGAGGATTTGTTTCACCCGCAAATTGTGTTGCTCGATGTTCCTTGCGTTGAGGAATCCTAGTTTTTGATACCTCACTTCCATTTTTTTTATAGCATCGGTCAAAACGGCTTCGGCTTTCTTGGCCTCTTTGATGACGGGGCTGAGGAGGTGAGGGATGCCATCATACTGATTGAATTCTAATCTCTTGGGGTCGATCAGTATGAGTTTAACCTCATCTGGAGTGGCTTTGTAGAGAATGCTGGCAATGATGCCTTGCAGGGCAACACTTTTTCCTGTGCCGGTGGCGCCGGCGATGAGGAGATGGGGCATGATGGATAGATCGGTGATATAAATTTCACCGTGAACTGTCTTTCCGAGAGCAATCGTGAGTTTTGAAGGCGATTTAATGAATTCTTCCGATTGAATAATATCCCTGAGCTTGATGATTTCTCTTCTGTCGTTAGGAATTTCGACTCCAAGGGAAGATTTTCCTGGCATCCTTTGAATCCTGACTGATTCAGCGCCTAAAGCAAGGGAAAGGTCCTCTGTTAGGTTCGCGACTTGGCTGACTTTGATTCCAGGATAAGGAAAAAATTCATAAGTGGTGATGATGGGACCAGGGTGGTATTCCTTGACTTCCCCTTCGACTCGGAATTCTCCGAGCTTATCTTCGATTCGCTGTTTTTTTTCGTAAAGTTCATTTTTATCTATTTTTTCATAGCTCTTTCCTGCATCTAAGAGATTAAAGGGAGGAAAGCGGTAATCCCCCCTTTTTTCGCCCTCTTGAAAAAGCGGTTTTTGAGCTGCAGGAGGGGATGGCACTTTGGGAGGGATGGCTTCTGCCAGAAGTTCTTTTTTGAATTCTTTTTTTCTGTCTTTTTTCTTTTTTTCTCGTAAGCTTTCTTCCCTTTCCTCTTCTATGGAAGAATATTTTTCAACAACTTTTTTCCGCATTCTCTCCCGGTCTCTGGCTTTCTGGTAGCGAGTGATTTTGATCCGAACTTCCTTGAAGACGAACCTGAAGAATACGGATGCAAACAAGAGTATCTTTCTAATGGAAATTCCTGTGGAGAAGATGATGAACAAAACGAGTAAAGCTGTGACCAGTATGATAGAACCAGCATGGCTAAAGTAACGGATGAGGAACGTGGAGACCAAGTACCCGATGAGGCCTCCAGCTTGAATCTCTATTCCTTTCCAGGAAAAGCTGTTGAGAAGCAAGAAGAGAAAAGAACTGAGGATTAACAGCAGAATTATGACTCCTCCGGCTTTTACCAAGAAACGTCTTTTCTCAAGCGGGAGAAGAGGTTGTAATCCTAAGTAGAGAAGCATGAAGGGAATGAGAAAAGAGGTTAATCCTAAAAATTGAAACAGTGCTTCAGCAAGGGAGGCTCCTGCTCTTCCTGCGTAGTTGTGTATTTTTTGGTCAGCGGAGGTGACATTGGCCCATGAGGGATCTTGGGGATGGTAGCTGATCAAGCTAATAAAAACGAAGATAGTTAGAAAGACAAACAGAATGCCGATTATTTCAAGGGTCCTAATCTTTCTTTTTCTCTTTGGCTTTTGGGAACGAGGGTCGATTTTCTTTTTTTTCCTGAGTTTCATTAACTGGATTATAACATATTTGTATTGTTTACTGAACGAAGAGAACTCAAGCAAAGTGTGTTAAAAACATGCCCTTTTGTCCCAGTTATCTTAAAAGTCAAAGCGAAGGAATCTTAGGAATAATTTTCTCCGCTCGGCTTTTCTACCAAATATTGGTAAAGGCTAACAAATTGGGAGATGGCCAGCTGTTCTGGCCGCAGAGTAGCAACCAAGTTTAATTTCTGGAACGCTTCTCTCAGTAAAGAAGTCGGATACTGGAGCCTGGCCAAATTGTTGAAGAGAGTTTTTCTTCTATGCTGGAAGGCTTTTTTAAGAAATTTTAGGAAGACCTCTTCTTCGAGCTGAAAAAGAGGTTTCTCTCTCTTCTGGAGAGAGAGTAAAGCCGATTCGACCCGAGGAGGGGGAGAAAAGGAGTCTGGGGGAACAAAGAAGTGAATCTTGGTCGAAAAATGAATCTGGAACAGAATGGAAAGAGGGGCATATTTTTTTGTTCCAGGCTTGGCACAGATGCGCTCGGCGAATTCTTTTTGGAAAAGGAAGACGCATTCTGAAAAAAGCTCTTTTTCCTTTATTATCTTGAAAAGCAGCGGAGATGAAATGGAATAGGGCAAATTGCCGACAAGCTTTACCGTATCCCAAGTGTCTTTTTCGAAGAGTTTTTTGAAGTCCACTTTCAAGATGTCTTCTTGCAACACTGTTAAATTCGGCAAGTCTTTTTTTTGAAGGAAGGTTGCCAGGAAACTGTCTTTCTCGATGGCGATGACCTTTCCTGCTCTGGTGACTAAGGGAAGAGTCAAGGCCCCCTTTCCTGGGCCAATTTCTATAATCAAATCGGATTTTTGAGGACGAATGGTGCTGACGATTTTTTTTAAAACGAGAGGACTCTTCAGGAAATGCTGACCCAGAGCTTTGGCTGTTCTTCTTTTCATAGGCTTAATAAAAATTCTGGTAAAATCAGGAAATAA
>Ga0209636_10006928_pt1 | contig 11580 bp, 10 predicted proteins | sample DeeMarSWOR152_54_FD_187464 | JGI IMG/M metagenome (GOLD analysis project Ga0209636, IMG submission 187464) | Marine sediment microbial communities from White Oak River estuary, North Carolina - WOR-1-52-54 (SPAdes) (version 2) | ecosystem: Environmental > Aquatic > Marine > Intertidal zone >... | reverse complement strand
GTGTATGATGTTTACTCTCTGTATGTGCGCGCGCGTGCGAGAAAAGAATGCCCCAGTCTACAGGACAGCACCTTTAGATCCATCACCATAACACAACTAATCAGTGACCCCTTCTTTAAGTTTTAATCTTGCCAACTCTTTTATTTCTTCCAATTCCCGATCTGAAAGTGGTTTTGCTTTAATATATCCTTCTTTTATAGCATCTTCGAAAATTTTTTTCCCTCTTTTAGTTCTAATCAACACGGTTGTCCATTTTTCCGGCGACCCTACTCCTCCAAGTGATACGTCTGCAAGTCTGTTTGTAAAGTCACGGCAATATCTACATGATTTTCGGAGATATCTGTGTAGTTGGCGTCTATGAACTTCTAGTTTGAGTTCATTGTTTACATATACTCGTATTTTTTCTGTGTCCAAGTCGATTTTATTGATGCTTGAAAGGATGATGCCATGCCTTTTGGCTAGAAATTTTATGAAAAGGCCATTGTATGGATAGGTTCCATAGCAGAAAAGTCCGATTATCAGTCTTATTGAGTTGAATATCTTGCTGTATCCTTTTGGACGGGTTTTCGTAGTCCATATTCCACGGACTTGACAGGGTGTAGCCACTACCGCTATTTTGGAACGACCCCATTCGTACAATGCAGAGCTAACACCGATGACTGTTGCAGCTGGGGTATACTTCGTTTTTTGAACTTTCCACAAATTCTTGGGGTCTGTTATAACCACGGGTTTAGGTTTCCATGCTGGATATTCTGTCGATGTTACCGCTACTGCAGCGTCAACTAGTTCGTTTTCAAGCGTATATTTTAATAGGGCTGTGGCTACGCCTCCGCATTGAGCGTTCTTAAGAATTTTCTTGTCGGTAGCTTGAGTCATATACGCTTTTAGAACGTGGCCGAGTTCATCTTTTGCCACTGCACCAAACTCGTCTTCCTCTGCTTTTTCGAGATTAAACATTATTTCTGGGCAATTATAATAGCAAAAGCCGCATTTTTCACATAAATTTTCAATAGACTTGTAAATGTCTTGGGTAACCTCAAGTTCATGAAGTTCTAAACGTTTGAAGCTTTCTTCTCGAAGAATTAACGCGTTATACGGACAAGCAGCGATGCATGTGCCGCAAACAGTGCACAGCCCAGGAGTAACTACTTCTTTCATCAAGTCACTAAACGACTTTTCTTTGATTCTGCTCAACTTATTCACCTTCAGATTGACGTAACCTACTTTCTCTGACTCTTCAAATATTATTTTAATTCTTTGCTATAACAAGAGGGCCGTCAAACACGACAAGTTGAGGGTTCCACTTTTTAACAGCCTCTAAGGTGACTTCAGACTGTAGCTTCGATCGATCGTCAAAAGCGTCTGCCTCAACGGTTTCTACAGCATAGCCAAGTTTCTCAGAAAAATCCTTTATGTGTTCCACGCATTGCTTAACTTCATTGTCACTGCTACCGACAAGAAAGACTTTTTTTAATGTTTAGCCGTGATCTTAATCTAATTAAGACTTTCTCCGGCGTTTTTCCAACAGTCGCTATGTACACGTATTCGGTCAAAAAAGTCACCAACTTAAGCGCGCGCGCATAACATCGTTGCCATTGTGTCGGATTTGGTTCTCATTAGTCCGTCCCCTTACGGCATGCCGATGGTCATCTATCATTCCTCTTAATTAGCGAGTTATGCGAATAAGGCCAGCAGGAGTAGTAATAGCGCAGCTCCGATAAAAGCCATTAGCATGTTATAGGATAGCACTCCCGTGTGGGTCTTTCTGAAGTGTTTAGAAAATGATGTGACGAGGTTGGCTATAAAATAGTTTAGCGCGTCTATGCCTCTGAGCTCTGAATACTTGTACATGGTCTCGGATAGCCGTCTAAAGAAACTTGCAACACCATAATTGAATGCATCTAGGCTCTTGAGCTCCACACTTTTGTACATGGTCTGAGAGACCGAAACAAAAATTTTGTGGACATCAGTAGCGTACAGCACAACTCCTGCTGACAAGAAGGGAAGACCTTCGAATACTTCCATCAGCGTTACCTCATGACCTGCTAAGTGCTGAGCTAAAGAAAACGCTAACCGTGCAATTCCCAAAGCGAATATCGAATAGCCAACACGTTTCTTACATTCCATTATAATTTCCCCAGTCCATTTAACAGCCGTATGCGGCGGTATAGAGCGCCATATCGATATATAAGTTTTTACCAATTTAAACCTTTAACAAAACACAGAAGAAAAGAAATATTATTCATTTGTAAGTTTATACTATACGAAAAGGAGGGGAAAATTGTTACGTCTAAGCCTCAGAATGCTGTTTACATAGTAGATGACCCTGAAAAAATTCGATTGCTCGCCGATTTCACTCGAACAGAAATTCTAAGAATATTAAATAAATCACCTTTGACAGAAACCCAACTTTCAGAACAACTTTCACTAACGAAAGCCGCAGTTGGCTACCACCTGCACCTATTGCTAAATGCTGGGCTAATCTGCATCGAAAAAGTTGAAAGTGAAAAGCATGGCATCCTACAGAAATATTACCGTCCTATCGCAGCTCTATTCATTGTTGATCCAAATAAAATTCCAAGGGATGTCCAAAGACATTACATACAGATACAAATAGACCACTTAATAGGAATGTTAAGTGCACTCCAACTTAACCACAAAGTTCCCGAAATCTCCACCAAATCCCTTGAAGAACTAGCAAGAGCAATGCTAAAAGAACTTATGGTAATCGGCCAAAAATACGTAGGACAAACAACAACGGAAAACGGAGAAACTCTAAAAATAAAGATTTATGCTGAAGCCATGAAAAATCTCGTGAGAAATGCGCGCGCACTTTCGACATCTAAAAAGGTTAAATAGAACGCATCTTTAGTAAATAATTCTCAAAGACGATCCAAGGGACCAGTAAATAGATGCAAACCGACCTGTTGATTTCTTTGTCCTTCATCTTCTTTCTATCCCTACTCGTTGGTTTGATCTTTTATTGGGTTGGGGGAAGAGTTGGAGCAAAGGGTGAGAAGAGTGCGGATAAGGTTGCCCCCTATGCCTGCGGCGAAGACCTCCCTCCTCGCAAGCTTCAGGTAGACGCTGAAAGATTCCTCATCTACGCCGTCTACTTCCTCGTCTTCGACATCCTCGCATTCATTCTCGCCACATCGCTAAACACACCTGGTCACTTTCCAGCTATTTACGCGCTCATCGTATTGATGGCCGTTGTCATTTTACTCCCATTATTACGGAGAGGATGATATGGGATTATTAAAGTGGGGCAGAACTAAATCACCTTGGATCATCCATTTTAATACAGGTGGCTGCAATGCATGCGACATCGAAGTTGTAGCCGCCTTAATGCCAAGATATGACATTGAACGTTTTGGAATAATCATCCGGGGCAGTCCAAGACACGCGGATGTGCTGGTTGTTACGGGACCAGTAACTAGACAGGTGAAGGATAGACTGGTTAGGATATACGAACAGATGCCTGAGCCCAAATCTGTCATCGCGGTCGGCTCTTGCGCAATTAGCGGCGCCCCTTTCGCGGATTGCTACAACGTTTACGGAGGAATAGACACCGTGATTCCCGTTGATGTCTACGTTCCTGGATGCCCTCCGAAACCCGAGGCCATAATCAACGGAATTGTAAAACTCATCGAGAAACTTAAGGCTGGTTAATAAGTGACGGAAGAAACAACGGAAGAAAACGAAATCGTTAGAAAAATGAAACATCTTATTGGAAAGAATGTTCTAGAAAGTGAAGTCACTCGTCCTCGCAGGATCTTCATTCTTGTTAACAAGAAAGTTTTTGGGAAAGCAATTCGTTATTTGACGAAAAGGATGGACTTCTCCCACGTTTCGACGATAACGGGCGTTGATGTCGGAGAAGAAATTGAGGTTATTTACCATTTAAACCGTGCTGGAACAACTGAGCTTTCGCTAAAAGTTCGAGTGGCAAAGGATAAACTTGTGTTGCCAACTATTACTGACATTATACCTGGCGCTACACTTTATGAGCGAGAAGTCCACGACATCCTAGGAGTTATTTTTGAGGGGCATCCAGATTTGTCTCCCGTAATTTTACCTGAGGGGTGGCCGTCGGACGTTTATCCGTTGAGGAAAGAATGGACAATTAAAAAAATCCAGAAGAAGGTTACGAAGGGAGGAAAGCGGTAATGTCTTATCCCACTATTCGTATCCCGTTTGGACCACAACACCCGTTCCATATCGAACCTGAGTATTTCATGTTTGAGGTTGACGGTGAACGTGTTGTAGGTGTCAAGCCACGTATTGGTTATGTTCATCGAGGAATCGAAAAGGCAACAGAAGACCGAACATTTATTCAAAACCTCTATCTAATTGAGCGAATATGCGGAATATGCTCACACGCCCACACGACTTGTTACACTCAGGCTATCGAGGAAATCTTGGGCGTTGAAATACCTCCCAGAGCCAAGTTCATTAGAACCATTATCGCGGAACTTGAAAGAATCCACAACCACTATCTCTGGCTTGGACTTGCCGCGCATGAGATTGGTTTTGAAACGCTTTTTATGTATTCGTGGCGAGACCGGGAGATAGTTATGGACTTGTTGGAGCTGGTTTCTGGAAATAGGGTACACTATGCCATGAATACCATTGGAGGAGTACGAAGAGACGTAACACCAGAAATTGTGGAAAAAATCAGAAAAGGACTTGATGCCCTTGAAGAAAGAATGAGGTATTACAAGAAAATCGCGATGACTGAACCAACAATTTCTAAAAGAGCAACTGGAATTGGAATCCTAAAGCCAAAAGACGCCATAGCACTCTGTGCCGTTGGACCGACCTTACGTGCCAGTGGAATCAAGCGCGACGTTAGAGCTGATGATCCCTACATTGCCTATGATGAAATCCCGTTTAATGTCATAACCTATGATGGATGCGATGTTATAAGCCGACTGTTTGTTCGATGCGACGAAGTCTTTGAAAGCGTAAACATAATCCGTTATGCTATGGAACACTTACCAGAAGGAAAGATTAGAATCAAGGTTCCAAGAAGAGTCCCCGAAGGTGAAGCTGTTTCTAGAGTTGAAGCACCACGAGGAGAACTCATCCACTATGCAAAAACAAGTGGAACCACAAAGCCAGAGCGATATAAAGTCAGAAGCCCAACCTTAGGAAACATTCCGTCTCTCTGTAAAATGCTTGTTGGAGGATACATCGCTGATATACCAATCGTTATAGCTGGAATAGACCCGTGCTTCAGCTGCACCGACCGAATGGCATTCGTTAATATAAACAATAACAAGCAATGGATTCTGAGCGGCGAAGAACTGAGGAGGTACGCAATTAAATGGTACCGGAAGGAATAGCGGCGCTCATACAAATTCTCCTATTTCCAGGTTTCCTCTTTCTCATAGCTTTAGCCTTCTTCTACGAGTGGGTAGACAGAAAGCTCCTCGCCAAGCTTCAAAACAGGTACGGCCCGCTTTACACAGGTCCTTCAGGTCTACTTCAGCCCTTCGCGGACTTCATTAAGTTGCTCTCTAAAGAAGACATCACACCAAAAGCAGCAGACAAGTTCATGTTCAGTTGCGCACCACTTTTTATGCTATCTTTTCCCCTCTTAGCATTGTTCCTCGTCCCTGCCGCAGGTTTAAAAGCCCTCATCAGCTTCGAGGGCGACCTAATTTTTCTGATGTTTTTATTCACCTTGATAGCAGTCACCATTTTCATCGCTGGCTGGAGCTCAGTAAACAGGTTTAGCACGGTCGGAGGCGTGAGAGCGGCATTCCAGATGCTTGGATACGAGATTCCCATGACTCTCGCAATGGTCGGCCCAGCAATTGCAGCTAGAACCTTGTCCATCAGCCAGATTGTGGGCTGGCAGTCTCAAAACGCGGCTTGGTTCATCTGGCTTCAACCCATCGGCTTTGCCATATTCGTGCTTTGCCTGCTAGCGGAGCTAGAATTTATCCCGTTTGACATCCCAGAGGCAGAAACAGAGATCGTAGCCGGGTGGTTCACCGAATTTAGCGGTAGGAAGCTGGCGTTGATTCGACTTGGAAAGGATGTAGAGCTTGTTCTCGCCGCGTCGCTAATTACCTCGTTGTTCTTGGGCGGTCCAAACAGTTCATTGCCAATTCTGGCTGTTGGGTTTTTCCTCTTCAAGACAACACTTGCAGTTGTGCTTCTCACGACCTTACGGGCGCTATTCGCTAGATTTCGTGTTGACCAGATGATTGCTGGAGCGTGGAAGTACCTGCTACCCCTCGCCATTCTTCAAATGATACTGATTCAGCTTGGTTTTGGTCGGTGATAGGAACTTGGCGATGGTGAGAGAACTGCTCAAGCATCTGCTCAAGAGACCTGCTACCTTGAAGTATCCGTTTGAAAAAAAGCCTCCTTTTGAGGGCTTTAGGGGAAGACCTGTCTGGGACATGAAGCTGTGCACTGGGTGTGAACTCTGCTATAAAGTCTGTCCATCTGAAGCTATTGAAATGACTGGTAAGGGACTAGAAGCGGAGTTTAAGCATCATCTTGATCGATGCCTATTCTGCGGGCAATGCGAGGAAATTTGTCCTGTAAACGCAATCACGATGACTGAGGAGTATGAGTTAGCCAGTTACGATCGAACTGAGATGATCATCGAGTTTAAGAGAGAATAAAAGTCGGTGAACGACCTATTCACCACATTTAGGCCTTCCAGATAAGTCAAAGATGAAGATGCGACTAACGCCGTCTAATGAAACAGAGCATATGTGGCGATGAGGGGAGCAAATACCGAGGCAACGAGGGACATTACGGTTATCATCGTGTTTAGTGATGGGCCAGCCGTGTCTTTGAAGGGGTCACCCACAGTGTCGCCTACAACCGCAGCCTTGTGCGGTTCTGAACCCTTACCGCCGAATGCCCCTGCTTCAATGTACTTTTTGGCATTGTCCCATAGTCCACCCGCATTGGCCATTAATAGGGCGAATATTAAACCAGAGAATATGCTTCCGCCTAAGTATCCTCCGAGCGCTTCTATGCCCCCGACAAAACCTATGGCCAAGGTGACAACGATGGATAGTACGCTTGGAAGCATCAGTTCCTTCAAAGCTCCTTTTGTGGCAATGTCTACACACGTTGCGTAGTCTGGTCTTACTCCTTCTTTCCCTTCCCTTAGGCCTGGAATCTCTCTAAACTGCCTCCTGATCTCTTCGATCATTCTGAAAGCATTTTTACCGACGCCAAGCATCACCATCGCTGAGAACAAGGGTGGCATAGCTATCCCTATGAGAGCGCCAGTTAAGACCAGTGGATTCATCAGGTCAAAGCCAATAGTTTGGCCGGTTAAGTTTTGAACTGTTTCTTGATAGGCAGCAAGCAATGCAAGCACCGTTAGTCCTGCAGCTCCTATTGCAAATCCTTTTGTTATGGCCTTAGCGGTGTTGCCAGCCGCGTCCAGTTTATCCGCTATATCAATTACTTCCTCTTCTAGGCCTGACTGCTCTGCAATTCCCTTTGCATTGTCGACAATTGGACCGTATGCGTCGCCTGCAACAATCATCCCAACGATGGACAACATTCCAACAGCACTCATACCAACCCCGTATACTCCAGATACTCCGAATGCTTCAGCCAAAAAGAATGCTCCTGCAGAAGCGACACCGATTCCAAGAAGCGGCGGAAACATGCTTATCAGACCGTAGGAAAAACCGGTTATTATGTTGATGGCTGCTCCTGTCTGCGATGCTTCAGCGGTTTTTATCGCGGGAGCCCGATCTATGGAAGTAAAGTAGTCCGTCGTGATGCCTATAATAACTCCTGCCAGCAATCCAACAACAGTTGCCCCCCAGATACCGAAATTAAACTCTAAGTAATAGGTCACCAAAAATGTAAGAACAGCAAAAAGAACGCAGGTTACATATGTTCCCCAGTTAAGAGCTTTCCCAGGATTCCCTTTTTTCCCGACTCTCACCAACCCCACTCCAAGAATAGACGCTATAATTCCCAATCCCGCAAATATGAGCGGAAGAGTTGTTTCAATCAGCTCTATAGCTTGTCCCAGAATCATTACTGCCACGATACTGGCAACGTATGAGTCGAATAGGTCGGCACCCATGCCTGCCACATCACCAACATTGTCCCCGACGTTATCAGCGATTACCGCTGGATTTCTAGGATCGTCTTCAGGGATACCTATTTCCACCTTGCCAACAAGGTCAGCGCTAACGTCAGCGGTTTTTGTGTATATGCCTCCGCCCGCCTTTGCAAATAGAGCCGTAGCGCTTGCGCCGAAGCTGAATCCGAGAACGATTCCTGGATCACGTGTGAAGTAGTAAATAACGCTTATTCCAAGCAGAGCCATTCCAACCACGGATAAGCCCATGACCGCTCCGCCGCGAAACGCTATTGGAAACGCCTTGTTTAAGCCCTCCTTTGATGCATGGGCGGATCTAACGTTTGCTTTGAGAGCAACTGTCATTCCAAAGTAGCCAGCCAAGCCAGAACAGATTGAACCAAAAACGTAAGCTACTCCCATAACAGGACCGTTGGGAAGAAAGATCGCTAAGACTGTGGCTACGACTGCAACGAAGACTGCAAGGTATAAATATTCTCTTTTAAGAAAGGCGTTGGCTCCTTCTTGTATTGATCCGGCAATTTCATGCATCTTTGCGGTTCCGCTGTCTTGTTTGTTCACGTAAGAAAAGATGTAGGCTGCAACTGCTATTGAAGCTAAAGCCGCGAGCGGCGCAATCGTCCACAATTCCACGTCTAATCACACCGTATGTGTAGACTTATCGATAACATCAACATCTTGAGTTTTTTGCCCGAATTGTTAACGATATCTAATTAATAAAGGTATTTTACATTTTAGCAACTCAAACTCTGGAACCCCTTATCGCAACCTTTTGGCGCGCGTGTAATGAAGAAAAACAAAGCATTAAATGAAAGAAACGCTTTTTAGAATCAAGAGAGTCTTAGAATGCCCAAATGCGAAATTGTACGGTTGAAAAAAGCGGGCGGTTGATATGAGCCCCGAATGGCATGCTATGAAAACTGAAGAATTCATGAAAGGCTTGAAAGCCAGCGAGAAAGGCCTAAGTGAGGAAGAGGCTAAACGCCGACTGCAAGAATTCGGACCCAACGAACTGGTGGAGAGGAAGAGAGTAACCCCTTTTCAAATATTTCTCGGCCAGTTCAAGGACATTTTTGTGATCATGCTTTTGTTTGCCATAGTAATTTCTTTTATAGTAGCATGGTACAAAACGACCATTGCTTCAGGTGCAGAAGGTTCAATTGACGAATACGTAGATGCTATAACAATAGGAGCTATTGTGGTTCTTAACGCTGTAGTTGGTTTTGTTCAGGAGTATCGGTCAGAAAAGGCGATGGAAGCCATGAAAAAGTTGACAGCTCCAAAGGCACGGCTCTTACGGGAAGGAAAAGAGGCGCTCTTACCTGCGAGAGAAGTGGTACCTGGGGACATTGCCCTTTTGGAGTCTGGGGATCGTATCCCAGCAGATGGCCGTCTCCTTGAAGTTGTGGATCTGAAGACTGATGAAGCAGTTTTAACGGGTGAATCCACGCCCGTGGGAAAAACAACAGAGGCTCTTGGCGCGAAAACGTCTGTAGCTGACAGAAAGAATTCAGTTTTCATGGCTACTCATATAATCTATGGCAGAGGAAAAGCTGTAATAACTTCTACAGGCATGAACACAGAGTTTGGAAAAATCGCTGAGATGGTCCAAGCTGTGGAGGAGGAGGAAACTCCTCTCAAGCAGAAGTTAGCACGTTTCGCCAAGAAATTGGGAATAATAATTGTGGCTGTATGTGCTATCGTATTTGCTCTTGAATTGTACGAAATCTTTGTTGTTGGAGTAGGTGGGGCGGGCGAAGCCATAGAAAACATTACAGAAGCGTTTTTGGTTGCGGTCGCGCTCGCTGTTTCAGCTGTTCCTGAAGGCTTGCCTGCTGTAGTGACCGTATCGCTTGCCCTCGGTGCTCGTGAACTTGCAAAACGCAACGCCATCATCAGAAGACTTGCCTCGGCGGAGACTTTAGGGGCTACAACCTTCATCTGTTCCGACAAAACGGGCACACTAACAAAGGGCGAAATGACTGTACGCAAAGTCTACACTAACGACAAGATGATTGAACTAACAGGAGTCGGCTACGAATCTAAAGGCGAATTTCTCCTGAACGGCGTTCGAATAGACCCAAAAGAGGATACTCACCTTACTTTGCTGTTAAGAGCTGGTACCTTATGCTCCAACGCAAACTATGATGGAGAAAACGTGATTGGAGACACGACGGAAGGGGCATTGATTGTAGCCGCAGCCAAGGCGGGGATGACGAAAGAAAACTTGGAGAGCATGTATCCCCGGGTGCAAGAGGTGCCATTTACCTCCGAGAGAAAGCGCATGACAACTGTCCACAAGTCACCTGAAGGAAAGGTGTATGCCTACGTTAAAGGAGCTCCTGAAATCATCTTGGAGCGCTGCAATAGTGTCCTTAAAGGTAGCAAAACAATCAGACTAACTGAAAAAGAAAGAAAACACATTTTGGAAACAAATGAGAAAATGGCAAGTGACGCCCTGCGTGTGCTGGGTGTAGCCTATGAAGAATTGCCAAGCGCCTCGCTAGAGAAATTTGATGAAGAAAGATTGGAGAAAGATTTGGTCTTCCTAGGCTTGATGGGAATGATCGACCCGCCAAGAGAGGAAGCAAAGGAAGCCAACAGTCTGTGCCAGCAAGCGGGCGTAAAGACTGTCATGATTACTGGAGACCACAAACTCACGGCAGTGGCCATAGCCAAAGAACTGGGCATGCTGAAAAGCGATGTGGTCCTAACAGGTGCCGAACTGGACAAGATCAGTGACGAAGAATTTGAGAAAATAGTGGAAGATGTTGCAGTCTACGCTAGAGTTTCTCCAGAACACAAAATTCGAATAGTGAAAGGGCTGAAAAAGAAAGGACACATAGTTGCCATGACTGGAGACGGAGTGAACGATGCGCCGGCCCTTAAACAGGCGGATATTGGCGTAGCCATGGGCATCACCGGCACAGATGTGACAAGAGAAGCCGCAGACATGGTTTTGGCAGATGACAACTTCGCCACAATAGTTGACGCCGTTGAGGGAGGACGAAGCATTTACGACAACATAAGAAAATTCTCCTTCTTTCTGTTGCGTTCCAATTTTGATGAGCTACTTGTCATAGGTACCTTTGCTCTATTGGGTCTACAACTGCCTCTTACCACTGGCATGATTTTGTGGATAAACCTGGTCACGGACGGAGGTCCTGCCCTAGCATTGAGTATGGACCCACCACAAGAAGGAATAATGAAACGGTCGCCACGCAATCCAGATGAAGGAATACTGCACGGAAGAATAGCTTCAATTTTAGCCACTTTTGTAACACAGTTCATTGGAACCGGAGTTTTGTTCTACGTGGCCTATTACGTATGGGGGCGCCCTCTAGGTGAAGCGCAAGCGATGGCTTTTGTGCAAGCCACCTTACAGGAATTAGTTATAGTATGGAACTGTAGGTCGGAAAAACACAACGCATTCAAGGTTGGGTTCACGTCAAACAAATTCTTGCTCGTCGCTGTGGTTT
>Ga0209636_10006927_pt1 | contig 11581 bp, 7 predicted proteins | sample DeeMarSWOR152_54_FD_187464 | JGI IMG/M metagenome (GOLD analysis project Ga0209636, IMG submission 187464) | Marine sediment microbial communities from White Oak River estuary, North Carolina - WOR-1-52-54 (SPAdes) (version 2) | ecosystem: Environmental > Aquatic > Marine > Intertidal zone >... | reverse complement strand
TAGCCCAAGTCTTAGTCGTGACCTGCATCGTTCTTCTCGTGTTATACAAAGTGCCAGAAGGCCACTTTCTTGACGCCGCTTTGATCGGTGCCCTAGCAGGAATCCTGGCCATAACTGTGTACGGAGTCACAAATTATGCTCTCTTTAAAGATTGGAGCCTCAAACTCACCGTCCTTGAAGTCATCTGGGGTCCAATATTGGGCGTATCAAGTGGAATTTTTGTCCTTTGGATAAAATCTCTACTGATAAAATGAAACTTGACTTTTCTTTATTCGGAAAAGATGCCTAACCTCTGTTTTTTAATCATTTTAAAAAAACAGGATTATTGAAATCCTGAAAAAGAATCTTCTCCTCAAAGATGACTGACTCTGGAAATATAGGCTTTCACATCGAACTTCGATTGGGCTCCTCTGAAACTCATGTAGCGGATTTTTCCAAATATTGGTCTTGGAAACCAAGCCCGGTCATGCACCCCCCCGATTGACCAGGCAATCCCTACGTAACCGTTCGGATCTCTGCCATCAAGCTCATATTTATCATTGAGATGAATAGCAATTTTTTGTGCTTCTTCTGGTGTCTTCGTCCATTCCAGCATCTTTTTGGCCCAGTACATTCTCATGTAGCCGTGCATTTTTCCGGTTTTAACCATTACCAGTTGAGCGGCATTCCATAATTCATCATGTGCCCGAGCGGTTTCAAATTGCTCAAGGGAATAGAGATGCTCTCGCTTATCCTCTCGGTGTTCATCGAGGGACTTCCTGGCCCAATCCGGAAAACCCTGAAAACTGTCGTAATGTGGATTGTAAAAGCAATAATTGTCTGAGAGTTCTCGCCTGACGATGAGCTCTTCCAAAAAGGCAGCTCTGTCTTTGACAGAAGATTTGGCTCTTTTGATCTCGATAGCCACACGTTGAGCTGAAATCTGGCCAAAATGGAGATAGGGTGAAAGATGGGATTGCCCATCCTGGCTGGGATCATTTCTCTTCCTATCATATTCAGACAACTTATGCTCGACAAAGTGATGGAGCGCTTGAAGGGCAGCCTTCTCTCCAGGCTTAATCCACTCCACTTCCCAAACAGCTCTGTCAACCTCTAAAGATTTTCTTATAGCGGTCCAGTCTGTATGCTTAACTCTTCTCTCCCCTGAGAAAGGGTGTTTCCTGAGGGATGGAAAATCATCCAAAAATTCAGCCAACTGACGCTTCACTTTGGGACGGAAAGTGTAAGCAGCAAATTCCTGTTTGGGCGAGGCAACCCAGCAGGGAATGACGTTATGAGCATCGACCTCATAGACAGGGATAGGGATTTTGCTGAGCACAGCCTTTTTCCAAGCTCTTTTCAGGCGCAGAGGGTCAAAATCTGTGACTAGCACACCAGTCTTGTGTTGAGCCCTAAACTTCAACATCTCTTCCTCAGGCGATCCGGTGAGTAAAAAAAAGGGAATGTTCTTTTCTCTTAGGTTTTTTTCTATCTCTTGCAGGCCTTTAAGCATGAAACTGTATTGTCTAATCGTAGCTCCAAGAAATTGGGGCACTAAGCAAAAAACCACTATCAAAGACGATTTACGCTGAATTGCCAATTCTTGAGAAAAAAGGATCGCCCAGTTATCAGCAGTCCTCTGGTCACGGCTCATCCAGTAAACGACGGGGCCTGGCCCCTCGCTTCCTTTATTCAGTATTCTCACTCTCTTCTCTTTCATGGTTCCAATATTATATATCCTTTTCTTAGTTCATCATAAAATGGTTTTCCCGTAGGGCAATTTATTCTATAATATTTTCTCATAAGGAGGATAATCTATGAAGAAGAGATTGAATATCTTGGTTGTATTTTTCATATTTTTCTTATCATTATTACCAAAAGCTTATGCCCAATGGTTTGTCGACCTAGAGACAGGCTTGGTCTCTAGCGGATACAACAACGTCAGAATACCGGGAGACACAGGAACCGAGTTCTCTCTTTCCAAAGACCTGAAGACAGATCCCTCCCTATTCATCAGATTCAGCCTGGGATTTCAAATCGCCGCCAGACACAGCTTATCCATTCTCATTGCGCCTCTTAATATTAAGGCTTCAGGTAAAGTCGATAAAGCGATCAAATTTTTTGAGGAGGATTTTCCTCCAAATATTCAATTGAACGCTGAGTACCGATTCAACTCTTATCGCTTGACCTATCAGTATGATCTCTTAAACAGCGAAAAATGGAAAATCAAAATCGGGTTAACTGCCAAGATAAGAGATGCTGCCATCAGCCTCAAAGGAGATAACAAAGAGTCAAAAAAGAAAAACGTGGGCTTTGTCCCTCTTATTCATTTCAGAGTGGAATGGAGATTTATTAAGAATCTCAGCTTACTGCTGGACGGGGATGCTCTCGGTGCTTCTCAGGGACGAGCCGAAGACATCTTGCTGGCTTTGCGATTCCAGTTGAACCAAAATATTGGTTTGAAGGCAGGATACAGAATCCTCGAAGGCGGGGCGGACGTAGAAGAAGTCTACAATTTTGCCCTGTTGCATTACCTCGTTTTCGGCACAACATTCCGCTTCTGATGGAAGCTCAATATATCTTACAACCTGAATCGAATCAGGGATAAAACCTTATGCAGAAATCCGAGATAGAGAATCACAGTCACTCAATTCTTTTCAAATAAAGTATCAAAGGTGAAACAATGAAGGTGCTCTTAACAGGGGCTACAGGCTATATCGGAAGAAGGCTCAAAGAAAAGCTCCTGGAGGATGAAAATGTTCAACTCCGGCTTTTTGTCAGAAACAAAAGAAAAATCAGAGATAAACACAAGGATCAAATTGAAATATATGAAGGCGATACCTTCCATACCACATCGCTCCGTGAAGCTCTTGAAGGCATCGATGTGGCTTATTACTTGATCCACTCCATGGGTGCCAAAGGCGACTTCAAGGAACTTGACTGTCTCAGTGCTGAAAATTTTCTGGATGCCTGCCTAAAGGCCAGGGTTAAAAGAATCATCTATCTAGGAGGTTTAGGAGAAAAACAGACCGCGAGTAAACATCTCCTGAGCCGGATCGAAACAGGAGAAATTCTGAGCAGCAAACCCGACCTTATCCAGACTATATGGTTCAGGGCTGGTATCATCATCGGCTCTGGCAGCGCAAGTTTCGAAATCATCAGAAACCTGGTGCAAAAATTGCCCTTCATAATAACTCCGAGATGGGTTCATACCAAAACCCAGCCTATCAGCGTGAGTGACGTATTGGAGTACCTTTCTCAGGCCAAAGATCTTGAGACTAAAGAAAACCTGGTGGTCGATATCGGCTCAAAGCCGATGAGTTTCAAGGAAATGCTTATTAAAGCTTCAAAGGTTATGGGACTCAAAAGGCGTATAATTGCTGTTCCGTTTTTAACTCCCAGGCTATCATCCTATTGGCTTATTCTGATGACCCCAGTCCCCTATCGGATAGCTAAAGCCTTGGTAGAAGGATTGAAATCAGAGACGATCATCCAGAATGAAAATGCAAAGAAGTATTTCCAGTCCATTTACCCTATCTCTTACGAGAAAGCCATTTCCAAAGCCATCTATGAGATTGAAAAAAACCAAGTCCTCAGCCGTTGGTGCGATAGCAGTGCTAAAGAAGAGTGTGATACAAAAGGTCAGGAAAGGATCGAAGCTGCTGTTTTAAGCATGAAAATATCTAATGATTTCGGACAAACTTCATCAGAAAAAGTCTTCGCTTCAGTTTTGTCCATCGGTGGTCTTAATGGGTGGTCGAAGTATGACTGGTTATGGAAAATCATAGGATCGATCGACAAACTCATAGGAGGCCCTGGCCTGCATCGCAGCCGGAGAGACCTCTATGACTTAAGAATAGGAGATAGCTTGGATTTTTGGAAAGTTGTAGATTTGATAAAAGGAAAAAGACTGCTTCTTGTCGGGCAGATGAAGCTGCCTGGCAAAGCTTGGTTGGAATTCTCTATTGAGGGCACGACTCTTGTCCTAACTGCCTCCTTTCTTCCAAAAGGACTATGGGGAAGGCTTTACTGGTCTTTTACAAAACCTTTCCATATCTTTATTTTTTCAGACGTTGCCAAAGGCATCGGACAAAGAGCAAAATCTCTGGCCTAGAGCCTTTAAAAAACAACTAGGATAACAGCCTCTCATTTGGGATTTTAGTTGGACAAAAAACAGTTGATTCTATAGAATTTCTGATGACAGAGACATATGATCAGTTGCGCGCCAATAGTCTTTCTTGAGGAGTAAAATGAATAAACGGCCCTCGAAAAAGAAATCATCTGATAGTAAAGCTTCACAATTCCCACTCCTGGAAACCAAACTCTACATTCCTACACCGCCCCAGGCTTTAGTCCAGAGATTGCGTTTGATTGAGAGACTGAATGAAGGGATGAAGGGCAAGTTAGTTCTCATTTCTGCTCCTGCCGGATTCGGGAAGACGACTCTTCTAAGTGACTGGATACAACAGAGTAAAATGCCAGTCGCCTGGTTTTCAGTCGATAAAGGAAACAATGATCCCGTGCATTTTCTCAACTATATCATTGCTGGGCTCCAGACTGTGGATTCAAGCATCGGCAAGGCTGCTCGTAATCTGATGAAATCCCTTCAACTCTTGCCTATCCAGTCAATCCTCATCAACATAATCAATGATGTTGTATCTATCAAAGAAGACTTTATCCTTGTTCTCGATGATTATCACCTCGTTGATACTCAGCAAGTCCACAACCTGATAACCTTCCTGCTCGATCAGCTACCGCAACAGATGCATCTCATTATTGCCACCCGTTCTGATCCTCCCTTGCCTCTATCCCGTTTTCGAAGCCAAAATCAGCTCATTGAAATACGGGCTGCAGACCTCATCTTCACCACTGATGAAACTTCTCTATTCCTGAATGAAAAATTGAGCCTGGGACTCTCAGAGGACGATATTGCCCTGCTTGAATCCCGCACCGAAGGCTGGATTGCTGGACTGCAATTGGCCGCCCTATCCCTGAAAGGTCGGAAAAACAAATCCAGCTTTATCAACGCTTTCAAAGGAGTGGACCGCTATATTGTGGACTACCTGGTTGAAGAAGTATTGACTCGCCAGTCAGAACGCATCCAGAACTTTTTACTGCAGACTTCTATTCTCGACCGTCTTTCCGGCCCGCTGTGCGATGCTGTGACTCAACAGACGGATAGCCAGGAGATGTTGAGTGCGCTGGAAAAGGCAAATCTATTCATCTTCCCGCTCGATAACGAGCGTCACTGGTTCCGTTATCACCATCTCTTTGCTGATTTATTACATCAGCGATTGCGCCAGAAACATTCTGAGCATATCCCTGAACTTCACCACCGAGCCTACGATTGGTATCTCCGTAATGAATTGAAATATGAGGCCGTAGATCATCTGATTGCCGCCCAGGATTTTGATAGAGCGACACATCTGATCAAGGAGATTGCTGAAATCGATTGGGACCGTGGTCGGGAAAGCAAATTATTCGAATGGTTTAAGATTTTGCCTGAAGAGAAAATATGCTCCAGCCCCCAACTCTGTATTTTTCACGCCAGGGAACTGCTGGAGAGCGGATACAGAGAGGAGGCCGAAAGGAGACTGCAAGAGGCTGAAGGAATGCTCGAATCTGTTGTTGAGAAAGCTAGTGAAGAATCAAAAGGAAAATCAGCACCACGGCCTAATATTGATAAAGTTGACCTCCAAGGCAGAATAGCCGTTATCCGGGCCTGGATGGCTTCCTACAGGGGAGATATACCCAAGATTATCCAGTACGCTCGCCTGGCCCTCAAGTCTCTCCGAAAGGAGGATTTGATGTGGCGCAGTGTTGCCGCGACCTCTTTAGGCTTTGCCCATGGATGGAGCGGTGATGGCGATTTAATAAAAGCCCATCTGGCTTTTTCAGAAGCCAAAGACATTAGCGAAACCGCAGGAAATATCTACATGTATCTTTTAGCCAGTCACAGCCTTTATGTTATTGAGATGATGCAGGGACAATTGAAGAAGAATATAGAGAAATTCCAAAATTTAATTCAACTTTCAGAAGAAAGTGGGATGTCGCGAATTGGTATTGCAGGCAGCAATTATGGAGCTCTAGGCTATCTCTTCTGTGAAATAAATCAATTTGAAGAGGGAATCCCTCTTATCAAAAAAGGCATCCGAATAGCCGAGCTGGGACAGGACACCATAACACTTGTGGGAGGCTACTTCAATTTGATAAGAGCCTTGTACTATAAAAGAGATTTTGCCAGCGCCCAAGGTATTATTCAAAAAATCAAAAAAATCGCCGAAGATTTTGCTCTGCCGCCCTGGATGACTCATACGCTGGAAGCTTGCCAGGCCCTCATTTGGCTTATTACTGGCAACCTAAATGCCGCAACCCAATGGGTAAAAGAGCGTGGGCTGAGTATCGACGATGAACTCTCTCAGCGGCAGGAAGCAGAGCACGCAGTCCTGGCCCGTATCCTTATTAAACAAGACCGATTGGATGAAGCTGACCACCTCCTTAAGCGACTGATTGAGAATGCAAAGGCATGCACCCACAATCGGACAATTATAGAAATGCGGCTGCTTAAAGCATTGACCTTTTATAAAAAAAATGAGATTGATTCAGCCCTGGATGAGTTGAAACAAGCCTTAGCCCTTGCTGAACCAGAAGGTTTCATCCAAACCTTTGTGATTGAAGGGCAACCTATGGCTGAATTGTTGGAAAAAATCCTTGGTGAAAAGAAGAAAACTGCTGCCAAAGAAAAATTCAGCTTTTCCCGAGCCTATGCGAAGAAGTTATTGTTAGTATTCAAGGCAAGCAAGCCGCCAAAAAAAGATTTGGGCCTGGCTGAACCTTTAAGCCAGCGGGAACTCGAAGTTTTGCACCTCATCGCAGCTGGATTAACAAACCAGGAAATCGCCCAGAAGCTCTTTATTTCCTTAAACACAGTGAGGAGTCATACCAAAAACATCAACACTAAAATCAATGTTCACAACCGCACCCAGGCTGTAGCTCGAGCCAAAGAGCTTGGACTATTATAATCCATTTCAAATCCTGAGAAAGTTTTTAATTTTATTAATTTATATATCCATCCAAAACTAAAATTTCTTTAAAAATCACCCCTTGAAATCACATTTTCTTGTGATGACATATTCCTTCGGGCTGCGTATAGTAAGAGTGAAACAATAAGAAATATCACTCTGAGGATGAAAGCATGACAAAATCAAATAAAAAACACGATCCCCAACACTATCGAATCAAATTAAAAGGACATCTTGACAAACAATGGACAGATTGGTTTGATGGTATGACAATCACCTACGAAGAAGATACAACAATCCTCACCGGTCAGACTGCCGATCAGGCAGCTTTGTATGGATTGCTCATCCGAATACGCGACCTGAATCTACCGCTACTTTTAGTGGAACGCATAGAATCATCAGGAAATAAAGAATGAATATTCCCCGAATTCTAAGCATGAAGATAAAAGGAGGATATCCGATGAAAAATATAATGATTTTAGGATTAGTTGCCTTGCTCACAGTTCCTCTTTCATTTGCCCAGGAGCTTACAGGAGAAGACATTGTTCAGAAAGTCAATGATTTGATGAACGTCCAAACAGCCTATGGAAAGGCGAAAATGACTATTGTGACCACTTCTGGCCAGAAACGAACATTTATCTATGAATCGTGGAGCAAGAACAAAGGAGAGAAAAATCTGGTGCGCTATCTCGAACCAAGACGAGTCAAGGACCAAGCTGTTTTGATGTTGAATAATGCCGATGATATCTGGATGTATTTTCCCCGAACCCAACGGGTCCGAAAACTTGCCACCCATGCCAAAAAACAGAAAATGCAGGGAAGTGATTTTTCCTACGAAGACATGGGAAGTGGCGATGCCTTTATCACGGATTACACTCCAGAAAGGCTCAAAGATGAGAAGATAGAAGGATACGACTGTTATACCGTTGAACTCACCCGGAAACCTGACAGCGACATGTCTTATTCCCGGCTAATCATGTGGGTCATCAAAGAGAATTTTGTTCCGGTGGTGATTGATTATTATCATGAAGATGATCCTTCCCTTCAGGAAAAGCGCTTAATCCAAAGTGATATTCGGATCATCGATGACCTGCCAACGGCAATGAAGGTGGTCATGCTCAACAAAAATGATAACACCCAAACAGAAATGGAGCTTTTGGAAGTGAAATACAACATCCAACTGGATGACAGCATATTCACCGAAAGGAGTCTGAAAAAATGAAGAGAGGAATCATCTTGCTAGTCTTTCCTCTTTTATTTTCATCATTCCTTCTCGCCCAGGATAAAGTCGAAATTTTTGGCTATTTTGAATCCCAACTGATGGGCGCAGAAGTCAAAGGTGAGTTTTTACAGCTTTACTCCAATAAACTGCGAGTAGATCTAAAATCAAGCTTTTCGGAAAAAATCACTTTCGCAGCCAATTTTGATTACATCACCTATCATGGCAAGACCCAATGGAATATCCTGGACTTTCTTGCACCCAAGGTGGTATCCGAAGTCCCCCAAGGAATGGAGTCTTTTTATGTCCTTCCCTTCTCAGATCGACACTTTCTGGATAATGCCTATATAAAGATAGCTTTTAAACATTTTGACTTAACAGTTGGCAAACAACAAATTTCTTTAGGTACAGGATATGTCTGGAACCCGACAGATGTATTCAACGTCAAAGACTATCTTGACCCGACTTATGAACAGCCCGGCCATAATGCTATTCGTCTGGACATTCCCCTAGGAACATCTTACACGCTCACCACACTTTATTCGCCTGATGAAAATTGGCAAGATTCCGCCAAAATGCTCCAGTTCAAAGGACGGATTTCCCATTTTGATTATTCATTTATCGCCATCGAAAAGGTCTGGCGGTTTCATGATTATACTCAATTTGATATGGACAGTATGAATTTCTTGGAATTGCCGGAAAAAAGACAGCTTTTCGGAGTAAGTACAGCCGGCGAACTCTTAGGACTGGGAGTCTGGGCAGAGTATGCTTACAACAAGATGGCCTCAACAAAAGATTTTTACGAGCTTGTGCTTGGCACAGATTACACTTTCGATTTCCAAACTTATGTGATGATTGAATATTATCGGAATACTTTAGGAAAGACCGACTTTAAAGAATATAATCTCAATGACTGGATGCGCATGATGGCCATGGAGCAAAAGGCTATATCCCAAGACCAGGTTTATGTTTTTATTCAGCATCCAGCTACAGACTTATTAAATATTGGTATTTCAAGCATTTACAGCATATCGGATAACAGCTTTGCCTTAGTCCCAACTCTAAGTTACTCTCTTTCAGATAATGTCGATATTTTCGCCTATTTTAACTTGAATTTTGGCCAAGAAGGAAAGCTCTTCGCTAAAAACATGGGAAATGGAGGAATGATCAGGGCTCGTATTTATTTTTGAGGTACAGAAGGAAAGGAGAAGACGAATGAGAGAGAAAATACTTAAAAAATTGGCTCACTGGCATGCTTCCCACCCTTGGCGCATGTTGGCCATCGTTATCCTCATTACCATTATCTTAGCAGGGCTAGCAGGACAAATGAGAATTTTATGGCGCTGGTCAGACATGCTCCCAACGGGTGATAAGAGGTCCGAACAATTCAACAAGATCATAGAAGAATTCACCACTTCTACTAGTCTTGTCGTTGTCGTTCAGGGAGAGGAAGAACGCATCAAAGAATTTGCCGACCAACTTGCCCCCCGAATTCTAGAAGCGATAGATTCCAGTAAGAATGATTCAAACCAGAAAAAGATCGACAGGATCACTGAAAAGATAGAAAAATTAAAAGCAAAGACAAGTAAAAAATCTGAGATAGAAAAACTTCAATCTGAAATCAGAAGCCTTCAAGATCGAATGAATAAAAAGCTTTTTCAGCGAGTGGACTACAAAGCTGAAATTGACTATTTGAAAAATCATGCGCTGATGCTGGTTAAAGAAGATGATTTGAAAAACTTGAAAGATGTGTTCATGGATCCCAATATTACCGGTTTGCTATTCAACATTAATAATTCCATGGAAAAAGAATATGTAGGACAAGAAGAGTCTCTTTCTACCAGGGAAAAAGAAGACGGGGCTGTAGGATTCTTAGATGGCATTCAAAATTTGGTTCTAATATTACAAAAAGCTGCTAGAGGGGAAGATATTTCAGAAAAAGAAGCTCAAGCGGTTGCAGATAAGTTTCTATTTGGCGAACCCTATTTCCTTTCCTACGATAAAAAGGCTCTTCTCTTGAATGCCATCCCTAACTTCTCCCTGATAGATCAAGGTCTTATAGTCATAGCCGCTGATGCTGTGCAAGCGATCGTTGATGACCTGTTAAAGGATTTTCCAAATGTGAAGGCCGGGCTTACTGGACTGATAGCCACCGAGCGTGATGAGAATGTCTATGCTGCGCGAAGTTTAAGTTATTCAACCTTGATTGCTCTAGTAGTCATCTTAATCCTGCTCATGATTTCCTTCAGGATGTGGGTTGCCCCTATCTTCGCTGTCCTCAATCTCATAGTGGGCTTAATATGGGCAGTAGGAATTACATATATAGTGGTAGGACATCTCAATTTGATGACTGTCATGATGTCTGTCATTCTTCTTGGACTGGGCGTGGATTTCTCGATTCACCTTATTTCTGGATTCACAGAAAGGCGCTCTGCAGGAGACAGTATTGCCGCAGCAATGGAAAAAACATTCGTAAAAAGCGGTAAAGGTATTGTGACCGGAGCGGTGACAACAGCCTTTGCTTTTATGGCACTCGTCATCAGTCATTCGCGAGGAATGAAAGAAATGGGTCTGGTCATCGGAACAGGTCTGCTGGCCGTTCTTTTAACCACTATGCTCCTTCTACCTGCCATGCTGGTGTTTCGAGAACGGCGTGTCGATCGAAAGCACGAAAAAAAGGCAAAAAAATTTGTTCAACGGGATATTTCCTTTCGCTTTCTCGGCCGAACAGGTGAATGGCTCAGTAAACGCTACATCTTCACCATCATTGCTTCCCTTGTCATCAGTGCTTTACTCATCTGGTCAGCCTTGAAAATCAAGTTTGATCATAATTACTGGAATATGGAGCCCAAAGGGCTAACTTCAATCGCTCTCATTGACACTGTGCTGGAGAAGTTTGATTTGAGTATGGATTACGCCCTTATTTTAACCGATGATGTCGAGGAGTCCCGTGAGTTATCCAAACAGTTTCGTGACCTGGGTTCAGTAGCCCGGACCAATGATATTTCACTCTATCTTCCTTCACCGGAGCAGCAGCAAAAAAGAATTCCTCATCTGAATGACATCCGGAAAAGAATGCAGTCTTCCTCGACTCAAGGTCGTATTCTCCCTGGTGAATTCCCTGTTTTTCATCGAGAGATTGAGCGGCTGGAGATGAACATCATAGAAATGCAAGATATGGCCTATATCGGTGGACAGGATAAAGTGGATAATAAGTGTAAAGAAATTGTTGGAGACCCAGAAAAATCGGATTCCCAAAATATGATCCAGGATTTATTGCAAATGCTGAATGCAAACGAGAAAAATGCTGCCCAAGGACTATCGGAGTTTCAGCAGAAATTTGCACCCTATTTTAAAGAAT
>Ga0209636_10006926_pt1 | contig 11581 bp, 6 predicted proteins | sample DeeMarSWOR152_54_FD_187464 | JGI IMG/M metagenome (GOLD analysis project Ga0209636, IMG submission 187464) | Marine sediment microbial communities from White Oak River estuary, North Carolina - WOR-1-52-54 (SPAdes) (version 2) | ecosystem: Environmental > Aquatic > Marine > Intertidal zone >... | reverse complement strand
CCAGATCATGTAATTACTGACTCCGATAGCCCGGCATTTTCCTTCTTCCAGAAGTTTCTCCATAGCCTTCCATGTCTCGTTTCTAAGGCTTTCCACTGGCCAGTGAATCAAGTAAAGGTCGACATAATCCAGACCTAGTTTTTTCCGGCTTTCTTCAAAGGCAGCCAGCGCGTTGTTATAGCCATGGTCTGAATTCCATAATTTAGTGGTGATGAAAACTTCTTCTCTTGGAAGGCCGCTTTTCCGAAGCGCTTCTCCAATATCCTCTTCATTGCCATACATACTTGCAGTATCGATGAGTCGGTAACCTACTTCTAAAGCCTGAAGAACAGCCTCTCGAGCCTCTCCTTTCCGAGCTTGATAGGTGCCCAACCCGAAAACGGGCATTTCCACTCCATTATTGAGCTTGACTTTTGTATCAATGCTTATCTCTTCGAACATCGTAGATAGGGGTCAGGTCTCAACTTTCAACATTTCTCGGATGAATTCCGAATCAATTGGCGAAATGGATTCAAATCCCAATTTTAAACTTAATAATAATTCACAAGTATCTGGTCCCATATTTATAGTACTGATTACACCTAAAAATTAATCTCAATGATTAACTATTATAATCTTTCTTCCCTCCATATGGAAAATACATGTTGAAAGTTAAGACATGACCCCACTTTATGATTGTTCTCTTTTATTTTGATGTTGAGAATCTGGCCGACTTTGATTTTGCCTTTATAACAGAGCGGCTAAGAACACCAATTTTACCCCGCTCTTTGGCAAGATTGTATAAAGCCTCACGCCAATTCTTAGGCACCTTTGGCTGCTCGGATTCAGGTTTGCGCTCTAGAGTAAGAGCGCCGGTGGGGCAGGTGGAAACGCACAATCCACAGCCGATGCACCGATCGATGTTGTGAATTACCTTTTCGTCATCTAAACTTAAGGCCTCCATCTGGCAGCGTTCTAGGCAAGTCCCGCAGCTATCGCATTGAGATGAGTCAGCAACAGCAACAAAGGCACTTGACACTATACTGGTTGGCTGGGGATGGCGCTTGATCGTCCTGAGCACCCCACAGCAGCACCCGCAACAGCAACAGATGTTCCCAGCCTGCTGGGCGTTTCCTGGCTGGAAAACTAAGCCAGCATTATCAGCTTCTTTAAGAATCTCGAGAGCCTCTTTTTGGTTAATGGACCGGCCGAGTCCGTTCTGTACATAATAATCCGCACCCCTTCCAAAGATTAAGCAGCTCTCTAAGGGCTTATCACAGCCCTCGCCCACCATGCTCCGTTCCCGCCGACAGATACAGGGTGCGACAGCAATTTTTTCCTTAGCTTTCACCAGCTCTTCTGCTTTTTCATAAGGCATAACCTCCAGCTCAACAGGAATGCTTTGATCCACGGGAATCGTGCGGAGCTGCGGGGCTTTCTTCCAGGTTTCAAAATCAAAGAGGGTAGGCAGGTACTCGTCCATGTCGTTGATGAGTTCGGGATCAAGGTCATTGACATGGAATTCCCAGATTCCGATCACATACTGGAGGGTCATGTACTTCGGAGGTTTTCCTTCGGATTCGATCCGGTAGATAAGCCCCTTTCTGGCCATCTCCTCCAAGCGCTTCGCAGTTTCATCAGAATCAAGCTTAGTCCGGCGAGAAATCGCCTCGACTTCTTCAGGAAGCACAGTCAACTTCAAAGCCAAGTCGGCTTCCTCTGGAGTAAACAACCGGCGGAGGATACGCAGTTCCACACCGCTCTTGGTAGAAGGGAATCCACCAGGTAGGTTATCCAGATGTTTGGCTAATTTTTTATAGATATCCTTGGCCATGTTTTAACCTTGAAAATAAGTGTCAAGGTTTGACACTATCAGGCTTCCAATTTAAAAAAAGAATTGGGGTCAGGCCTTTATAACTTTTATAATTCAGATTTCTTTTTAATTCTTCCTTTAAGCGTTAACTATTTATCCCATTCTACAAGAAAAATCAAATCCGAAAACCTAACCTCCGTTCTAGAAATCAGCTAAAATAAATTGAGTTCGGTATTTAATATTAGAGGATTCGTAGATTTTATAATTGTGATTCTACTTATTTTTAGGAATTGATAAAAAAGTTAGAAATATAGGACTGACTATCTTTATAATTATTCGAATAATCAAATTATTAAAATTATTGAATGTCTGACCCCCAGTGTTTTAAGGTAGCTCCTTGAGAAGAGCCTTAGCCTCTTTTAGGTCCGGAGTCTCTAACCCTTCGGCGAACCAGCCGAATATCTCTGCCAGGAGATGGCGAGCTTCTCCTGCATTGCCCATTTTTTTCAACAGACGAACCATACTGATAGCTGCCCGCAGCTCCAATGACTTCGAACTCTGCTCTCTAGCAATATCCATGGCTTGCCGAAAACACACCTTAACCTCTACCTCGTCTATCCCCTGCTGGTGCAGTAATTCCCCTTTTATCCGATGCAGCTCAGGCTCATAATAACGCTCACCTGTTTTCTCTAGCGCCTCAAACGCCTCACCTATTACCGCAAGTCCTTCTTTAGTCTGTCCCGATTTCGCATATGCCTCAGCCAGCCAGGCAAGACAATGCGTGCGGTGCTTCTCTACGCCCATAGCCTTCCAGGCAGCCAGCCCCTGCTCTACCTGAGCTATTCCATCTTCTACTTGTCCCTCAGCAATCTGGGTATAGCCTCTAAAGGCAGGTGCCCAAGCATTGAATAATTCAAATCCTTTCTCAGCCGATATCTTTATACTTTCCTCACTCAGCGCTTTTGAGGCGTCAAATTCACGTCGGAAGTAATGGAGCCATGAGGCAATAGCCAGAACAAAGGCCGTGGTGAAGGAGTGATCCAGTTCTCTCGCCAAGTCGACAGCCATCTGGCTCAGTTTTAAGGCCTGATCTGGGTAACCAAGGAACCACAGGACCCAGGAATCCCATATCATACAAGATGCTCCGGGATCTTGCCCATAACGGAAGGCAAGAGAGCGGTGCTTCTTAGAGTCGTAGAGGGCAATGACCTGCTCCAGGTGAGCCTTAGCGGGGATGAATTCTCCTAAATAAACCAACGAGAGCCCCTGAGCCCATTGAGCTAAGGCGGTCTTGACAGGTTCCTGCACCATCTGGGTCAGGTTAAACAGCTGCTCACTCAATTTACGAGCAGTGTGATGCTCTGCTCGAGCCACATAAAATGTCCACAGCAGAAACAGTGTGGAGAAGAGCTCAGGTGTCTCGCCTATCTGCTGAGACAGCTCCCGAGCTCTATCATATGCCTGACCAACTTCTGGAGCTCCATAGCCCTTCAAGGCCTGAAGAGGTGCACCCAGGGCAACTTGAAGCTCGAGTTCCTGCTGAGCTCTCTCAGAAGAAGCTGGAAGCGTCTTGAGCAACTCCAGTCCTTTGCTGAAGTGGTCAACCGCCTCCTCATTGGCAGAGAGCTGCATAGCTTTATTACCCGCCAGGAGCAGGTACTTCACTGCCTTGGCAGCAATTCCTGCCTCTTGAAAGTGACGGGCTAACTGAACCGCTATTTCCTCTGCCTTTTCTCCGTAGAGCGCTTCGAGCACAGTCCCCATTTTCTCGTGCAGGCGGATTCTCTCGACTTTATCTAAACTGTTGTAAAGATATCTCTCGAAAAGGATGTGCCGGAATCTATAGAGCGACATGCGTTGAGTTTCTATTTGCCGGATGCCCTTGGCGCTCACCAGTCTATACTTTTTATCCAACTCCTCACTTAGCAATTGGACCATCTCCAGGTCATCAACTTCCTGCACTCGAGCTATTACCTCAGCGGTAAAATCTTCCCCCTCCACGCTGGCTATAGCAAGCACCTTCTGTAAATTATCGGGCAATCGGCTTATCCGTTCACCGATCACGGCCTCCACCCGGGAAGGCATGATCTCCCAGTTCAATTCTGGCCCCTTTACCCACCGGCCTTCATTATTTTTGGCCAAACTCCCTTGTTCTTGCATGGCTCTGAGCAATTCGACGGTGAAGAGAGGATTTCCTTTAGTTTGCTTGTAGAGTTTATCCCGGAACACGGAATCCAGCTGGTTTGGTTCGCTATCGATGAAGGCGTACACAAATTCCCGACCTCCAGCCAGACCTGGCTCAACTTCGAAATCTCCGAAATCCCGTTTGAGCTCATTGACCACAGGCTCCAGTGGATGCCTCTCGCCCCCTCGTCCTAAAGCCACTTCAGATGGCCGGTAGGCACTCAAGATCAGGATACGGCTCCCATGTATCTGCCGACCTAAGTGAAAAAGCAAGTTCACAGAACCTAAATCCGCCCACTGGAAGTCATCGAGCACTAAAAGCAGTGGCCGTTGTCGTGCCACCTCTTGCAGCACTCTGGTGTATTGATCGAAAAGTTCGTTCTGTTTCAGGGTGGAGCCTGCCGGGATGGTCATCTTTTGCTCTAGAAGTTTCTTTAACCGGTCTAACCAATCTTCCTTTTCAGAGGCAAAAGCCACCGCATGGGCGGCGAGTGCTCTGCCGGATACAAAGGTATCAATCAGGCCAGAACCTGATTCAACCAGCGCCTGGAGAGAAATCGGGAGAAGATTCCACAAGCGATTGGCATGGTCCCGGCTTATCTCTCCGGCCTCCCACCGGGCTTCGATCTCACTGGTCAGCAGGCTCATCACTTCGCGAAATGGAAGATAAGGATCGCCGATCCCGGTGTGAGCATTACAGTCTCCTGTGGCGACGACCAGGTCAGAGTGTTTGTCCTGAGCTTCCCAGGCGAAGGCATTTATCAGGGTTGTCTTGCCGCTTCCAGCTTCGCCGGTGACGAAAGCAAGCTGGCCCTGCCCTGTAAGCGCAGTCTCGAGAAACTTGTTCAGTTTCTCTACCTCGTGCTCGCGGGCTACAAAGAGGGGCTTTTCTCGCTCAGCCGCTTCTTCAGCCTCAGCCAGAAACGTTGGAACTTGAGGACCCGGAGCTGCAGCGGTGACAGCCGTGCCTTGCTCTACACCCCTTAAATCAGACAGAAGCACCTCTGCATTCTGATACCTCTTGTCTTTTTTTTTCTCCAGGCAGCGAAGTATCACCCGGCTGAGTTCTTCAGATATTTCAGGATTGATCTTTCTTGGGTTGGGGGGGTCTTCTATCTTTTGCTTCATGATGACGCTCAACACAGACTCTCCAGAAAAAGGCACTCTCCCGGTAAGCATTTCAAAAAGGATGATTCCCATGGCATAGATGTCTGAACGTGGGTCTGCCTCCTCCCCTTCGACTTGCTCAGGTGACATGTATTCAGGTGTTCCGATGATTATACCTGTATCGGTGATGCCTTTTGCCTTGAGGGAACGCGAAATCCCAAAATCCATGATTCTTGCATTCCCATCTTTATCGATCATGACATTCTGAGGCTTCAGATCACAGTGAACTACTCCTAATTTATGGGCTTCGGCCAGGCCTGAGACCACTTGCTTGGCGACGGAAAGAACTTTCTCTTTAGGCATTTTCCCAATTCTCTTCATGAAACTTCTTAACTCTTCACCCTCCACGTATTCCATGGTGATATAGTACGAGCCTTCGGCTTTACTGAAGTGGTACATGCGACAGACATTCTTATGGGAGATCTTCCGGGCATTTCTCAGTTCGTTTCGGAAGCGCTGAATCCTCTTCTCATCACCAGCGACTTCTGGTTTTAAGAGCTTCAGGGCAATCTTCTCGTTTATCTCGTTATCGAGGACCTTGTAGACTCTTCCCATCCCCCCTTTGCCCAGCTCCTCAATGACTTTATATCGCTTAGCAAAAGTGGTCCCTGTTGCTAATTCTTTCTTAGGAGTTTCGAGAGCATCGGTTGTAGGGGCAGGGACTTTTTCTTTTGGAGAAACAGGAGCTTTCTCTTCAGGCTTGACAGGGGTCTTCTTTTCAGCTGGAATAGGCGTTTCCTTTTTGGAAGGAACAGGAGCTTTTTCTTCGGATGAAACAGGAGGCTTCCTTTTAGGAGAGACCGGGATTTCCTCTTCAGGCTTATCAGGAGCTTCTTCTTCAGGCTTATCAGGAGCTTCTTCTTCAGGCGTTAGAGGAGACATGCAGTTACTACAAGTGCGGCTATCAGGGGGATTTTCGAATTGACACCAAGGACATTTCAAGCCCATTCTTCCCTCTGCCTATGAATTTATAAAATAACAATTAATGAGAAAAGAGTCAAATTGAAGAAGTAGTAATCTAAATAAATTCCTCTTACATCAGAGCAAGAATATTTTTTTTTCCTTGCAGGCGTCTATCATTTCAGGAGGCCATACACTGGATTGCACTTCTCCTATATGGGCTTTCCGGAGGTAGAGCATGCACAGCCGTGATTGCCCTATCCCACCACCTGCAGTCAGAGGAAGTTCTTCTTGCAGCAATCTCTTATGGAAATACAAGTCAACATCATCTAATCTCCCCTTGCTCTCAAGCTGAATCAATAACGAATCTTTATCCACCCTTATTCCCATCGAGGATAGCTCGAAGGCACTTTGTAGCAGCGGGTACCATACAAGAATATCACCATTCAGGCCCTTCCTGCCATTTCCTGTCTCGGTTGACCAGTCGTCATAATCGGCCGCCCGTTCATCGTGGGGCCTACCATCTTTAAGTTCTGCTCCGATTCCTATTAAAAACACCGCTCCCTTTTCCCTACAGATCCTATCTTCACGCTCCTCCGGTAATAAGTCAGGATACATTTCAAGAAGATCTTCACTGTGAATAAAGTGAATCTCATCAGGAAGCAAAGGCCTCTCGACCTTCTCAAGCTGCTCACAAACAAGCACTTCCATTTCTTTTATAACCTTGTAAATCTTTCTCACTATGAGCTTGAGGAAATCAAGGTTTCTTTCATCCCTGCTGATAATCCTCTCCCAATCCCACTGGTCCACGTAAACTGAATGAAGATTATCCAGTCTCTCATCGGGTCTTATGGCATTCATATCGGTGTAAAGTCCTTCTCCGTAGGTGAGTCCATAATCTGCAAGGGCGACCCTCTTCCACTTCGCGAGGGATTGAACTATCTCAGCCTCTTCATTCATGCTTGAAACGTGGAACCTGATAGGCCTTTCCTTACCGGTGAGGTAATCGTTTATTCCTGTTCTTTTTAAAACTAAAATCGGCGCGGATACTCGTGTCAAGTTCAACTCTTCGGCCAGCCTGAGCTGGAAACCATCTTTGATAAACTTTATGGCTTTCTCCGTTTCTCTTAGATCCAGAGAAGGTCTATAATTCTCAGGGATATTTAAATTGCTTTTCAGCATTGTTAGCTCCTTTCTTTATAAAAACTTTTTCAAGCAGAGATAAGACCTCTCCAAGAGTTTATAACACAGGAATAATTTGGGGTCAAAAGGTCATCCTTCGCACGATACCCGATGTTTTAGCTGTAGAAAAAGTCTAAGAGCTCAGACCTGACTTTTTTTAATTGTAAAACTAATTTTTTTTTGATATATGTTACTCAAATTAAAGGAGGGATGAGAGATGCTCCATAAAAAACTTACATATGCCCCTGTTTGTATGATCCTGCTCTTTATTCTTTCCTGCTCAGCTCAGGCTGATGAGGGAATGTATCCCTTGAATCAGGTCGATCAAAACTTGATAGAAAAAATGAAAAAGATGGGACTCGAGTTGACGTTAGAAGAAATCCATAACCCGCAGGGAACTGGTATTGCCAGCGCAGTTGTAGGCCTGAGGGCCACAGCCTCGTTTGTTTCACCAAAGGGATTAATCGTCACCAACCACCATGTCGCCTACAGAGCTGTCCAGAGAATAAGCACCCCCGAGGAAAATTATATTGAGAATGGCTTCTTAGCCCGAAGCCTAATAAAAGAAGTTCCTGCTCCTGGTTATCAAGCTGCTGTGCTTCTCGCTGTAGAAGATGTTACCGACCAGGTTCTCTCAGCAGTCAATAGAGATATGACTGATTTCGAGCGCTACCTGGCTATCGATAAGAAAAAAAAGGAGATCGTAGAGAAGGCAGAACGAGATGGGGATGTGGAGTGCAGAGTTGAGGAAATGAATTATGGAATGGCCTATTATCTCTTCACTTCTTTAAAGCTCAAGGATATTCGACTCGTCTATGTTCCTCCCCGCTCTATCGGAGAATACGGAGGAGATATTGACAACTGGATGTGGCCTCGTCACACCGGAGATTTTGCCTTTTTACGAGCCTATGTCGGGCCAGATGGAAAGCCGGCTGATTACTCCAAGAACAATGTGCCCTACGAGCCAAAATCATACCTGAAAATCTCAGCCAGAGGTATCAAGGAGAATGATTTCACCATGATCATGGGATATCCAGGTCGGACCTACCGGCATCTGACTTCTTTTGCCATCGAGGAGGACCAGGAATTTCGCTATCCCTTCCAAATCAAAACCGCCACCGACCTGATTCAAATTTTTGAAGAATTTTCTCGGGAAAATAAAGAGGCGGCTGTAAAACTCTCTTCTTCCATAAAAAGTTTTAACAATACTCTTAAGAATAATCAGGGGATGCTCGAAGGTCTGAAGAAAACAAAAATCTTCAATAAGAAAAGAGCTGAAGAAATGGCTTTCCTTGAGTTTTTAGATAAAAACCCTATGCTGGACGACAAATATGGTCCACTTCTTTCCCAAATAGAAGCTCTCTACCAAGAGCATAAGAAATTCAGGGAAAAAAAGGCTCTTCTCAGATGGATGAGCCGCGGCAACTTAATGCTCGATTGTGCTCTGATCATTAACAAATGGTCGATAGAGAAAGAAAAGAAGGATATGGAACGAGAACTTGGATACCAGGAGAAGGACCTGTCGAATATTGAGTTAAAATTAAAGGTGGCCCAGCAAAGCCTTTTTCCAGAAGCAGACAAAAAGGCCCTGGAATATTTTTTGAAGCGAGCGCTGGCTCTTCCAAAAGGCCAAAAGATCAAAGCTGTGGAAAAAATCGTGAGTCACAATCCAAATCACCCAGAGCGAGCCATCAGTGAATTCTTGGGAATACTATACGGAGAAACAGTGCTCTTCTCAGCCGAGGAGAGAGTCAGTTTGCTTCACCTTACCCAAAAAGAATTCTCTATGCTGATTGATCCCTTTATTAAATTTGCCGCTGAGCTCGAAGAAGAAAAAGAGCTTTTAAACATCAAAGCAAAGAAATTCTCTGGTGCCTTTTCCAGATTAATGCCTCTTTATCTGGAAGGAATAGAGTGGTGGAAAAAGAGCATACTTTATCCTGACGCCAACCGCACCCTGCGTTTGAATTTCGGACGAGTGAAAGGCTATTCTCCCCAAGATGCTTTGACCTATCATTACCTGAGCTCGCTGACTGGAGTTATAGAAAAACACACTGGAGCGGAACCTTTTGATAACCCTGGGAAACTTCTTAAAGTCTACCAAACTAAAGATTTCGGGTCCTATGTCGACAAAAATATCCATGACGTGCCGGTTAATTTTTTGACCACCAATGACAGCACAGGAGGTAACTCTGGGAGTCCAGTTCTCAACGCCAAGGGAGAATTGATCGGTCTCCTCTTTGATGGCAACTACGAAGCCATGTACAGTGATTATTATTTTGATCCCAAAGTGACCCGGAGCATAAACGTGGATATCCGGTATGTCCTTTTTATCGCGGAAAAAGTGGACAAAGCTTTGAATGTTTTGGAAGAACTGACTATTGTTAGATAATTTTTTACCCTAATCTCAGATCACCCGAATTCATCAAGGCTTTCTCAAAGCAGCATTATGAAGAGTTGTTGATTTGTCATTCCTGATTTTGCAGTTCCATCCGGATACATTCTATCCCCGTATCCACAAATACTTTTGTCTTTCTGAATCCGGCTTTTTCGTAGGCTCTAATGGCTCTTGGGTTTTTGGTAATCACCTCGATCCAGCACTTTCTTATGTTCGTTTCTTTAAAGAGATATGCGGAGAGGGTCTGAAGAGCATCGCTGCCATACCCTTTATTTTTATCCTTGTCTTCGGCAATGATAATGTCCAATTCGACTGAATTGTCCTCTCTGTTGATATCATTGTAATTGATTTGACCGATGGCTCTACTGTTAACGAGAATAACAAAACTCCGGCCTTTCTCCGGTTCACTTCCATCGAAATAATATTTTTTCCAGTCCCTTAAAAACTCTTCATAGGTTGGAACCTTATCTCCCTGAAGCTCTCCATACCAGAAAGGCGTAGCCTCGGATTGAGTGGCCCATCTATAAAAGACAGGGATTTCCTCAACCGTCATCGGTCGCAAGCTGACTTTCTTGCCTTGAAGAATCATATCAATGGTTTGACGCTAAACTCATTAACGATTATTTTTCCCCAGCGATTCATTCAGACATGGGTGATGCATCAAAAAAATTTACACAAATCCTCAACCTGAACCGCACTATCTCATAAAAGCCAAAAACATGAAGAAAAAGACCACGACTGTTAAAAGTCCTATTGCTACTCCCTTAAACCAGAACACGTTGTGTGTTTTCATCAAACCGACAGCGATCAATAATGTCTGCCATATGACAGGGAAAACACTCTGTCGCACCATATCTATCCAGAAAGGCCAGAAAAGTCCGAAGAACGGAGTCAGGAATGTTTCAGGAAGCCAAGTGAAAATCGTCCACGGAACCACGAATCCGATAGCACATACAGCCAGTGCATCTTCAAACTTGTAGTTATAAAAGTCTTTTTTCCCAGCAATCGCCAGCAGATGGGAGATTCCCGAGATCATGATCCAGGTCGCCAGCCCCCAGGGAATGGTCCAGAAGGTCTGATAAAGATAGTATTTTTCAGGAGCGATGGGAACCCAGGGCGGAATCTCAACTGGACGCTGAAAAAGGTAAAGAAGTAGGGCGGTAATGGAATAAAGCACAGCAAACAAGAAAGTTATCCAAAAGCTAATGAGCACTTTATGAGGATCAGCCTTAAGCTCTTCGACAACCTCGCGGGGTTTTATAATGGTTTTCAACCAAAATTTGATTGCCCTAGCTACGATAGATGCCATTCTTATCACCTCACCTTCTTATTATCGAGCCAAGATGTGTCATATTTTTTCATCCCTATGCCGATCATAATGCATTCTTGCTTTACAGGTGCTTTACAGGTTCAACCCTGCACAATTATGACGACATGTCCCTTTTTATGTCCCTTTTCGACATACCTGTGAGCTTCTACGATCTGTTCCAACGGATAGCATCTATCTATGACCGCTTTTAACTTCCCCGCCTCAATAAGCTCTTTGAGGAAGATGAGATCTTCAGGCTTTATGTCTTTTCCGCTGCCGGAATGCTTATTAACGTTAAGATAAATTCCTGTCTTCTTTAGTGACTTCTTACCTCGTGAAGACGAAAACTTGTCTACAGCGTCAAAGATAACATCATAGGTCTCACCACTTTGGGTAAAATCCTCTTGAGTGTAATCAATGACCTTATCGGCTCCTAGAGATCTCACCATCTCTAAATTAGTTGTACTGCAAACCCCGGTAACCTCTGCCCCGAATGATTTGGCAAGTTGTACTGCATAGCTACCTACACTTCCTGAAGCTCCATAGATCAGAACTTTTTGTCCACTCTGGATATTTGCCTTTCTTAGAATATACAATGCTGTAATTCCCCCGGAAGCAGCACCAGCGGCGGCCTCCTCAAAGGTCATAT
>Ga0209636_10006924_pt1 | contig 11583 bp, 11 predicted proteins | sample DeeMarSWOR152_54_FD_187464 | JGI IMG/M metagenome (GOLD analysis project Ga0209636, IMG submission 187464) | Marine sediment microbial communities from White Oak River estuary, North Carolina - WOR-1-52-54 (SPAdes) (version 2) | ecosystem: Environmental > Aquatic > Marine > Intertidal zone >... | reverse complement strand
ACAAAATCCTCAACCGATTGAGAATACATGGAATCGTTTGCGAGGCGCCTGAAAAAATAAGCATAAAGGGATCACATCACACCTTAGATGTAACCGTAAACAAGCCCGTAACCATCGTAAAAACTGATTGGCTAAAACATCAAATCGATAGATTAAAAAGAGCAAGCAGGGTTACGGCGGTACCTCTTATTATAATGTCTATAGATGACGAAGAATACTGCGTGGCTGTTTTACGACAATACGGTGTTGACGTAAAGGCAGAGGAAAAAACGAGGCTTCCGGGGAAGTTGGAGGCGGAAAAAAGGACAGGCGCCATGCGTGAATTTTTTAAAATGGCTTTAAAATTTCTGAGAGAAGCGTGGACAAGTCTTCGCAGTCCGATAGTCATCATTGGACCAGGATTCGTGAAAAATGATTTCGCTAAGTATGTGAAGAGAGAGGCTCTAGATGTTGCAGATGCTGTTATTGACGTAAAAGGTGTGAACAGCGCAGGTGTAGCCGGAATACACGAAGCACTGCGTTCCGGAGTGTTTACCAAAGCGCTGAAGCATGTGCGCATAGCTGAAGAAACAAAGGTTATGGAGGAAGTCTTAGCAAGACTTGGAAAAGGAAGAGGAGACATAACATACGGATTCGTCGAGGTTGAAAAAGCAAGCGCTTACGGTGCAGTTGAAAAACTTCTTGTGGCAGATGCCACGTTAAGAGAAACCCCGGACGAAAAGAGAAAAGCCTTGGAGAAAATCATGAAGGAAGTTGAAGAAAAAGGTGGACAGATCATGGTCATTAGCACGGAGCACGAGGCAGGAACCGAACTACTTTCATTAGGTGGCGTCGCCGCCCTTCTCCGCTTCCCGTTAGGCTAAAAAATCATCTATGCCATCGGTTACTTTTCGAAAAACTTGAGGCGCCTACGGACAGCTGGATTTTGATCAGCGAGTTTCTTCAGAACCAACTCAAACGTTTCGTCAGGTGACAACTCTCTCTCAATAAAGACCCCTGTCCTGCCGACTTCGTCGCGACGCAAGAGGGCGTGAACACGGTCTAACACGGTGTTGAGGGAGACGCCTAAAAGGTTGGCAACCGCCTCTTCTCGACCCACAACGGCGCTTTCAACATGGCCTTCTGAGGTGGGTTCGATGAGCATGAGGCGTTTGTCCACGCCTGAGGCTCGCATGTCTTTTTTGAGCATAGAAAGCAGCGCCTCGCCACCAAACTTGTAGAAGTCTTTCTCCACTGGACGAAGCTTCGCCAAAGGAAAAGATATGCACCGTTGTTTGTCTATCTCGATGTATCCCTTCACCGCGTAGAGAGGCGTAGCCTGCACAACTACTCGACGGTTAACTTGAACACCGGAGCGCTCGAGAGCCGTTTCTATCATGAAGGAGGATGGGGGGTCTGGCAGGAATACGTCGATGTCGCTCGTCTCCGAAACGTCTCCGCGGGCGATGCTTCCATGCGCGATAGAGCGCAGATGAAACTTATCTAGAATCTCCATTATTTGAACCGTATTGGATCTCAACTCTCTTAGCAAGTTCCAGCGCTTCTTGTCGTAAATGACCTCTACACGTTCGGCGCGTTTCACTGGTTTTTTAGTCATCTTCGCTCACCTGTTGAAGGGAAGTCTTCAGCCAGTCTAGGTAAGTCGGCGAGCCCTCTATTATGGGAAGCGCAATGATTTCCGGCACATCATAACTATGAATTTCCTTAACCCTTTCTGAGAGTCTTTCGAAGAGGCTTTTGTGGGACTTCATGAAAACCAGAAACTCGTTTTCCTCATCGATCTTTCCTTGCCACCAAAAAAGAGAGGAAACTGGACCCACGATGTTTGCGCAGGCAATCAACCTTTCCTTAAGCAAACTGCGAACAATCTTCACAGCATCTTCCTTGTTTGGGGTAGTTATAATCACAACGACGTAAGACATAGGCTCTCCCATAAAGACTATAGCAGAGTATTATTTAGTTAATTCTTGCTTGGAAAGCGTCTGGGAGATAGAGACAGCGGCCTGTCTCCGATCTGAGATGATGTGAAAAATGGTAATGTGCACCTTATGTAAGAGGAAAGAAGCTGTTTTCATGCGTCGTTACTCAGGGGAGAAACTTTGTGGAAGATGCTTTTGTAAATCTATAGAAAACAAAGTGCGAGGAACGATTTCTAAGTACGAGATGTTTGAACCGAAAGACAAAATTATGGTGGCTGTTTCCGGAGGGAAAGACAGCGTAACTCTCCTCCACATACTGACAAAAATCGAAAAAGCCTTCCCAGACGCAACTCTGAGCGCCGTCACAGTTGATGAAGGAATAAAGGGCTACAGGGACGAGGCTCTAAGAGTCGCCATGAAGAACTGTCAAAAGCTTGGCGTAGAACACGTAGTGACTTCCTTCAAGGAAATGTATGGATACACGTTAGACGAAATCGTAATCATGATTCGAAATAGGAAAAAGAAGGGATTAACACCTTGCTCCTATTGTGGAGTGCTGAGAAGAAGAGCTCTAAACACAGCGGCTCGAGAGGCAGGCGTGAACAAACTCGCCACGGCCCACAGTCTCGACGACGAAACTCAAACCATGCTTCTCAACATCATTCACGGCGATGCCCTACGGATAGCGCGGGCCAAGCCTGTGTTAACAGTGATCCATCCAAAACTTGTACAGCGCGTGAAACCAGTCTGCGAGGTGCCGGAAAAAGAAATCGCTTTCTACGCATACTTGCGAAGAATCGAGTTTCAAAGTATTCCCTGCCCCTACGCCCAAACCGCCCTAAGAAACGATGTAAGAACCATGCTCAACCGCTTGGAAGAAAAGCACGCTGGAACAAAATTCGCCGTCTTCAGATCCATGGAAAGGATCAGACCAGCGCTGGAAAAGATGGCAGAAGAAGCAAAGTTACAGAACTGCAGAATATGTGGGGAACCAACTGTCGGAGAACTCTGCAAACCGTGCCAAATGCTGCAAGAACTGCATGTTTTTTAGATGGACCATCGAAAAACTCTTTTTCGGAGATGTTTTCTACTAAGGCTGTGAACCCCGTTGACGGTGCTTTCCGACGAGGAAATAATTGAACATTTGAAAAACGGAGAGATTAAGATTACACCCTTTGAAACTTCTTGTCTCAACCCTGCTGGTTACGACTTAAGATCTTCTAGCGAGGTAAATATAAAACCTAAACAATATGAACTGACAGCCACTTTGGAAACCGTTGAATTGAGGTTAAAGGTAACGGGTTCTCTTCACATACGCTCTTCGCTTGCAAGAGAAGGCATCGTCGGAAGTTTCGCTGTTGTAGACCCCGGATTTCGCGGACAACTAACACTTAACCTTCATAACGCCGGAGAGAAGGAGATCACGATAAAGGAAGGAGAACCGATAGTTCAAATAGTTTTCCATAAGCTTGGAGGCTCAGCGAGAAAAGGCTACAGCGGATTATACCAAAACAGCAGAGGAATAGTTCCAAGCAAACGACCAAAACTTTGATTAAAATGATAATTCTAGGCGGCGGGTCACCCTGGTTCGACGCCCAGTTTTCGCCAGGTTCCTCAACCTCTTTACTCGTACCCGCAACCCCTCAAGCGCTGAACGTCCAAGCTTAGGTTGCTCCCTCCCGGGCCTGACCAGGTTCGCCTGGTAAACGCGGTCCACAGCCTCCCTACGAAGGTTGCTCCACGACCGCCAGCCCCAAGGGACGGATAGTCACGGTTAGAGGACTGGGGAATCCTGACGATCTTTGACGCCTCGCCAAGGCTCTCGACCCGTCCTATAGAGGGTTTACGGTTCAGGGGACCCCTAGCCCCCCGCCTAAGACCCACCGCCAAGTAAAATGATGTTCTTAGAAGGTATAAAAGTTTGTTAATGTCCCAAGGCTGGTCGGTACTAAAACCGTTGTTCAACTTTCCTTCTTGATCAATTTTTCAATGAACTCTTTCTGCTTCAACCCTCGTCATGGCTTCTCTAGGAGTCACTTCTGGAACTTGATCCTTAACTTTAACTAGCTTGATGGCGTCGTTTGGACAATGGTAGGCACAAAGTCCACATCCTATGCATCTTTCCTCTAAGAAGAGGATTCTTTCTGTCTCGTTATCGTGGGGGGCATGGTATATGTGTGCCTCCATGGGGCAAATACGGACACACTTCTTACACTTATTGCATAGTTCCTCATTTCTTACGGGAAGAAAGTTTGACTTTACGATCGCTCTAGGGTTGTGTAGTTCGGTGAGACCTCTCAGAATCAGGCACGCGCAGGTACAACAATTGCATATGAACTGGGGTCTTGTTTGAACGTTGGTGGTGGAATGAACCAAACCTGCTTTCTCCATTTCGTCTAGCAATTCTAACGCTTCCTCAACGCTTAGGTATCGCCCAAACCCCCTCTCTACAAAATATTCTGCGAAATAATCAAAGACGAGACAAGTCTCCAAAGGGTGATCACACTTCTTTTTTGTTCTGCAGGCGCAGTTTATGACAGCTATTCTTCGAGCATTTTTGATGAATTCAGACATTTTTTCATAAGGGAAGATTGTAAAGTCCGTGCTTATTTCCTTGTCAAGGGTCACCGTCTTCTCAATGGGCATAACTCGGGCCCAAGGATAGTTAGAAGCGCCTCCTTCCATGCCACCCCCGCTCATATAATATTTTTCGAAAAGTTCTGCCACTTTCCGTTTTTCATCAGAATCGCGAACGGAAACGAAATAGTACTCAAAAATGCCTGGGATCATTGGCATCAGAGAGTAGTATACATTGCCGTCTCTCTTGCTCGTGAATCTGAAGAGCAAGCCCCTCGAAACTAAACGATCTACAATCGCTTGAACCTCTTCCCGAAGCTTTCCTGTCCTTTCAACAATCTGATCCATTGTTTCAGCGTCTTGGTAAGGAGCCGTAAAATGCGTTAAGAATTCAGCTTCCTCTTCGGTGAACAACGTCCTAAGCATTTCCATCGTTTCTCTCGTTCTCTGAACCTTTATGGGCCATAAACTGATTTTTTGCCTTAGTTTCTCGTAAACATCAGCTTCTGCCATAAACATCCCTACCTAAAGAAATAGACGTAGGGGCCTTATTCTTAATAAATAATACACAACTTTACGATGAAAAAAAGGGCACGTAACCTGAAATATTTGTCTAAAGTTATGACTCGCCTAGTGAAGCCAGACACGTAACGCGCGCTAAATGAATGATTTAAAAATGGTGCTCCGGCCTAGCTTTAAATATCGGTTTGAATTATCGGGGTTTGAGTTTTTCTTCTGATCTGGTGATCTAATCCCCTCTTCATTTAACGCGTGCGCAGCGCGCATAGAAAAAAGTGGAGTTTGTGGGAGATATCGCCACTGTGCCATGGTTTAAGCATATCCCTATTACCTCTCTACAGCATCTTGTATCGCTGTCACAAAATCGTCTAGCGTGCTTTTTTCCCAGTGTTTTCTTCCCCGTAACACTGTGAAAGGTGTTTTCTTCTTTTTGCAAACTCGTCTACAAGCGGCTAATATCTTTCCCTTCCAGGTTTCTGCGTCTTGAAGCAGGATTATCTTTTCATAACTGGTCGTTTCAATGTAGTCTGCGACCTGCTTCGCTACGTAGGTTATTGTTTCGGCGTCAAGGGGAGTTGCGATTTCATGCTGAGAGAGGGGATAAACCTCGTCGAGTTCCATGGGTATTATTCCGAAGGGTGCCGCATACGTACACACATGAACTTTATCTACTTCCTCACCTATTCTTTGTCGGATTTTCTTCAAGACTTTTTGATGCTCCTTCGACTTGTGAAACGGTTTCGTGCGAGTTTGCGGCAGCAGAACGAGAACCTTCGCCTTCCTTGGCGGAGAATACCTTTCAAAAATCCTTATTCTATGGCGAACAACCTCTGGACGAGCTAACCCAAGGGAACTGAAGAAGAAGAGACCGCTCTTTTTCGTCACGGGGCTCTGTTTTTCCAAATATTCACTATATTTGCCCAGTTTTTTCAAAGCCTGAAGAAGCGTTGGATGTCCATGAGCCCTCAACTCTAGGTGTTCCCACAGACGCCCCTCCGTTATCGCCTGTTTTATCCGCCTCAATTCAGAGAAGCTGACATGAAGGTTGTGCTTAGCAAGCATCTCCTGCCTCTCAACTTTCGGCACCGCCATCACACCATCTGGATCGTTTCTGATGCACACCGGACATAAGCATGAAAAATATTCTAGTTCACCGAGCTTGGTGGTTCCGCACTCCGTCATGTAGCGGTCTTCGCGAGCATAAATCGCGTAGGCGGCAGAATCAAAGAAGTCGCACCCTAAGGCCACTGCCAAAGCAAACATGAAGGGGTGGCCTGCTCCGAAAAGGTGAAGAGGACGATCCTGCGGTAAATTCATTTTTGCAGTCATAATCATGTCAACGAGTACATCGAAGAGATACTGTTCCATAACCGGGGTTGGACTGCCCAAAGCATAAATCTGAAAAGGCAACTTTCCCATTTCCCTTGCTGATCGGGCGACGAGATCGAGATGTTGACCTCCTTGAACTGGCCCAACCCAAGCTGTGTCGCCACGGGTTTTCACTTCTGCCAATTTCCTCGCTCTGCTTATAGTTTCATTTACGGTATGTGTCGCGTATCTTTTGGAGACTCCCCACCCCGTCGGGACATCCAGTATGGTGGCGATGTCTGTGTCGATTTCCTCTTGATAACGCACGATTTCTTCGGGGTTAGTGTCCACGTCTCCGTATACAAGAATCTGGTAGGCTCCGGAGTCTGTCATAATCACGCCGCTGAAATCCAAGAAGCCATGTATTCCCTTCTCAACGGCAACATCCTTGAAATTCTTTCTTATTATGTAAGCGTTGGTTATGAGGGCTCTGCAATCAAACTCCTTCTGTAATGTTTTGGGTAATACTGGTTGAACTGTAGGGTTTATGACCGGCAGCAGCAGAGGCGTCTCGATAACTCCGCTCTTGGTTTCAAATCTACCTATCCTCGCAAGCAAATCCCTGTCTCGTATCTCAAAGGACATGGAGGCAACCGCCAAGACACACTTATATTTGCAAGGCATCTCTTAATTGTGCTGGTCAACGAAGGTTAGAGAATGGTCTGCGAAGTTCGAGTATACGAGAAACCTGCCTTAACAGATCCTGTCTTGATCGAAGGGTTACCGGGCATCGGATTCGTTGCAAACATCGTAGCGTTACACCTTATCCAAGAGTTAAAAGCAAAATTATTCGCAGAAATTCGTTCCTCTTTTTTCCAAGACCTTGCCATAACCGCAGAGAAGGGAAAGACACACTTTCCAGTCAACCAACTCTATTACCATAAAGGAAAAGATGGCGAACGTGACCTCATCATTCTTTATGGCAACACACAAGCCTTGACAACAGTTGGGCAGTACGAATTGTGTGGGCGCATCCTAGACGTTGCCGAACAGCCGGGATGCCGATACATCCTGACCCTCGGCGGCTTGAAACGGGAAGCAAAGGTTGAAAAGCCAGAGCTCTATTGTGCAGCGTCAGACAGCGAAACTCTACAGGACGCTTTAGGTCTCGGCGCCAAAATCATCGGTGGACAAATCTTTGGTGTGGCTGGGCTCCTAGTCGGATTGGGTAGACTAAGGGGCATGAGAGGTTTTTGTCTTCTAGCCGAAACTCCAGGCTTATACCCGGATGCGGTGGCTGCGCGGGAGGTCTTGAAAGCTGTTTGCAGAATGTTGCATCTAAAAGTGAATTTGGGTAGGTTAAACAAGGCTGCGAAAGCAACAAATGACATACTGAAATCTTTCGGCATAGTTTCTCCTTCGATAGAAAAAAGAAAACGGGAACCTGAATTTCGTTGGCTTATTTAGATCCGGCTTCTTTGACGAACAAATCGTAGACTTTTTGAACTCGCTCGGCTGCTGGACCTGCCCCTTCCACCACACCTTTCTCAGTGACCTTAACCTTGTCCATAACCCAGATGAAACCTTTATCTTCGTAGAGCCTAACCATGGTTGGAAACACCTTATCAAGACGTTCAGACAAAGCCTTCAGATCAAAGGGCTTTTCCACTGTGAAAATTTGGGCGATGGTGCTGCCATTCAAAAACACCCTGTGTAGGTACGTGCCTTTATCATCTTTTGCCTCAGACAAACAGAGGCTCAGCGTCTCCGGGTCTATACCAGCTAAGGTTCCGCTGTATTTTTTGCCATCCATCGTAACGACCATGACCATTTTATCGAGCAGTGCCGCTATCTCTCCAAAAAATTTCCTTTTAGCCATCGACAATTTATCACCTTCTCTCTACTCTATTGCAATTGAGAACTTATCTATTTCGAAAGAAATCGAGTAAACTCGTGACTTCTATCGATGCATAGCGATAAGGGCGTCGTAAAAGCGTCGCCGAATGGAATATAGAAGAATTTTCTAGAACAATTGTCAAGTTCCTGTTCTCACTTTTCGTATTTCATTAACCTTCTCATAAGTTGCCGTTTCTTCTCGGAAGAAATTGTTATCCTATTCTCTGTCACCACGTAACTTCTCTTATCCACGAAAACGATTTTACCTGGTTTAAGATCGTTTTGCAAGTCCACGTTGGGACCGACAATGCTGTGAGGACCAATTTTTACGCCTGGTGCAAGACAAGCGTTGATGCCTGTTTTGCAGTTGTCGCCCACTATGACGCCTAACTTGTCTGTGCCGGAATCTACCTTCTTCCCCTCAATTCTCAACTTAACATTCTTCTCGTCGAATCTGAAGTTCGCGGTTATGGTTCCAGCACCGAAGAGGCAGTTGTCAGAGATTATCGAGTCGCCAATGTAGTTTATGTGAAACCAGCAATTGTCGCCGATCAGCGAATGTTTTATTTCTGTTGAGAAACCCACGACACAGTTGTCGCCGATTGAAGAGTAATTCCAAACCAAACTGTTGTTTCCGATGAAACTGTTTGCCCCGATGTAGCAGGGGCCTCTTATGCAGGCACCTTCAAGAATTCTTGTTCCCCGTCGTATCCAAACATTTCCTTCAACCTGCGTCCTTTCCGAGATCTCCACATCGTCTTCGATAGTCTGTTTCTTCATGCGTGTATCCATCAGATGCTTGTTTATGGTGAAAAGGTCCCAAGGGTATTTGTAGCCCGCGAAAAATCCGTCATAACTGACGGCTCTGACAACATTCTTGTCTTGGATGAATTTCTGTATCGCATCTTCGTATTGATGGTCTGAAACCGGAATTTTTTTGTAGTAATCAAAGATTCGTTTGGGCAGTATGTAGACGCCGACCACAGCCAGATCGCTTGGTTCCTGACCTCTCGGCGGCTTTTCAACAAAATCTATTACCTTGTCGTCCTCTACGCGAATTATCCCGAACTTCCATGTTTCTTCAACATGTTTGCATGAAAGAACTATGTCTGCGCTGCCTTCCTTGAATTGCTTGGTCATCTCCTTTATCAGCGAACTTTCAAAAATATCGTCAGCGTTGACAACCAAGAAATTGTCTTCCGCTAAATCCTTTGCGGTTTCAAGGGCGTTCGCCATTCCCAACGCTTCTTTTTGAACAGTATAATCTATGTTAACTCCAAGCTTGCTGCCGTCTGCTAGGTATTCTCTAATTTGTTCTCCATTGTGACCTATCACTATAACAAAATCTTTTAAGCCAGCTTTCTTTAGAGTTTCGACGACGTGTTGAATCAGGGGTTTTCCCAGAATCTTGAACATGGGTTTTGGTTTGTTCACTGCTAAGGGAAAAACCCTTTTTCCTGTTCCGCCGGCAAGTATAACTGTTTGCAATTAACCACCCTTTAAGACATGGTTTAATTCTTTTTTCGCAAATCCGTAGAGCTCCTTAAGTTTCTCTTCTGTCCTCGCTTCGGCGGACACTCTTATGATTGGTTCGGTGTTGGAGGGTCTCAGAAGAACCCAGCCGTCTTTATCTAGCAACTTCACTCCATCCATGTCTAAAATCGTTAAGCCATAATCCTTAAACCTAGATCTCAGCTTTTCGATGGCGGCGAATTTTAGGTTATCGGAGCACTCAAAGTTTTTCTCGTAAATGGAAGGATACTTTGGCAGGGAATCAACTATTTCTGAGAGTTTCTCGCTGCTTTTGGAAAGTATTTCAGTCATCCTTAAACTCGCAAAGACGGCGTCATCCACTCCGTAGCATTCGGAAAAATAGAAGTGGCTGCTTTTTTCTCCCCCAAACAAAGCGTTTTCCTCGATCATCCTGTCCATGATAAAAGTGTGACCAACCCTTTCAACTATTGGAATCCCGCCGAGTTCTTTTACGTATTCTTCAACAGCCATTGAACAACTCAGTTCGTAAACTATTTTTGCACCTTTACTTTTTTGGAGAACGTCTTTGGCAAAGATTAGCAGAGTTACGTCACCGGGGATCACGTTTCCTTTTTCATCGACAAAAACCGCTCTGTCTCCATCTCCGTCGTATCCTACTCCCAAATCTGCCTTGTTTTTCACTACTTCCCTTTTCAATTCACCCAACGTCTCTTCTTTTGGTTCTGGCAGATGTGCCGGGAATGTGCCGTCTGGATTTTGGTTTAAGGTCAAAATCTTGCATCCTACCCTGTTGAAGAGTGTCGGAGCGACTAGTCCACAGGTGCCGTTTGCTGTATCGGCTACCACTTTAAGCTTTCTTCTAATTTCTATCTTGTTCGCAACAAAATCCATGTATTCTTGGATTATCCCCTTATAACTGCTTAATCTACCCCTTTTCTTGCGAAGTCTTTCTAAATCGACTTCTTTGGCTATCTGTTTAACTTTCTCCATATCCTTGCCGTAAATACACCCCTTCCGCCTAAACGCCTTAAATCCGTTCCATTCTGGCGGATTATGAGAGGCCGTAATCATAATTCCCGCGTCCTTTTGAAGGCGATTTACTGCAAAATAGAGTAGAGGTGTTGGAACGATACCGATATCAGTAACATCGCAACCTGAAACAAGGCCAGAAACCAGGGCTTTTCTAAGTTTTTCTCCGCTTAATCTAACGTCTCTGGCAACCAGCACTTCTTTATCTTCCCCTAAAAAAGTTGCAAAAGCGGCTCCTATTCTGGTCGCAACCTCTTCTGTCAAATCTTCCCCAAAAACGCCTCTTATGTCGTAAGCTCTAAAAACGCTGTCAAAGTTAAATTTTCCAGATGTGGTCAAAGACGATAACCTCTAACACTCTATTTTTCGTGAGATTACTTAAATTCATGCTTTGGCGCTCGACTACAAATAGAAGTCGCGTTATTTCAGCTTTTCATCTACGGAGACTCTGGTTCAGATTATTCTTTTGGGAGGATGGCTTCCCATATTCCGAATCCACCCACTGTTTCTTCCCTCTCAACAGGATTATACCATCTTTTTGTCGTCCCGACTTTAGATCGCATTTTCCATTTGAAGGATTTTGATTCTCTGTCTATCCTCTCCAGCAGGCTTTCTATTTTTCCAATTATTTCCTCTCTGTCTTCTTTTTCAAAAAGGCTGGAATCAATTTCGGCTTCTGCGCCCAACTTGTCTATCTCTGAAATAAATCTCTTGATTTTTTTGAGGTTGGTGGTGGCTGTGTACCAGAATCCCCAGTCTCCTGATAGTAGTTTAGCTATGTATGAGGCGTCTATACTTTCCTTTTCTCCTTTTTCCTCAACTTTATGGGTCCTCAGTAGAA
>Ga0209636_10006923_pt1 | contig 11588 bp, 5 predicted proteins | sample DeeMarSWOR152_54_FD_187464 | JGI IMG/M metagenome (GOLD analysis project Ga0209636, IMG submission 187464) | Marine sediment microbial communities from White Oak River estuary, North Carolina - WOR-1-52-54 (SPAdes) (version 2) | ecosystem: Environmental > Aquatic > Marine > Intertidal zone >... | reverse complement strand
CCACACCCGGCTCCAATTCAGGTATTTACATTCATACTGAATTTCAGGAGTCAGGTTGGCCGGGAAAGGGTTACAAATGCCAGGTTATCAATTCTAATCACGAAACTGAGCCGGGAGGATATATTGAGCATAAGATGACGGGTAGTTTATATGCCATTCGTAATGTCTGGAAATCTCCTGCAGTGGATAATGAGTGGTTCAGTTATCATATTGTTGTACAGGGTAAGACAATCAGGATTTATATCAACGGAGAGCTGATGGTAGATTATACTGAACCAGATGATACCTATCGGCCTGAAAGTATGAAAGGACGCCTGCTATCGTCGGGCACCATTGCCCTGCAATGTCATGATCCCGGGAGTATTGTTTATTATAAAAATATTAAAATCAAACTCCTGCCGGATGATCTGGCAACTCCGGGTACTCCACAGGAGGATCCTGTATTTGAGGAAAAACTTATTAATCTGTCAGACAATAATTTTCCGCTCATCGATTTACATACACACCTGAAAGGAGGCTTAACAGCAGAACAAGCCCTGGAAAATGCCCGCAAATATGGATTTACCTACGGATTTGCTGTAAATTGCGGATTAAAAATGGGATTTGAAACGGATTCAGCCTTGCAGGAATATATTCAGACTTATAAACAACCTCCCGGCACCTGGTTTGCCATGCAAGCTGAAGGCCGTGAATGGCTTGATCTGTTTTCAAAAGAAACCATCGATCAGTTCGATTATGTGTTCACCGATGCCATGACATGGACGAATGATAATGGAAAACGCATGCGGTTGTGGATCAAAGATGAAACAGAGGTGGGTGATCCACAGAATTTTATGAACCAGTTAGTCGACCGCATCGAAAAAATCATGAATAATGAACCGATCAACATTTATGTAAATCCAACCTATCTTCCCGCTGAGATTAATGAAATGTATGATGAATTATGGACAACTGAGCGAATGGACCGAGTGATAAAGGCATTGGTAGCTAACGATGTTGCATTGGAGATTAATGCAAAATTGAAATTACCCAGCCCGGCATTTATTAAAAGAGCCAAAGACAGTGGTGTCAAATTCACTTTTGGTACAAACAATGGTGGACCAAATGATCTGGGACGACTGGAGTACTGTATCGATATGGTGAAGGAATGCGGTTTAACTACCAATGATATGTGGATTCCGGGGGAATAATCAGTTACATCATATATATGGGCACATCCGGATTATTTCTTTATGGTCCTATGGACAAATTTGTATTCTAGTCAGTTAACCACAAAGGTACACTAAGGATATCACAAAGGAACCCAAAGGCTTATAATGAGATACCTTTGTGACCCTCTGAGCATCCTTGGTATTCCTTTAGAGTAAAAATATTTAAAACCACAATGTGTGATTATAAGATAATCCAATAATTATTAACGATGGATTCAAAAACGCTTCAGGAAAACCTGACAAAATCAAGACTAAATTTTATCCATTCACTCTTTATTTATCTTTTGTTATTATGTTTTTTTGGTAATATCCAGGCCCAGATTAAGATATGGGAAGATACCCTGATCATACCAACCTATCTTGTCAATCCCCCGAATCCGATGCCACGTTTTTACGATGGTGGAACTCACCAGGGTGTTCAGCGACACATTTATCCATACCCGATGAATGATGGCTTAACCAGGATAAAAGAAGACAGATCCTATCATATTGTATGTTTTGAAAACGAATATATTGAGCTTGGTATCATGCCCGGTATGGGTGGCCGGATCTTCTATGCAGTCGATAAAACAAATGGTTATAATTGGTTCTATCGTCAGCATGTGATTAAACCTTCACTGATCGGAATGGTCGGATACTGGATCTCTGGATCCAATGCCTGGGGTTTTCCACATCATCATGGTCCAAATACGGTTAAGCCAATGGATTATCAAATCAGGGAAAATCCTGATAACAGTATAACCATCTGGATTGCCAATACTGATCAGCGTCACTGCATGCGTATACTCATCGGATATACGATCTTTCCGAATTCCTCTCTGGTTGAAATGACCATCAAGCCCATGAATCCAACACCTGTTGAAAACAGTTTTTTATTCTGGGCAAATCCGTCGGTTCATGTGGACACAAATTATCAGGTCATATTTCCGCCGTCTGTAAAGTATGTGACCCAGCATGCCAAACGTGAGATGACCACCTGGCCGGTCTCGGACAGGCAATATAACCGGTTTGATTACACAAATGTGAATATCAGTATGTGGAAAAATATTGGTGTGCCCTCGTCTTTTTTCTCCTGGGATCCAAAAGAAGATTATTTCGGTGGATATGACCATGGTAAGCAAGCCGGAACCGTCTGGGTTGGGAACCATCATATTACTCCCGGAATGAAATTCTGGGCTTGGGGGAATAATCCCGGTGGTGACAGGGCCAACGCGGGGCTTACTGATACAGATGGCCACTATATCGAGTTAATGGCAGGGGCTTATACTGATAACCAGCCTGATTATAGCTGGCTTCAACCATATGAAGATAAATCCATAAAAATGATCTGGTTTCCAATAAGGGAATTGGAAGGATTGAAATATGCCAACCGAAATGGTGCTTTAAACCTGGTATTTGGTAAAGAAAATATTGCTGAGATCCGGATAAATACCACATCACCATATCAGCAGGCAGAAATAATATGCAAGGTAAGGGGTGAGATCATGTTCAGGGAATTTACAGATATTAATCCCGCTAAACCTTATAGTGCTGAAATTGTACTGAATAATGGCATTTCTGAAGATGATCTGGATATAAGTCTGGTTAGTCAGGAAGGTGAAATATTACTTGCATACAAACCTGCTGAGCACCATCCACCTGACTATCCGTTGCCCGAAGCATTAAAGCCTCCACCACCCCCTGAGGACATTGCCAGTACTGAAGAGCTGTATTTAACGGGTTTACGACTGGATCAATTTTACAATGCATCCCTTGATCCCATGCCATATTATGAAGAAGCACTGAAACGGGATCCGAATGATTACCGTGTTAATACACAGCTGGGAATTCTTCTTATCAAGAGCAAGATGTGGAAGGAGGCGGAAGAAAGATTGCGTATTGCTGTGGAACGGATCACACAAAACTATACAAGGCCAAAAGATGGAGAAGCTTTATATTACCTGGGTGTGACACTGAGAGCCCTGGGAAAACCCGATGAAGCCTATGATAATTTCTATAAAGCCTCATGGAGTGCGGCCTGGCATACACCGGCATATTATCAGCTGGCCGAAATAGACTGCCAACGGGGTGATTATGAGATTGCACTTAATCATCTCGAACGATCCATCTCGACTAATATCAATAATCTTAAAGCTCTTAATCTTAAGGCTATTGTTCTGAGAAAAACAGATCAGACCGGAGCTGCAGAAAAACAGGCAAAGATGATTCTTGAGGAGGATATATTAAATCATCAGGCAAGAAATGAATTGGCGGTATTGAAATCGTTATCGGGTGATATCAAATCAGCTGAAGATTTAATAAATGAATTGGTGATCATCATGCGGGATGAGGTTCAGTCTTACCTTGAACTGGCTATAGCGTATGCAAATTGTGGCTTCTACGATGAAGCTATTGATGTATTATCCCGGTTGGAGAAAAGGAGCAACAATTTTCCAATGCTTTATTATTACCTGGGATATTATTGGTCACAGAAAGGGGATGAGATAAAAGCGTTGGACTATTACAAATCTGCAAGTCAACAACCATATCTCTATTGCTTCCCATTCAGGGCAGAATCCATTGATGTACTCAGGCATGCCATGAAAATGAATTCTAATGATGCACGCGCCCCATATTATCTGGGTAATATGTTATTTGAAATTCAGCCTGAAAATGCCATTATTGAATGGGAAAAAGCCCGTGACCTGGATAATACATTTTATATTGTTCACAGGAACCTTGGACTGGCCTATGAAAAGGTCTTCAATGATATTTCCGGGGCAATAGCCAGTATGGAGAAGGCTGTTGAATGCAACAGCAGTGATCCCAGGCTTCTGTTCGAAATGGATGTTTTATATAATAAAAACAAGGCATCATCGCAAACGAAATACCAATTGCTGAAGGATAATTATGAAACGGCCAGGCAGAGATCGGAATGTCTCCTGCGGCTGGCCACAAGATCGGTTGAAGTGGGTGAATATGATGAAGCTGTTGATATCCTTACAAATAATTCTTTTCCACAGTTTGAAGGCGGACAGGAAATGCAGGAAACTTATCTGAATGCTTATACCCTGAGAGGATTGGATTATTTCAATGCCGGTAAACTTGACGAAGCTTTAAGGGATTTCGAGAAAGCCAAAACTTTTCCCGTCGAAAGGTTCGGACGGTCCCGCTGGGCACAGTTCCATTACCTCCTTGGAACTGTCCTTGAGAAAAAGGGTGAAACAGCTGCAGCCCGATCTTATTATCAGAACGCATTGAATATCAATGTTCCACGTAGTGGTTCAGACCGTGAATATCTGTTTTATCATGGATTAAGCCTGCAAAAAACCGGCAAATCCCTTGAAGCAGAACAGCTCTTTCAGGAAATGCTGAATATGGCCAGGAGTGAGAGTGAAAGTGCGTTCTTCCGGCAGTTTGAAGCAGGCCTGTCAAGAGATATGCAGATGGCATCTAATCATTACCTTGCCGGATTGGCTTATGAAGGATTGGGGGAGAGTAAAAAGGCACAAGCGGAATTTGCCAGTGCACTTGAGCTTGATCCGGGACATGTGTGGAGCAGGGTGCATCTGGAATTGTTGGAGTCCTTTTAATTGTCATTTTACCAATGATCAGAGAATTAATCACTTTATTATCTTCTTCACAATTCGACGTCAGAATAAACAGAAGATAAATAATTATAGATTTTATTAATCTCATTATGATGAATGGCTTCCAGAATTGACAATACTTCAATTTCTAATTTTGTTCAATTATATATATCCCTTTACCAGTCCCGATCCATATCTGGTCTAAAGGATCATTTTCAATAGCGAATACACCCTCAAAAGAAATATCCTGATAGCCATCATAGTACCATTTTTGCCCGTTATAGACAGCAATTTTAGCATAACCCGGCGACATCGATACCCAGATATTTCCTTTGGAATCTGTATTCATTACTCCGACATATCCCAATGAATTACCCTGTTCATCAACAGGATTATTGATGATACATTTTTTTCCATCGAATAGGATGATATTGGGCCGTGCAATATCCCATGAGCTGGATAAACTGTAATCTATTGATAATACAATAACATTATTTCTGCCAACCGCAATATCTCCGAAATAATATGGTTGAAAACCCAAATCCGAATCGGTAAAAATTGTCCAATAACCGTTTTCTATTTTAACCAGGCATGCCCCGCCGACTGTTTCACTCATGGCTAACCATATATTGTTGTTATTATCTAAAACTATATCCAGGATAGAATTATACGGCAGTGGTGAATTCTCAGGAATATAGGATTTCCAGTTTTTTCCGTCAAAGGACATCAATCCACCTTCTCTGAATCTGCAGGATGCCAGCCATAAGACATTATGCTTATCAATACCAATTGACCAGACAATATCTTCCAGTATAGGTGAGTTTGATGTATTGTAAACTTCAAATGAAACGCCATCGAACTTTATCAACCCATTGGTTCCCAACCAGATATTATCATCATGATCAACTTTCAGATCCCATATCACAAGACTATCCGGCAGGTTCGAATTTTTCGAGTTAAATACTGTAGCTGATACACCATCATATTTTATCAATCCCTGCTTAAATGTACCGATCCAGGCATTTCCTTCACTGTCAAAATCAATCGCTTTGACAAAATAATCAGATAAAATGTGTTCTGTAGTATTAAAAAGAATTTCATCAAAAATCAGTTGTTCCTTATCACAACCTATACTATATAGACATAACAAAACAAAGATAGCTGATATAAATCTGTTCATATTAAACCAGTTGTGAATTTTTACTATCCGGGTATCTGGACTTTATTTTTAGTACATACCTAATTGGTGACATTACCGGGCAAAATGAAAATTAAATCTTGGTATCTTCCTCTACATAGCACCATTTGATTACTGTTGAATCATAATTATGAAAGTTATTAAAATTAGATGATATTTCCAGAAGAAAGGTTGCTTATACTCGCTCAACGTGCGGAAGAATCAGCATTAATAATTTATCGAAAATAAAACATATATCTTTATAGAGGTTAAAGCAGTATTATATTCAAATCTGTTGAGATATATATTTTTATTTATTTGTCACTAAGAAATCCCGGAGAATGGAAATTTTCTCTTTGCAAAATGAAACGGAATGCCGTAATTGCCGTTTAAACTAATGTTAAATCAAAAAATGAAGATCATGAGAAAAATATTCAGGTTAAAATATATTTTGTCAATATTATTGGCTGTTCAACTAATTATAATGACAAGCGGTTGCCAGAAAGATGAGGAAAAGGATGATCCGCCAGAGCTGCCACCGGTAGCATCCCTTCTTATGGATTTCTCTGATTTTAATAATCCTACTGATACAGTGTCAAGCCGGAAGGCAATTGAAACATATCAGAACTGGGGGCATGCATTTGTAACTGTTTCTGTCTGGAATCTCCTTGCCACCTGGACAATAGGATTGCCTGTTCTGGCTTATGCAGAAGCTTTCAATCATGATCCTGTTTACCTTGGAGAAAAATCCTGGCAATGGTCATATGAAGTTACGGTAAATCAGGTAATTTATTCAGTTAAACTCATATCCAAAAGAATATCAAATGAGGAATTTATCATGAAAATGCTGGTAACCAAATCTGGATTGGAGGGATATGAAGATTTTAAATGGTTTGAAGGAACAGTCAGATATGACCGGACCAGTGCCTATTGGACTTTATATGAAAATCCGGATAATCCCAACGAATTAATATGGATAGGTTGGGAGATGGATTGGGAGGCTGACACGTATAAGATTAAGTACACATATGTAAAACCAGGAACAGATAAAACCGGAAATTATATAGAACATGGAGTAACCAATGAAAATCCTTATGATGCTTACTATATTGTTTCAGTTTTTACAAACACAGTCGAAATTGAATGGGATAGGACAACCAGGGAAGGCAGAATGAAGGATCCGCTGAAATTCGGTGATAATGACTGGCATTGCTGGGATGAGAATTTGATAGATAATGTTTGTCAATAGATACATTAGAAGATCCATAAATGAAAAAGGGCCAGACGGCCCTTTTTTTTATACAGTTTCATTTATAAACGACCATTTATCAGTATTCCTGCAGGTGTTGTAAAACATATTGAAGTTGGGACGATAAATGAGTAGAGTGGGGATTAATGACTGGATCATTTATAGTGATCCAGTTTCTTTAAATGACTGGATCATTCGCGAAGCTGTACCCAATCCCAAAATCTATAATGTTGTTATTCAGCTACTTAGTGTATTTTGCCATCCGGTATCCTGTCCATATGATACCGCCGGCAAATAATACAATTCCGATGATCCGGATAATCTGCTGAAGAGGACCAAACAAAGGACCAAGACCAAAAAGAGGAGCACCAACAATAAACATTTGAATGCCGAAAGTCGGAAGTTCATCTATCAGTCTGCAGGTAATGCCTAAAAGTAAATAACCCAGACTGAAAAATAAACCACCGGTAATCATTACACCGATAAGCGGTTTGTTTGTATAAAGTGGACCATCAAATAATAATAAATTTGAATTGTTATCGACAAGTATTTTCCATACAAATGTTTCCCAGAGTAATTGTCCGCCTAACAGGATTAATCCGAAGACAGCAAGAATAAAACCAATTGTACCAATATATCTTTTAGTTTCAATCTGCATATAATGCAATCCCGTTAGACCAACAACGCCTAAAAGTGTACTGCATACTCCCAGTGCATTAACCCATGTCCAGTCGGGATCTGAAACCAGTGGAACGATGGAAGTTTTTAGTTCAGTGATGGGTAAGGTTATACCATATGTGATCCAGTAAATAAGAAATATTGATCCAAAAATTATATTAAAAATACCGGCTAATTTGATAAATGCTTTCATAAATAGAAATAACTGAATTTAAAAAACTAATTTATTAAAAATATTTATTGTTTTATTTTAGTTGGTTGGTATTATTTAACAATCCTTTAATTACGATTGAGACATTTATAACACCTGCTATCATCTAATTCTCCTTATAAAATTGCCACTTAACAATTAATTATTTTTACATTTATATAGAAAAATCCAAAATATTCTTCCCAGTTCTAATGACCATGATACTCTTTGATCCTATTTATCTCATTTTAATTAAATTAAACGATTAATTAAAACCAAAACCATGAACCAAAAAACCTTATTAAGATTTATGCCTATATTGTTATTTCTTGTTATTAGTGGTTGCAGGATGCAGATAACCTATGAAAAAACAGAAAAGGGAGTAAGACTTATTTATCCTGATGCCACATTAAGGGTGGATTTCGTTACCCCCAAAATTGTGCATGTATTTTATACACAGGCTGATACTATTTCTAAAAAAAGTCTGATAATTAGTCATGATGATGCTATTGATTTTGACTGGTCTCTTGATGAAGAGGCCACAGACCTGGTCTTAAAATCTGAGAATCTTACAGTCAGGATTAATAAAAGATCAGGTGAAATCTCCTATTATAAACGGGATGATAATCTGATTCTTGAAGAAAAAAAAGGTGGTGGAAAGACTATGGAAAAAGTCACCATTCAGGGGGAGGAAACCTGGCATGTCAGACAACAGTTTGAAACAGATGAAGATGAAGCGATCTATGGATTGGGACAGCATCAGGATCGTTTGATGAATATCAAAGGATATGAAATAGATCTTTTCCAGCAGAATATCCAGACTTATGTTCCATTCCTCGTTTCTTCAAATAATTATGGAATCCTTTGGGATAATTATTCGTTTACACAGTTTGGTTCGCTGGAAAAAAATCAACCTCTTGCTGGTGATTGTCTCTTAAATACTAACGGGGAACGTGGTGGTTTAACAGCTGAGTTTTTCAATGACCAATATTTTCAGCAGAAAGCGAATGTATCGGAAGATGTAACAAGGGTGGCTATACCAGTTGAATTACCTGAAAACTATGCAGATCAGATCCTTTCAGCCAGATGGAATGGAAAACTAATAGTGCCGGAAACAGGTGAATACCAGTTTTTCAACAGGGGGCAGATGGATTTCAAAATGTGGATTGAAGGGAACCAGGTTACTGATTATTGGGCTTCCTTCCTTGAAGAGAGGGATGAGGTAAGATTATCTCTTGAAAGCGGAAAGGAATATGATATCACAATTGAATTCTGGAGAGAAAATAAGGATCAAAAAATGAATCTTACATGGCGGCCACCTGATATGAAAGAACCCTATCTTTCCCTCTGGTCAAAAGCTGGAGATGGGATTGACTATTACTTTGTTTATGGCCAAAATCCTGACGAGATAATTGCAGGATACCGATTACTGACCGGTGAAGCCATTATGCTACCAAAATGGGCATATGGTTTCTGGCAGTGCAAGGAAAGGTATAAAACACAGGATGAGATTATTGGAATTGTGAAAGAGTTCAGGAAACGTAAGGTCCCTCTTGATAATATTGTGCTCGACTGGCAATACTGGAAGGAAGATCAATGGGGATCACATGAATTTTATGAAACACGGTTTCCTGATCCCGCTGGAATGATGAAAAACATCCATGACCTTAATGCAAGATTGATGATATCGGTCTGGCCGAAATTTTATTTGAATACTGAAAACTTCAGGGAACTGAATAACGCTGGATTTATGTATCCTTACAATGTAAAAGAAAAGACTGAAGACTGGCTGGGATATCCCAATGCATATTATGATGCTTATAATCCCGGAGCCAGGAAAATGTACTGGGACCAGCTGAATAAAGATATCTTTAGTGTCGGGATTGATGCCTGGTGGCTCGATGCTACTGAACCTGAGACCCAGAGTAATCAGACTTCTGAGGAGATGGAAGAGAGGATGAACCCAAATTGGTTTGGCACAGGTGCAAAATATTTGAATGCTTACCCATTGTTTGCCTGCCAGGCGGTGTTTGAAGGCCAGAGAAGTGTGAAGCCCGATCAGCGTGTATTCATTCTTACCCGCTCTGCTTTTGCAGGTCAGCAAAAGTATGCGGGCACAACCTGGTCAGGAGATGTGACAGCTCAATGGTCTGTACTCAAGGCCCAGATCCCTGCAGGATTGAATTTCTGCCTGTCTGGATTACCTTACTGGACAACTGATATTGGAGCATTTACTGTACCTTATGAAGGTGGTAACCAGAATGAAGAATACCGTGAATTGTTTACAAGGTGGTATCAGTTTGGTACTTTTTGTCCCCTGTTCCGTGTTCATGGAACGCATACTCCACGTGAAATATGGCATTTTGGTGGCCCGGGTCACCCGGCCTACGAATCCCAGTTAATGTTTAATAAACTTCGGTATGCCCTGATGCCATATATATATTCTATTGCGCATGCGGTTCAATTTAAACATTACACAATCATGCGTCCACTGGTGATGGATTTCCCGGATGATCTGAGAGTATTTGATATTCCTGATCAGTATATGTTCGGCCCGGCATTCCTGGTTTGTCCTGTGACTGACTATAAAGCAAGGGAACGTAATGTATACCTGCCAGATTGTGAGGGATGGTATGATTTCTGGACAGGCAAGTTTTATGATGGAGGACAGGAGATTATGGCAAATGCCCCATATGAAATGATGCCTCTTTTTGTGAAAGCCGGATCCATTATTCCTTTCGGACCTGAAATCCAATATACAACTGAAAAACCAGCCAATCCGATAACTTTTTGGGTTTATGGTGGTAGCAATGGTCATTTCACAATCTATGAGGATGATGGGCTGACCTATAATTATGATGAGCTGGCAGAATTCCTGACAATCCTTGTTGCATATAATGATGAACAGAAAAACCTGGTTATCCATGACCAGATGGGTGAATACCCTGGATACCTTGAAAAGAGAAAATTTCAGGTTGTCTGGGTAAGTAAAGAAAATCCGGCAGGGTATGATCCTGTAAAAAAAGTTGAAAAAGAATTTACCTATAGTGGTTCTTCAATTGTAATTCAGAAATAGATACATTACACTTTGAATCTCATTATTCCCTTTTGTCCTCTGTGACCTGAATAATTAAATCCTTAATAAACAGGATTTAAAGATCAGAGTTATTGTATAATGCTAGAAAATAATTGTTGATATAAGTAATATTATAAAATAAGAATAATCTCTAAATAAGAATCATTTTGTAATGAGAATCATTATTATTTACACTTTTCTCTTTGTGAACTTAAGCCTATTCTTAAACTGCAGTCATCAATCTGCAAACAGGCCCAATTTTATTATCATCTTTTGTGATGATCTGGGTTATGGTGATCTGGCCTGTTATGGTTCAACCGTTCACCATACACCTAACCTCGACTGTATGGCGGCCGGGGGAATGATGTTCACTGATTTTTATGTCACAAGCGGAGTCTGTACACCTTCCCGTTCATCGTTGATGACCGGCTGTTATCC
>Ga0209636_10006922_pt1 | contig 11588 bp, 14 predicted proteins | sample DeeMarSWOR152_54_FD_187464 | JGI IMG/M metagenome (GOLD analysis project Ga0209636, IMG submission 187464) | Marine sediment microbial communities from White Oak River estuary, North Carolina - WOR-1-52-54 (SPAdes) (version 2) | ecosystem: Environmental > Aquatic > Marine > Intertidal zone >... | reverse complement strand
GCTGCAGCGCGAACTACCATTCAACTATAGATCAGGTGAACACGGTAAAGCTTAGATGTCCTTCAAAGTTAGGCAAGCATGCATGAGGCTTAGTATACACCGTATTTCATTGTTGCTTTGAGAAAGGCTTTGATGTTTTCAGGTTTTGCTTCATTAGGTATTCCAGCTTTTAGAATGAAGCCTCCTCTAGGCTTGAGATCTTCGAGGAGCTTCTTCGTGTACTCCTCTACTTTAGCTGGGGTTCCCCCTATTAGTAGTGATGCGGGTATACCCCCCCCATTATACATGTATGTCCTCCTATGATTTCCTTAGCTTTGCGTAGATCTGTTTTTTCAAACTGAGCTATGGTTTTGCCCTTAGGCAGCTCAAGTATTGTCTCTAAATGTGGGTCGTGGTACCCTTCGTAGAACACATTTGGTTTAATATCTGCGTTTGTGAGTTCATAAATTACACTTTTGAGTGTTGGCCAGTAGAATTCATTGTAGAGTTTCGGTGAGAGGTATTCGTTTAAGTGGAGAGGTATAAATGCATATTGTGTTCCCACCTGTTTACCACTTACACCGATTCTAGCTATTACAGGTGTTAAAGCCTCACAAGCTTGCTTAACTTTATCTGGCACCCTATAAATATCCAGTATAATATTCTTAATGTCTCTAAGAAAATCACTATAAAATCTAGGGGGGCGTAGGCCGGGGAAGAGTAACGCATTGGTAAACCAAGCTTCACTGGATCGTCCTCAATGTCCATTAAAGCAGTCACCCTCTTGTCAGCTTCAATGCCGAGCTTTATGAGGGTACCCATGGCTGCAACTGAACCTAGGCTCTCTAAATTTTTGCAGACCCTCGGTAAAATAACTTCAGCAACGAATTTTGTTGGGTTCTCTATTAAAATATCATACTCTTCAACCTTCATGTACTCTCCACCTATAAACTGGAACGGTGTATTTTCTGGAAGCTCTCTTCCCGGGAATCTTCCATATTTATCGCCTATTATATCGTGGATAGGTCCAGTAATCCACCGTAAAGCGCGAGCTATATCAGAGTACTCGCTGAAGGCTAAACTTAGCCAAAACACACCCATCGCAGGAATTGAAACAGGAATATCGAGTTTGAAGTCATTTGCAACCTTAATTATGGCTTTACGTGCTTCCTCGTAATCATACATGTACTCGTGATATGTATATCTTGCATACTTGGCTGGGAAGAGCGCGCGCTTTAAAAGCGTACGCTATTTTAAGCATTTCTCCTTGTTTTTTATAAAACGCCATTATTAGATTATGAAAAAATGGAGAAAAGAAGATAGGGTTAATTTATTTTTTGCTTACTGTGGAGCCACCGGAGGTATTGATGTCCATCATAGTGGGTTCTCCAATGTAAAGGAGTTGTGAGGCTCCGCTTAGGTCGGCATCCAATCTTCCATCGAGATTTACAGTTGCTCGGCTTGCCCCACTAAGGATGACGTTTGCATTATGAACAGTGAAATCCGACAGATCCAAGTGGCTTCCCCCATCGGCATTGATAAGTAGGTCATTAGCTTCACCATCTAGTTTGGTAATCCTGCTCCCTCCAGACAGGGTAAGTTGTGCATCTCCACTAGCCGTTATACCGCCGGTTACCCTGCTGGCTCCTGAAATGTCAATATCTACTTCTCCAGCTGATATGTCAACCATATCCAGAGTACTAGCTCCAGATATGCCTAGAACTATTTTCTGTGAAGAGTTAAATCCTTCAACAGTGCCATGTGTTGCCCCTGATAACTTCAACTCGTAAAGGTCTGGCATAGTGATTTCAGCCCTCAAGGTTAGCGGCCATTGATAACCGTAGCGCGGTTTGAGACCTATTGTTAACATATCACCGGTTTTAGAAGCCTCGATATAATCAAATAAATTATCATCTGCGGTTATGCTGACGCTGTATGAACTTGATTGGGTGATTTCAACCTCAAAAGCCCATCCCACCTCAACAATCCTAAAATCACTAAAGTCCATCTTCTCGGTATCCAAATTTCCAGAACCGACTATTTGACCGGATGGCCTAAACCAGAACCATCCAGAAATAAAGACTCCCACCACCACACCCACCACCAGCGCTACCACAATGAGGACGATCAAGACGGTTGTGAGAGTACTTATAGCACTACGCTTCTTACAAAAGAGCAAACCTGGTCCTCCTTGCATTTCTTAATCTGTAACCTTACCGCTAATAAGTCTTACTTAAGTGGGTCTGGTTCCAACAACTCGTTTTTCATCATTAAAATAGTTAAGTGAAAATGTGATAATAAAACGGGAAAGTCAAGAGTATTTAGCAGAATTTCCTATGAAGGTTGTTGTTGTGGTTGTGGAGTATCGGGTATTGAGAAGAGCAACTGGAAACCAATATCTCTTACTAGATTTTGATCTGCTTCGATTTATGCAGTTTAACGTATTTTGAGTTCTAAATTAATCATGTCTCCTCTTTTGAATCCCATGGCATGGAAAAACTGTAATAAATTCAAGTCAGTCCCTTTTACGAGTGTGTAGATAATGTTTACCCCTTCTATTTTACTTTTTTTAGCTTCAGGCCTTTCTTCTTTTCCTGTGCGTTTCAAGTTTTCGATGAATTCCTTGATGAGTATTTTTCCAATGCCACGTCTTTGATACGCTGGATCAACGCCTATTGTGTCGATCCAACCGACTGTATCTGGTACTCCGAACTCCCACCCGCTTACGGATCCAAGTATAAAGCCAACCACTTTTCCTCCAACCTCTGCGACCAGTGATGGGCGTGGATAAATATCCGTATATGAAATTTTTCTCATCCAATATTCTCGCCTTGATTCTCCTAAAACGTTTCTATCAATTTCCACAATTGATTCCAAGTCGTCTTCGGTCAAAGCTCTGATCTTTACTTTACCTATTGCCACTCAAAAACCCCCTTAGGGATATGCGCCATATTGTAATATAAAACTTACCACGTCCGCGTAGAACCTTCTCTCCCTATTAAATCAGGATCAAAGCATACTGGCGCCAATTACGGCTATTAGTTTGTTAAGAAAGTTTATCTTGCATTTTGTTGAAAAAATGTCGTCTGTTCATTTCCGGCCTTCACAGAAATTATGCTGTGAAATACAGCACAGAAAAAAGAGGTTTTGTGGGAGATATGGCCAATCTAAAGTAGTTTAAAATCACACACTCATTGCAAAACTATGTTACATTCAAATTCTCGTTTTTGTGCGCTAATAGGCTTTGTGGCCCATGTAGGTTTTGGTTTTCAATCGAGTAAGAGGGTTAAAACACCGAGAGCGAAGAGGCTGATTTCTATCACGATTCTTTCTTTTTTACACACTCAATCGTTTGTTTTTATTAATGACAACCTCATGGCATTAAGTATTACAGCCAGCGATAATCCCATGTCTCCTATGGCTACGGCAAGCCATAGGGTTACAAATCCTGGAAAGGTGAAGATAGCGAAGCTTCCTTTGATTAAGAGGGAGGCTATAACGTTCTGCTTCACCACCTCCATGTTTTTCTTGCTTAACTCGATTAAGTATGGTAACTTTGAGAGATCATCTTGCATCAAGGCTATGTCAGCGGTTTCCAAGGAGATATCGCTGCCGATGGCGCCCATGGCTATGCCCACATTTGCCCTGGCTAAAGCTGGAGCGTCGTTTACGCCGTCCCCAACCATGACTACACGCTCGTATTTTTCCGACAGTCCCTCGACTATTTTCACCTTATCCTCAGGTAGCAATTCAGCTTGGTACTCGTCGATGCCTATCTTATTTGCTATCGCCTTTGCCGTTCTCTCATTGTCTCCAGTTATCATCACCGTTTTTATCCCCCTCTTTCTAAGTTCTGCCATCGTTTTGATGGATGTGTTTCTAATCTTATCCATAACTGCGATTAGCCCGATAACTTCTTTCTCATTCCCGATGAGGAGTACTGTTTTTCCTTCATTCTCGAGCTTAGAAGCTTGTTCTTCTGGAAGATTAACAGTCAATTCTTTGAATAGTCTTTTGCTACCCGCATAGTATGCTTCACCTTCAATTTCGCATGTTACACCCTTACCTGCGATAGCTCTAAAATTGTCAACAGCCCTTAACTTAAGTCCTTTTTCTTTAGCCTCCTCAACTATGGCCTTAGCGATAGGGTGCTCAGACAAAGCCTCAATACAAGCCGCTTTGAGCAAAACATCCTCGCTGGAATGTCGCAAACCTACAACATCGGTTACTGCTAGTTTGCCCACTGTTAATGTTCCAGTTTTGTCAAAGGCGAAAGCCTTTATTTTATTGATCTCTTCGACGTAAGAGCTACCTTTTATGAGAACGCCATTTCTAGCTGCGCTCGTTATCCCGGAAACCATGGCCACAGGCGTTGAGATCGCTAGAGCACAGGGGCAAGACACCACCAGCAGAACCAACGCTTTGTAAAGCCACTCACTGAAGGAAAAGCCAAATGCAAAAGTGGGAACTGTTGCTACACCTATCGCTAGAAGTATGACAAAGGGGGTGTAGTATTTAGAAAAATTATCTATGATCTCTTCCGTTGGTGACTTTATCTTCTGAGCCTCTTCAACGAGATTAACGATCTTAGAAAGCACGGTTTCATCTGATCGTTCAGTCACTTTCACCTCAAGAAAACCTTCGTTGTTGATTGTTCCTGAGTAAACCTTATCGCCGACCTGTTTTGTTACGGGTACGGATTCGCCAGTGATGGGGGATTGGTTAACGCTTGAAACTCCCCTCACAACCTCGCCATCCATTGGTATTTTTCCTCCAGGCCTAACAACGACTATTTCGTTGATGTTGACATCGTGCACGTGAACCTCCATTTCTTCCCCGTCTCTCTTTACGGTGGCGACTTCAGGAGCAAGTTTCATTAAAGACATAATGGATCTTCTCGCTCTTTCACCAGCGTGGTCTTCAAGAAATTCGGCTACATAAAAGAGGAAAATCACCGCCGTCCCTTCTTCTCCGTGACCAATAAAAAAACTGCCCACAGCGGCTATAATAATAAGGAAATCTATGCTCAACCTTTTTCGAAATATAAGAGAGGAGACTCCTTCTCTCGCTGTACTGTACCCAGAGATCATGGCAGTGATCAGAAAAAGAATCGCTGCAAGTAGCTCCCATTTTAGGATAAATTCGAAAATCAACCCTATGGAAAGCAGGATCGCTGAGAACACTATGAGCAGGATTCTTTTATCTCTCAATATGGGAGATTCAGCTGAAAACTCAACATCGCATACAACGCATCCCTTTCCACTCTCTTCATAGTGTTCGTGCATAATAATACCCTCAGTATGCCTCGCTGAGTTCTGTCCTATCTAAAATCTTATAAATCAACCTTTATTAATATAATGCTAATAAAAGGACTATTTATAATAAAATTTATTAATTTTTAAGTAAATATATATTATGGTGATACCTTGCCCATTGTTAGCATTTCCCTCACCACTGATTTATCAAAGAAGTTAGATTTGTTTATCCAGGAAAGAGGTTACTCTAGTCGGTCAGAATTGATTAGAGATGCCGTTAGGAATTTACTATCCGAGTTTGAACTGAGTCGATTTGAGACAGGAAGGGTCACTGCAACAATAACTGTCATATCCAAGCATGAGAGACACGATGTGGATGAACGGTTGATGCGACTTAGACACGATCATGATAAAATAGTTTCTGGCAACATGCATATTCATTTAGGGAAGACATATTGCTTAGAGGTGTTCATCACAGAGGGAGAATCAGAAAAGGTACTAAACTTCATAAGCAAAATACGGGCGATGAGAGGAATCCAACAGGTTAAGTACACAATAGTGCCCTTAGCTGCTGGATCAGAAGAAGAAAAAGACTTTGTAGCTTAATGGTAAAAGCAAATATACCATATATTTCGGCTGGGTGCATTATCCACCTAGAAGAGGGTCAAATATGCCGCCTGCCCAATCTTTCGGATCATTTGGATATAAGTCGATCTGAATACAGGATTCATTTATCGTAATTGGCTATTGTCAGAATGGCTAAGTTTCTAAAAGTATTTTAAGTGCATCCTTCCGCTTGTGGGTCTGCATTCGTATCCTCGTCAATCCAGACATTAGCGCCGTGAGTTTCTCGTGACTTTTAATGTAGTGGAAGCCTTTCGTAGTTGTTTTATAGATGGCTTTCTCCTCATTGTTGGTTTTTTTAAGGAGCCCTATCTCAATAAGAAGGGACAAGTACTCGTCTAGTTGTGCGGAGTTTAGGTTAGCCTTATATGTAATTGGGGTTTTGAGAGTGCCGCCTTTAGCTTTTTTCAGTATCTCCGCCATTATGCATAGGTTACTCCTGTGCTTCCACGAGTTTTTCCAGCCTCCCCTAATCAACTTAAAAACACCGCTGAACTTTTTCCGACAACTCGTACCACTTCATGATTTCTTTAATTTCCTTCGAAGGATGTCCGTAGTCATTCAATTTTTTCTTAATCTTCTCTACCTCGCTCAAAGTTCTTTCCTCTCCGTGTATTTGTTCTATAAAATTCATCTATAAGATTACTAAAGGAGTATGCCCATGTGAGAGATATTACCGGATTTGATATGTTATTGAACCTGATTTAACTGGATTTACTAGGAAACCCACTAAAACTAGTAATGTTGTAACGGTTGAGGAGAGCTTAGAGACGATTTTCGATGAGTTTATTCCACCCTGATATTGAATTCTAGGATGATAATTTGATACACCGTTGGACTGCCTATGTGTCTATATTCATCCTCAGTCAGCTCCAATGTAATTGTTGGAATGCCCCTAGGCCGGGGCATCCCGGGTAATTTTATCTGCTTCAGCTGCTTTAAATAAGCCTGTGAGATGCGTGAAGCGATACGTTCTGTTTCCGAACTAGGCAACTCTTCGATTACATCTTCAGGTCGTATCTTAGATTCAGACTCTAAGGGCTGCAAAGCTACAACTACCTTGTGATCTAAGATTTGAACTCCCACTATCCTGAATCTTCTCTCCATTCTTTTCTCGCCACTTTTCAGCAACACTATATTGGGCTTTCGTTGGATTTAAACCTCTTCGGTCAATCCTTGCCTCAAGGCTTTCCAAATATTTTTCAAGGCTTCGTATTTTATGGTGATATTGCTTTTTTCATATAATTAAGTATGAGGTCTCTTACTGATTCCCTGCGCGCGTCTAAGGTCTCTTTTTTTAATGGAGTGCAGGAGAGAATCATGCCTAATGTTAGTTTTACTTCAAATTATGAAATCTTTAAGTTGTTAAATGGAAGGAACAATCAGCATTCCTTTTATCCCAAATAAGAAGGTCATTGTCGAGAAAGAACCACTTGGATCTAAAGGTAAGTAAACTTAAGTTGGTAAAAACAGATAATTAAGATAGATTTTCTGAAACTTTTTACCTTTCTAGCCTAGGGTTCTAAACAGCTTAGAAATTAATCATATTATTATTTTCCCAGCCTAGTTCCACTACGCCACATTTTAGGATAGCTGCCACGAGGCATCAAGACCCGCTGAGTTTTAGCCACGAGCCCGTGGTCCATCTTTAAGATTTCTTCCGTGGATGCTAGTGCCCTCGCTAGCGATACAGCCTCACCTTTTTGTGTAAAAATGGAGACCGCATCCTTAGGTTTTATCCCTGTTTCTAGGGATAAGACCCCAGGTGCCGCCAGATGAGCCCCATGGCAAAGGGCGTCCACGGTAGAGTCGCGTATATATATTTTTGGTAGCGCTTTTAATGCCTTCTCCATGGGGTATATGAATTTTCGAAGCATGCCTTCATCATTGGTTTCTTGCCATAGCGTGAACATGAAAGATATGTCGTGCAGTGTAACTAACCCTTCGTCCTCAAGGAAGGGTCCTGCCTTTGTTCGGCGAAGCTCGCGCATGTGGGAACCACAGCCTAACACCTCCCCCAAATCATGGCAGAGCTTCCGAATATAAGTTCCAGCCTCACATCCTACCCTAAAAAGGACGTTCTTCCCATCCATTTCAAGAAGGTTGAGGTAGTATATTTTTCTAGTTCGAAGCCTCCGCTTGACAGAGGCTCGGACGGGAGGACGTTGATAAATGGTTCCGCAAAACTCGTCTAGAACAGCCTTAATTCGATCCTCTGACACTTGAGAGTGGAGCCTCATAACACAAACGTACTCCTTTCCAGACAAGAGGAGGGCTTGAACTACCTTAGTGGCTTCTTCTAGAGCGATTGGTAGAATACCAGTCACCTTGGGATTTCCCTGACCTACTAGGCCTCTAGGGTCCCGCCGTGACCCGCACGTTCAAGGCTCAAGATGCGTTTGACCCAAGCGGTTACCTCATGGCTCGAAGGACCCGCTGGCTTATCTAGGTTGATTACTCCAAACCTGATGTAGTCTTGAGGAGGACGTTTGTCAGGATTCTGTCCAAAATGTGGATCCGTTTCCTCTTCAGCTTTAACTATCAGCTTTCGCTCCTCTTCCCAAGGTGCTTTAGTTGTAGACATAATGATCCCTAAAGATGGATGGACTTAGGGAGTTAAAAAAGTTAGGCTGAAAAATGAAATCAATGACTTTCATTATTTTGTTGAAGAGGAAGAACTCTCAAATAAGTCCATGCGGGCTTTGTCCTTTTTTCACTTCCATCTGATGGTGCAACCCACAGGCTCGGTGTTTTATAGCCTTCCTTCCCTTTAGTATGGCTTCAAGGGCATCTCGCAGATAATGTTAATGAATTTTCTCAGGTTCGTAGACGTTGTCCTCGATTCTGCTTTCCAAGCCAGTGATGACAACCATATTTTAATCTCATAGTTTATTGTATAAAACATGTAATACTTTAATCATCTAACCTTATTTTTGAAGGAAGGAAATTAAAAAGGTAAATTATTATTTTTCTTGCTGTTGGCATCGTCACTATCAAGGACATATACTCTGTAATGAAAGAAGAATTTGAAAGTATTAAAATTAAGAGAGAGTGTGATAAATATATGAAGAGAAAAAGATTAAAAAACGTGTTATATCGGACATTCAATTTAGAGTCTAAGTTACTCGGCGACTGTTTTTAAGAAATTTGCAACGATTGTTATAAGCTCGTTTGAGAAAGCGATGGGATCGGGTTCTTGTTTGTATTTTTCAATTAACAAACCTATTTCGTTGTTGAAATCGTCAATATTATCTACCACTCTACTATATTTGGAGATGAGGTCATCATAATTTTCGAGAAGCTCGTCATAGTCGTCTAGGAGCTTTCCATAATCTTGTAGGTCGCTTCGTAACGGGACTACAGCAAATTGCCAGACAACTAACGCACCTATGAGAAGCCCGATTCCTATTCCTGTAGTAATAAACAAAATATTCTTAAGTTGAGCCATCTTTTCCGCTCCGTTTAATTGCTTACTAAATCTGAGAACTTATTTAAATTTTTCATATTAGTAATCTATATTTTAAAGGTCATTATATCGGCACAAACAGATTTATTTCTCTTTTTCCAATTTTACTCTTCTTCTTTCTTAGGTAAAAACAGAGCTTAAAGAACTCGTTAGGAATCAGAAAGTAGGTTTGCACATGAAGTTTTTAAAAAGGTCTTTCGGAAGTTCAAATTTAGGTAATTCAAATATATCTGATTGCTCAAATAATGCCTTATCCCATTTTATACTTTCTCTACAATTATTGCTTATATACAAAGACCTATTACCTAATCTTTTGATCCGGCAAGTCTGACTGGATAAGGTCAAATGTTAGTGATTAAAATAAATAAATAGAAAGCTAGGATAATTACCACAATTGGACAATGTTTGGTGGTGTAATGTTAACGAAGGAAGAGGCTCTTGATCTGGTCAAGAGAAACGTTAAAAAGAAAAACATTGTTAATCACATGCTCGCTGTGGAGGCAATCATGAGGAGCCTAGCACGCCATCTTGTAGAGAACGGTGACCTATGGGGACTCACCGGCTTGCTCCACGACATCGACTACGAAAAAACAGTGAGGACGCCGAAGAAGCATGCGACTCTAGCCGAGGGCATCCTGAAGAACACAGTTCCTAAAGAGGTCCACAGGGCTATAATAGCCCACAACTTTCAATACACCCATGTTACGCCGGAAACCAGAATGGAAAAGGCCCTAATCGCCTGCGATGCCATTTCAGGCCTTCTCGTCGCCAGCGCCTTGGTGATGCCCTCCAAGAAGTTGAAAGACGTGAAGGTTAAGACGGTTACCAAGAAGTATAAGGATAAGGACTTTGCAAGGGGAGCAGATAGAAAAAGGATTCTCTTTTGCGAGGAAATCAGGGTTCTTAAAGAAGAGTTCTTTGAAATTGCTCTGAACGGATTGAAAAACGTTGCCACAGAGCTAGGTTTATGAACTGCCTAAGATCTACCAATGTCTCAGCAGAAGCATGCGGTTACACAACCACAGACTTGCTGGGCGATGAAAAATCTGTGTGACCTCGCTACAGGCTTAGTATGGCAGGGGAGCACATTTAGAGAGAAGAATTGGGAAGACTGGAAACAAAGACCTACCTCTAGGCAATTGGGGCGTAGACGACTGGGACTATGATTCGGTGAGGGCCATATCATCGGATACAATGAAGGATACAGTTCAAACTGGGATGAGGGTGCCAACCTGCTGGAACTGTTCCATCCATACAGACACCATGGTGGAGATCGAGTCTGGGCCCTTCGCCGTTGAGGAGTGTGTTGGACCAGAATATGAGACCTTGGCATCTTACGGCTCTCTACTACTGAACAATAACCTTGCATCTATCTGTAAGGCCAACGACTTATGCAATAGGTATAGCATCGACACAATCGAGGCAGGAACTACCATTGCTATGGCAATCGAGTGCTACGAGAACGGCATCTTGACAAAGGAGGACACAGGAGGCATTGAACTGACATGGGGGAACTCTGAGGCTATAGTTGAGATCACGGAGAAGATCGCTAGAAGAAAGGGATTCGGGATGGTGCTGGCCGAGGGGGTCAAGAAAGCTTCTGAGATTATTGGGAAAGGTGCTGAAAAGTACGCGATGCATGTGAAGGGCAATTCCATCTGTGAACACGACCCTCGGCCAAGACCTGGGCTAGCTTTAAAGTACGCTACACTATCTATAGGCGCGTATCACGGAAAGGGGTGTCCAGATATGCCGGCCGACGCGACAGCAGCTCAGGTTATCGAACGCCAAAACATGGCTGAGGTCGTCGACAGCTTGTGTGTGTGCGGTTCGACTTCGGGAGGCAGCAGAGGTCGAGATCGTCCAGTATCCTTTGGATTGATGCCTCAGATGCTTAAGGCAGTTACGGGAATAGACTTCGATGAAGAGAAGCTTATGGAGATTGGTGATAGAATCTTCACGATGAAACGAGCCTATATTACAAAGATCGGGATAAGCAGGAAAGACGATAGGCTACCATCGAGGTTCATGGAGATCCCGAGAGTAGTGGAAGGAGTTAAGCTCCTAGCTGACGTAGAATCGTTGCTACCCTCATATTACAAACTCAGGGGTTGGGACAAGAACGGAATACCCAGCATGGAGAAGCTGGGTCAACTAGGAATCAAACCTCTCTAGCCAGCCTAACACTCTAAATAGATTGTATGCTCTTGGATTGTTGCGTTATCTACTTTGCAGTTAACGGCATAATAACCTACATCGAAACA
>Ga0209636_10006921_pt1 | contig 11589 bp, 6 predicted proteins | sample DeeMarSWOR152_54_FD_187464 | JGI IMG/M metagenome (GOLD analysis project Ga0209636, IMG submission 187464) | Marine sediment microbial communities from White Oak River estuary, North Carolina - WOR-1-52-54 (SPAdes) (version 2) | ecosystem: Environmental > Aquatic > Marine > Intertidal zone >... | reverse complement strand
AAATGTCAAGTCCCCAGTTTTGACCCCATCTAAGACTTTCGACACTTGAACGGTGGTTCACTTGTATTCGTCTTCTTAATCCACACCTGATGCTTTTATAGCACCTTTTCCGTAACGCTCACGACCAAGGCTCTTAACCAAAGCCGCTTACGGTGGTTTGCAACCTGCTCCTGCAAGCCGGTTGCGGGAGGCCTACTCCCATCTCTGACGCCGCTTGCTGCGGCACACTGACATTATGTATCCAAAATGTCTCCACGAATGCCAAATTTGATGGTTGATAGAAGCACTAAATCTTAAATTCTTGCCGAAAAACAAATATTTTTTTGAAAATTTTTCACAATTTTCGGATTAATTAAGTATACGATGCTTTGATTTTAATCAGAAAAAGCAGATTTTGCATGAACGGATTCAATTACCGGTGCGATCTCTTTAGTAATGCTCGAGAACTTTTCACCAAATCTGACTAACAAGGCATATACACAAATATTGGTCCATACCGTTGTTCGTCAAGGTCGGCCCCAGTTACAACCTCCCCAGTTGCCTTCTTCTTTTTTGTTATTTCTGGCCCTTGAATTTTCTGACGAACTCGGCTGTTAGATCGATATACTTATATCCATGCTCAAATGTGGCTTCAATGTGGCTGAACTCTGCCAACTCATTAAAGGTGGAAATGTGCAGCCAGTCGGGATTGGAACTCATGGCTGCTTCAAAGGTTCCTCGGTAGTAGGCCCCGTCCGCCTCGTCAGGATAATTCACACCAAATTTGGTCCGATCCTTCCATCCTGCACCTTTGAAACCGCCGTTCTTAGTCTTGCGTCCGGGATTCCTGGTTTCATCATAGCCCGGTGAAATAGTGGCATGGTGCTGCGCCGGCTTGCCATTCGCAAAACCCCGGGTCTTGTTGTAATCGTCGATGTGTCCACGCATGGTTTTCATGAAGTCTGCTAATTGACAATCCTCGATATCCACCAGAGTGTATTCCTCGAGGGAACGGAATGGTCCCAAGTATCTTTTTCCTTTGCCATTCTGATAGCTGCCGGACATGATAGGAAAGGCTTTGATTCCGTCTTTTTCCAATCTATCAAACACTCCCTGCCATTCTGCCGGTGTATGACTCCAGGCCGTCCAAATCATCACTACTGGGCAACCTTCCACCTTCAGCATGGCCGGATGGTCTTTGTATCGGTTCAAGAAGTAGAACAAATCGTGATTCACAGTCTTTAGGGGAGCCCCGCCATGTTCGTAATCGATGGTGATCTTCAGGTTGTGATCGACGGCTTTCTCAAAAATGATGTCCAGAGTATCGTTCAAACCGTTCGTCTTGGTGTCGTACCACCAGGACACGGCCAAGGCGTCGATCAGGGCGCGGTTCATCTGCTGCATATGCTTTTCAATAATGGTAGGATCCCAGGAATTGTAGGCGCCTACCAGCGGGTGCAGGCCTTCCAACCCTTCCATGCGCCCACCCTCGGCTGTAGTCTTGATCCAATTGTTTTCGTTAAACCAGATATAGTAATAGGCCAAGACTACCTTGTCTGCAAAAGCAAAGCCCCAGGATGAATCTGCGGCTGATGCGTAAGGACTCATGCCTGAGATCGGACCAAAACATACCATTATGAATGACAACACCACCTTCTTCATCGTTTGCTCCTATCTTTCGTGATCTTTGCCCTCTTCAATGTGAGGTGATTAGCGACACCCAATTTCCCTGACGTATGTTGTATCCAGATAGGGTTCTCAGTTGAGACGCTATCCATATCTGCACCTCGACTTCTCTTTGTCCCCGCAGCCAACCTTGATTTCCGTCAGAATCTCCTTGGATTGCTGAGCCAAAGCCCAAGTTCAAGAGTTTGACAAACAAAGCGACTGACGGTATCATTTCAGTTAGTTTTTCAAGCGTTGGCAATCGTACATAAATTTTTTGGAAAAAACAAGGATGGGATTTTTGGGGAGAGACACCCGACGGCTGCTGGACCAAGGCTGTAAAACCGCGGCCCGCTGTTCATCTTCACGATTGAATTTCGCGTAAGCTGTTTTTACGGAGAAAGGAAATGAAGACATGGTTTGTACTGCTGAGCACGTTCCTTTGCTGCTACTCGGCGATTGCCGATGATGCTGTCCTCGATTTGTCCAAGCACCTTGGGACGACGCCGGCCTTGGTCGTCGTGGTTTGCGGAGGGGATGAAGGAGACTTGCCGACGATTGCCCGGCTCGTCGAGCAAACTCCATGGACTGTTTTTTATCGGGGCATCGCCTCATCCGGGTTGGAGAAGATCCGTGATTGGGCGAGGGATCAAGGGCTTTTGGGGGATCGTGTTTATGTGATGGATGATAATGGTGCGTCGCTCTGGCTGGCGGGAGATTTGGCTGATGCCGTTTGGGTGGCGCCGGGAGTGGACCGTCCGCCTTCCGAGAAAGAAATTTTGCGCGTGTTGCATCCCGGTGGTGTCTGCATCGCGTCGGGAAAGGTTGTCACTAAATCCCTTCAAGCCGGCATGGATGAATGGCGTCATCCGTACCATGATCCGGACAACAACGTGGTCTCGCGAGACATGCTGTCGCGATTGCCTGGGGAGTTGCGTTTTCAGACTTATCCGGTATTTGCGGCGATGCCCAATCAGACGCTTTTTGCCGGCGGGCGGATTTTCTTCTTCTCCGGGCATATCGCATTCCACGAGCGCGAAGAACCGCTCCTGAACACGCTGACAGTTCTCAACGCGTATAACGGCCTGCGCCTCTGGAGTCGCCCGCTCGATCCGCGTTACGTCGTGCACAATATCGCGAAGTTGGCCACCGACAGCGAGGTGGTTTTTGCCGAGGGCGGGACCCTGTGGATGCTGGATGCCACGACCGGGCAGGAGCGCGGCAAATTCAGCGTTCCGGCGGAGGCAGCCGCCGGCGGTGACACGGACTGGAAATGGATTGCGCAGGAGAAGGACAGGCTCTGGGCTGCGTTCGGCCCGCCGGACGCCCACGTTGCGCCCCACAAACAGAAAAGGCAAATGGGCCACTGGCCCTGGAACGTGGCTAACGAGCAGTACCGGAGTATCACCAACAACTTCGGTGCGGCAAGAAGACTGGCAGCTTTTCGGTATCCGGAGATGAAGCTGCTCTGGAGCGTCAGCGAGCCGGAGCCGTTCGACGCTCGAGCCCTGTGCATTGAGGGCAAGCGTATCTTCGAGTTGGCGCCGGGCAGGTACATGGCCGCTCGCGACGCCGCCACTGGCAAGCAGTTGTGGCGCCGCACGCCAGAAACATCCAAAGAACTCTTCAACGCCATCGGCAGTTCACTCAAGCGCCAGGGTTGGGGCTTGGGATGGGCCACCTACTGTTGCGCGCGGGCGGGCGGCGGCGTGGTCTGCATCGCGGGACCGTCGTTCAAGAAAACGATCTGCATCGGCTTCGAGAAAGGCGAGCTCCTCTGGACGCTGGACATTGCATCTCCCCACCCATTTTTCTTCAATGGCGCTCTCTATGTCGTGCCTCGCGTGGCCAATCCTGCGGCCTTCTGCCGAAAGGTTGATCCATTCACTGGCAAGGTTCTCGACGAATTCGGCCTGGGAGTGATCGGCTCCTGCACCCGCCTTACGGTGACTCCGAACCAGTTTTACTACCGTCCAGGAGGCGGAGAGGGCAGGACCGTTTATGTCGATATTGCTGCGCGAAAACTTGCCGACTACGAAGGCGTCGTCCGTCCCGGATGTTTTGACGGAGTGGTGCCGGCGAATGGGCGGCTGTATTGGATGCCGCTGGCTTGCGATTGCTGGCAGGTTCACGGCACATTTTCCATGGCTCCGCGCTTGCCACTGAAAGAACTAAGCACGCCGGCCAAATCGCATTCGTGGGCTGAACCCGCATCGAATGCGCCAGCGGCCCGGGACGACTGGCCGATGTTCCGAGCCAACTCGGCCGGGACGGCCACGGTTCCCGCTGCCCTTGCACAAAAGGCAAGAGAGTTGTGGCGGCGACGTTTGCCGGGCGGCGACCTGACCGCCCCTGTGTGCGTCAATGGATGCGTCTTCGTGGGAGCGACGGACGGCACCGTGCGGGCCCTTGACGCCACTAACGGAGAAATCCTTTGGCAAATCTCATCCCATGCAGCTGTGCTGCACCCACCAGCCTATTGGAACGGACGGATTATCTTCGGCTCGTGCGACGGCGCTCTGTACTGCGTGGACGCGTCCAACGGGCGACTGTTGGGACGCGTAGAAGTGGCGCCCGAAAAGCGATTCGTCAACATCATGGACCGGCTCATGTCAGCATGGCCTCTGGGCGGCGGGGTTGTCCTGAACAACGACGGGACCGCTTACACAGCAGCCGGAAGCACCGCCGCAGACGGTGTAATTGCCGCCGCTGTGGACGTCACCACCGGAAGATTCCGTTGGCGGCAGGCATACACGCTTGATCGGATGGAGCCGAAGCTGAGCTTCGGAGTCCAGGGAAACATCTTGTTGAAGAGCAACACCCTGTACATCAACGGCGGCGCCCCGGTGGGAATCGTAGCACTAGACGCGCTTGACGGCGGCAATCCTCGTGTGGTCTCGAAACTCGAAGCGGGAATGGAAACGTTCCTGGAGCCCGGCGACAAGCCATCGTGCACCGGCCCCGAGCTGTTCTCCCACGAGCGTACCAGGACGACCATTTTCAAGCGTCACCAGGGTCGCATCTATTTCCAGGCGTCCGGCCGGCACATTGCCCTGGTCGACGGCCGCCTTTTCTGCTCGCGCGATCCACAGGCGCTGGACCGCATCGTTGACTTGATGAACAAATATCCGAAGACCAGCGGGAAAATCCGGGATGTGATGCAAGTGCCCCTTGGCGATTCCATCCTCTGGGCAGGCACGACGAGGGACGTGTGTGGCCTGGCTGTCGGCGCCGATGGACTTGTGGTCCTCCACCATGACAGCGCCGAAGGCATCTCCGTGGATGGCCGGTCGTTGTGGACCGCCCAGCTGCCTGCGACCCCGGTACGGTGGGGCGTAGCGCTTACCGTGAAGGAGTGCGTGGTGACGCTTTCGGATGGACTTGTAGTCTGCCTGGTCGAAGATTCGGAGAAAAAATAACAATAACGTTTTGCCGCGTGCCGGATCGTGGACACTGGCGGTTGCCAAGCTCGGTGATCGTATCAATGTACGTGCTGACTACCACCCTAAAGCCTTCCTGTAGATCCATAGCCAAACAGGCTCAGAGATAACGCACAAGCCGCGCCCCCCAGTCGTCTTCTGTCGTTTCGCGGGTTGACAAACATAGATCAGCGATGCCATACCCACCCTACCGGTATGACGCAAAGTAAAGCGACAATCCATCAGCGGACATGCACGGTGAGTAGTCTGGGACTGAGCTAACCACTGAATATCGATTAGGAAATGTCCATGAAAGAGATTGAATCAAGCTGAAAACAGAAGTATTATTACTACAAAATGCTCTGTGCCCTTGTTGATTAAAAAGCAAAGAGAAATGCCAATTTATTAAGGCTTGGACTTTTTAGTTAGAAAGGAGCGAGAATGTTCAACAATAAAATGGCAATCAGCCTATACTTTCTCTTTTCTGTGTCAATTGTTCTATTGTGCTTAATCAGTAATACCGTGCAAGGAGCTCCTTTTGAATGTTTTGCAGTAAGTGATTTAGTGAGGATTTTTGAAGATGGCTACAATTGCCCCAAACCACAAAAGTCGCTTGAGATATTCGGTATAAGAAATGAACATGTTTCGGCCCAATGTGTTATTAAAGCTAACCAGGATTTACAAAATGTCACAGTCTCATTGAGCCCCCTAAGACATATTGCACTTTCAACTTCTCTACCTGCCAATGCCCTTGAATGGAACTTCGTTGGTTCTATCCCGATTGAGGAGAACACGCCGAAGTATAGAAAAACCGATTTACTTCGTACTGCTCCCGCACAATTCCCCGATTATCTGTCTGAGGATAAAGAGGTATTTATAGAGAAAGGTAATTACAGGGCGGTCTATTTGATGATAAGAATTCCTCGCAACGCTGAGACCGGCGATTACAAAGGGGCCGTGACTATAAAAACAGATAAAGCGGACACATCTTTATCTTTGCATCTGAGGATTTATCCCTTAACGCTACCCGATGAGCGGCACCTGATGGTCACGGAGTGGTATACGACAGGTAATTTCAAGAAGTTTCATGATATTGATGCTTCGGATTCGGAACGATTCTATGAGATGCTCAGAGTATATGCTGAAAATATGGCTGAGCACCGGCAGAACGTTTTTAGAGTCAGTCTTGACTTGATTACATGCAAACAAGCTGCCGATGGTAACTTGAAATTTGATTTCTCACGTTTCGACAAATGGGCAGACATTTTTTGGAATACCGGGCGTATGGACTTGCTCGAAACCGGATTTGTGGCAAGATTTGGCGAGGGCGGCTGGTCGAGCAAGGAAATTGTGCTGAGGGATTTTCGTGTTCAAATGGAATCTACCGGCAAAAGAATAACAGTCCCCGGGAAGGAGTTTCTCCCGCAGTTCTTACCTGCGCTCGAAAATCACTTAAGGGAAAAAGGCTGGCTTGAGAAGACAATTTTTCATATTGCTGATGAGCCGTCGAACCATAATGTGATGAGTTGGAGGGAAGCTTCAGAATTCGTACACCACTATGCTCCGGCACTCAGAAGAATAGATGCTATAGAGACAACACATTGCTTCGACAGATTGGAAATCTGGGTTCCTAAATTAGATCATCTCGCCACATGGTATGACGTTTTTAAGAGAGCACAGAGCCAGGATTATGAATTATGGTTTTATACCGTTGGAATTTTTCAAAAAGGCTCCTATCCAAATAAGACCGTAGATGTTCCTCTTATAGAATCGCGTGTCCTTCACTGGCTGAATTATCGCTTTGGATTAAAAGGATATCTTCATTGGGGCTTTAATCGCTGGACAGATGATCCTTTTACAGCTCCCGGAAGACACCGTGGAGACGGCTGGCATGTATATCCCAAGAAGGATGGGCTAATTAATTCCTTGCGATGGGAGCAAATGCGAAATGGGATCCAGGACTTCGAATACTTATGGATGCTCGAAGATAAAATAAGGAAGATAAAAGCCGGACTTGGCAAACGTTTATCAATAATTGATCCGTCTCGCAGAGGCGTGGAAATAGCTTCTCAGGTGGTTAAGACAATGGACACGTACAATAAAAATCCTGACACATTATACAGTGTAAAAAAGCAGATTATTAATGAGCTTTTGGATTTAGATATTGTCCCACAAATACTTGTTCAGACCAATCCACTTGAGCATTCAACTGTAGCAAATGATTGTGCCATGGACGTTTTTGGATGGGCAGAACCTGAAACAAAAGTGGTTGTCAACGGCCGGGAATTGCCTGTATCATCCGATGGTTTATTTATGGAGAATGTTCACCTATCACGAGACAATACAATCATAGTGGAGGCCGAACATAAGAAAGGAAAAAAGACCATAGTTCGTTATTTCGAGGTTTTATACTAATCGAATCACACGGGACTTGAGTATGTGTATGATACATAAAATAAATGCAAACAAATTGTTTGTAACCTGGATGGCAATCAGCTTGCTTGGAACTTTTACTAATCTCAGCAAGGCAGAGAATAAAGCAATTAAATGGCCTTCCCACATACAGGTGGTACTTGATGCAACTAAGCCTTTAAAATATGACAGGGGCAAGCATTTACCGCTTTATCTCTGGCAGGCTATGGACCCCGGCCAGCTAAACGATAAAGCCTTGGAAAAGCTTGTCACAGAGTTGAATAAGCGAGGTGTAGGGCTTATTAGCTCCTGGAATCCAAGGAATCGCCAAAACAGCTTAGACCAATCACTAATGATTGCCAAAGTACAAAAGAAGTTGAATTTACGGATTAATATCAACGCCACAAACTGCCTTTACTCTTTTTTCAACGGCGATGAACAAACAGCGCATATAGACGATGAGGGAAAGCCCTTTTGGGACGAATCATTCGGCAAGCAAAAGATGGGATGTCCGTTTGCACTTGATTTCCGTAAGCCTTATATCCAGGAGCAATTGGAATATTTTGTGAAGGCATTTAAGAAAGCAGATTTAGACGTCGATTTCATTTTTGCCGATTGGGAGATTGATGGCCCCATCGAATTCAACAAAGCTCACGCTGCCTCAAAGCTATGTCGGCGTTGTCGCGAAAAGATCAAGGATATCAATGATTTTGAAGAGTTTCAAAAAGTACTTCGAAAACACAGATGCGAATTACAGCGTGAGGTTTATGCGGAGCCTATGAGAAACAATTTCCCCGGTGTTTTAGTGGGCAACTACGGAGTTTACCCACATAACGGCTACCGCTATTGGTATGACTACTACGAATACTATGTCGATGGACAACCATATCAGGCAGACCAGCGAGCAAAGTATCGAAAATGGTATCATGAATTTCCCGAAAGCGGTTATAGCTTTGCCATGCCGGTTGTATACACATGGCGCAGGATTTTCGACTGGTATGATTATTTCGATACAGATTATCGATGGTTCTATAATATGCTGTTGGCAGCCAGCAATGCAGGACAACATACTCCTCCAGAGATACCTATTATCAGCTTTGTACATTGGCACACTATTGAATCCAAGGATTTTCCTGACACAGCCAAGCAATTTAGTGAGGCCAAATATCAGGAGCTGTTATGGCATATGTTACTTAGAGGAACAGACACTTTCTTTCTTTGGTGTAGAAAGCAAGAAGCAGCTAAGGAAATTGAGCTGGTTCATCAAGTTTATTCAGAAGCGCAGCAGTACGGAGAGTTTCTCTCTAATGGAAAGCCAATCAGTTTCAATGTTCCTAAGCAGCCGGGAGCGGTTGTATCAGGATTACAATTAGGAGACCGTGTTTTAGTGCGACGAACGGATTTTACAAAGACAGGTGACGCTGTGGAAATCATCGTTAATGATAGAATAATTAAAGTCGAAAATGTTCCGGGGCGCTGTCAGATTATTCTTGTTCGCTAATACAATTGTTCGAGTTGAAAAACATCAGTTTATATTGAGACATTGGGAGTAATAAATATGAAAAATGGAATATGTAAAACAGTCATCCTTTTTCTGATTCTAAGTTCATTTAAATATTCCTCAGCAGGTGAAAGGATAATACTAACAGCATTAAATAGTATGGAGCGGATAGGTCAGGATCAAAAGATCGATGGGGCCGCTACGGTTAAAATTCAATCCGCAAGAAATGAAGTGGAATCTTTTCAGGTTGTGGTTTCTGCTCCAAAAGAAAATATTGATGTAACCAAAGTGGAGATTTCTGACCTTATTGGGCCGGAAGGCTCGAAGATTGAAAAAGACAACATTAAGCTCTTTAGAGAAGAATATGTCCGAGTCAGAATGTCCACCCCCCGGGCGGAACTACCTCCGGGACTATATCCGGACCCTCTTGTTCCATTCATTAATCCCATAACCGGCAAGCCCATTGATCCTCTTACCAGAATCCGCAAGAGATGGGGAGAACCGGCTACAACCACTGGCCACGATATGTATGCCGTACCGTTTGAGGTATTCAAAGGGCAAAACCAGGCTATATGGGTTGACGTATATGTCCCTAAGAATGTTCCCGCCGGTATATATAGTGGACAGCTACGTGTTTTGGCAAGAGGAGGAATTTCCGAACAAATCCCTATAGATGTCACTGTCTGGGACTTCACACTGCCCGATGGCCCAACACATAGGAACCATTTCGGTGGTTTCAGCAACGTTGCGCGATATTTTAATATAGAGCGAAACTCAGATAGGTTCAAACAAATCGAAATGCGTTATTGCCAGGCAATGTCCGAGCATCGCATAAATCCCCCAATTCCACGCTATCTGCTGCCGCAATCAAATGATGACGGCTCTTTGGAAATCATTCCGGAAAGACATACGGCCTTAAAAGAGTTTATTACAGAACTCCACGTGACCGATTTTGAAATACCAAGAGCACCTTTCGCCCGGCTGTCAAGTTCGACATTAAGGTCTGATTACAAAACTATATCTCCCCCCAACAGAAAAAAAGCTCAACGGTATTACAGGGAATTCTACAAATATTTGAAAGACAATTGCTGGGAAGAAGGTGCCTATGTATATATGCTGGATGAGCCTAACCTGCGTGAAAACTACGAGCAGGTGCTCGTTCTCGGCCGGCTCATTCATGAAGCCGTACCACAACTCAAATGTCTGGTTGTAGAACAGACGTATCTGCAGGACCCTTCCTGGCTGGATATAGACCAAGCAGTCGATATATGGTGCCCATTATGGTCTTTTATTGACAGAAAGACTATCAATGACAAACTCGCTCATGGTGATGAAGTATGGTCATATACTGCTTTGGTACAACGCGCACCTCGATATCATCCACAGTACCAAACTGTCAAGGATTTAGACCCTCCGTACTGGCATATCGATCGTCCCCTTATTGTTTACCGTGTCCCAACATGGATCAACTACCAGTATGATATTACCGGATTACTCTACTGGAGCACAGTCACTACGGTCATCGAGCCGTGGTCGAATCCGGCTTTTGCTCATCCCAGGCATTACAATGGAGGTGGTTTTCTGTTTTATCCCGGTCTGCCTTGCGGTATCGACGGCCCTGTAATCAGTATGCGCATGAAAAACCTTAGAGACGGTATGGAAGACTATGAGTACTTTGTGATCCTCGAAAGACTTACCGATAAAAAAACTGTAAACAAATTCATCGATACCATTGCGCCAAACTGGTGGAATTTCTCAAAAAATCCTAATGAATTCCTTGCCGCTCGGGAAAAAATAGCACAGCAGATTCTAAACCTTAAGAAGGCAGATGAATATTAATTATGTAAGCCTTGACAAGATGGAGAACAACCACGATGTACGGCGGTTCTTGGTTTATCTCTTCTCTTAATTGATTTTCGAATCTCAAGTCAGTCCTCGACGGCAATGTTTTTCCAAACAACCGCCGTTCGTCCGGCCAAATCCACCGTTGCGGCTCGGAGACGATATTTTCCCGGCTGACTGATTCTGAATTTTATATCCAAGCTTGTCTGGGTGCCTTCGTCACGAATACGTGGCTCCCGATTCCTACCGAGTAGAAAGCGATAATCCTCCTCTCCAGGCCCATACAATTCCCAAAAAACTTTTACATTTTTATAAATACCTTTTGGATTGGCACCTAATGTGTAATAGATAGGTGATGAGCCTTCGACAAGAAAGGCGCGGGCGGCGACTTCTAAAGGTGCTTTGCCGGTCTCGATTGAGAGTTCAATAGCAAGTTTGGGTGGATTACCTTCCGGGCGTTCTGAGATTCTCGGTCCGTTGTGCAAAATCTTTTTCTCATCAACCTCTACCATGACCTTTCCATCTTCCCTGATGTGGACTACCTCCCGGTATCCGGGAAGCTGATATCCTTCGATATCCCAAAAGAGATCGTATGCAACACCCATCCGGATACACCGCTCAATTTCTGTGAAGAAGTTACCCATTACCGTACGGTACTTGACACCTTCTCGGTTCACACGTTCCAGGTTAAGTTCGCCGAGTCCCCATAAATTACCTTTACCCATATAAACATGGCCGAGGTTGTATCCGGGAGGCAGAAGAATAGCGACT
>Ga0209636_10006919_pt1 | contig 11589 bp, 13 predicted proteins | sample DeeMarSWOR152_54_FD_187464 | JGI IMG/M metagenome (GOLD analysis project Ga0209636, IMG submission 187464) | Marine sediment microbial communities from White Oak River estuary, North Carolina - WOR-1-52-54 (SPAdes) (version 2) | ecosystem: Environmental > Aquatic > Marine > Intertidal zone >... | reverse complement strand
GTCCTTATTCAGGTTTTGGTTTCTTAGGGGATGGGACAGCCACAAATCCATACCCAGATGCTGAAATACCCAGCAGTCTGTATGCTACTGGAGAACTCTTCGGTTTTTATTTACAGACAAATGCTGATTTTTATTATTCCGAGTCTTATCTTAACCCTGAAGGCTGGGATCATACGATGACATTTGACTTAGAAGGCCTAGCAGGGCAAACAGTTTGGGTACACGGCGAAACAGGTCCGTCACGTGAACATACGTTCTATCATCCATTTCTGCTAGCGTGGGAACATCTAAACATGGGCGATGAGGACTACGATGACATGATATACCTAGTTGATAAAACCAAACCAATACCCGACCCCCCCACCATGCTCCTTCTCGGCACTGGCCTAATCGGGCTTGTGGGGTTCAGAAAGAAGCTCAAGAAGTAATCAATATTTAATTGCCTAAGACTAGGGCGGAGTCAGAAATGGCTCCGCTTTTTTCGTTACACACAATGTTTTGTAGAAGACCATCTCCCCGGGTTGCGACTGAAAATGTGTGATAACTGCTATACATCTACAATCTTATACCCCTTTAAATTGTTGTGATTTCACTGACATATCTGTGCTCTCAATTGGGCAATATCCGACTGAGCTGTCGGTTGGATTTGCCGTGTGGGTTGCTTACCAAAATATGCCATCATAGCGGGTCTATCCCCCCATAAATCTTTTGAACTAATTACCCTCTGCCTCTGCCCATACCTCCACCACCTCGGCCTCCACCTCTACCCATACCTCTGCCTTTGCCCATGCCTTTACCTCTGCCTTTTCCTCTACCATTGCCTCTCCTTTGCCATTCCCTCTGGTTTTGGCCTCTTGACTCTACTTTAGCCTGTGGCTCTGCCTTGGAAGCTTGGCTGACAAGTATGCGGCGAAGTGTTTTGTAAAGGGAGGAGCATATGTCAAAAATAATTCGCGTGCCTGCTGCAACGGCAACTTCTGTTTTATGGCTCGCTTGAGGCTCTGCTTGAGCCTTATAGTACTCTGGCTCAACCTTTGCTTGTGCTTGTGGGGTTGTTTTTTGCTCTGGCTCCACCTCTCGTTTTCCAGATAAAAAGGATTTTACCGTTTCATAGGCCACGTTGACTTCCTTCAATTTCTCCTCGGCCTTTCGTTTTAGCCGAGGATTGTCAGAGAAACGATCTGGATGCCAAACATTCACTATGTCTTTATAAGCTTGTTTCGCCTCATCTGGCGAGGCACCGCTCTCAAGCTCAAGTATTTCAAAACATCGCCGAATATCCATTTTGACCTTCCGATGTGCTATTTTAGTAGTTTCCTCCCTAACCCTGTGCGCAAAAACTTCGTTTGATTCTGAATCATCCAGGAGAGCACAGAATTTCCGCACGTATGCTTTTATCACGATAGGAATGCTAAATCAACGGGCGTAGAGAGTGTTTGGTGGGATGCGTATGAGGCTTTTATGTCGTACCTCTTTCACGTATTTGAGAACAGTCCGGTCAAAGACTACGCCCCCACATAAATCCCCCTACCAGCTCTCTTGATCTTACCCTCTTTAGACGCCTTGAAAACTATGTTCCTGATCTGCTTGTCGGCTAGGCCCGTCTTCTTCGCCAACGTGGGAACATCAAGGCCTTTCTTTGATCTCTTGATAATGTTCACAACTCGGTCTGTGGCTGTCTGTGCCGTGGCTTTCTTGGCAGCCGGTTTTTTTGCGCGAGGCTTCTTGGCGGGTTTTGCCTTGGCTTTAGTCTTGACCTGGGCCGTGTCAAGCTTGGCAACCGCATTCATGATTTTTTCCGTCTTGTCTGCGAGTGCTTTGAGTTCCTTGGATACCGCCTGGAGATCCTTCTTTAACTTTTTCATGAACGCTTTCCTCCTTTTTGGGTTTATTTGTAATGCACCCTGTCTTTCAGCTCCTTTCCGCACTTGAAGAATGGTAGCTTCTTGGGTGGCACCTGCTTCGGTTCTCCGGTCTTTGGATTTCGTCCAGAGTAGCCTTTGTAGTTCTTGACATGGATGCTGCAAAAACCCCTGATCTCGACCCTGTCACCACTTGCAAGGGCATTGGACATTTCACCAAAGAACAGGTCAACGACCTCCGTGGCTTTGGTTGTTGTAAGGCCGGTTTCCTTATACAGAGCCTCTATAAATTCCGATTTGTTCATGTGATCCTCCTGAGATGTCAATCAGGTCAGGCTCATAAAGGATTGATGGAACAATGTCAATGGATATTGACCGCTTGGTGGAAGCATTGCCCATTGAATTGTCGATTAGGCTGTGTTCTTATCAGGCGTTAGAAGAAAGGATTGGAAGGCAGGATCGGAATTGTACTGTCAAGACTATTGGTGGAGTTGCGGAATGTAATGTTGAGGTAAAGTTGAATGCTACCTTATTCGGGTTCCAGAATTCAAATCAAAAATCACAAGTAGATACCCACGGGCTCACGCCCATGGCACTTGAGTAAGGACCAGAGCGATATTTGCCAGCGGGGCAAGAGATGTTCAGAAAGAACGATGTTAATGGAATTGCTTTACCGTTTGTGTCAGATTAGCCAACCTGAAATCGGGATACTGGTAGGCGGGATAGATTACAGTGCAGTTAGTCAGGCCAGGAAGAGGTTGCAGCTCAGGTTGAAGCGAGAGCCAAAATTGAAGAAGCGCTTTGATAAATTAAGTGAACAATTGCTTCAATTGTCAAGAGGAAAGATTTGACCCCCTTTGATCCCCTTTGATTCCTTTGACACCACTGCCGCGCAGAAGATGCTGCTAGTGGTCCTGATGCTCGGTCTCATGGGAGCCACTGTCGTGGCTGTCTTCAGAAAGATGAGGCTCAAACGCCAGGCTTAAGCCGGCATAGAACTATTTCCTGAACAAGAAATGGGCGGGAAGCAATTCCCGCCCATTACACTAAGGCGTTGAAATCGTTACATACCAGCTTATCAGATTTTTTGCGAATATATCACATTTTGCCACATTGATTCATGCTCTCTTGCCAGCTTATTCCAGCCAATTAGCCGTCTAATTCCGACCAATTCCCCCTAGCTTGTCCTGCGGGGCATAGGCCCCACGGGCCGGGGGCTGCGGAGCGAGCGAGCGAATCTGAAAGTGGTAAACTTCCTTGACGTTCAGTTACGCTTCAAAAAAATGGCTAAAATATGAGATGGGATCTATAACTCTCACGCGATTCTTGTCATAGGGTCGTTTGATTTTGACCACGATCTGGGTAGCCTTTTTGGGTCTTAGCCGCTGAGAGTAATAAAGAAGGGATTTTGATATGTTCTCATCAGAATACTTGACCTCGATCAACTCCTCCAATTCACCTTCTTTTATAATAGCAAAATCGACTTCCCGGCCCTCCTTGTCACGGATGTATCGCAGTTCATAGCGATAGCCATCCCGGTCTTCAAGAAAGTGCAATCGCTTGAGCAAAGACGTGGCAACAAGGTTTTCAAAACGAGCGCCCTCGTCCCCAAGGACATCACCATTATCGAAAAAATATACTTTGGGAGGCTTCAGCACCGCACGAGACAAAGACTTGGTGTAGGGGCGAACAGTGAATACAAGATACATCCTCTCCAACACTTCCAGCCACGACTTAGCCGTCCTGTGAGAAATCTGCAAGTCAGCGGCAAGGTTGGATAGCCTAATCAGCCCTCCCACCCGATGTCGCAACGAATCAAGGAACAGGCCAAGCATTTGAATGTTGCGAATGGATTCCAGATCGCGGACATCCTCCCGCAAGACTCTATCAAAGCGCTCTCGTCGCCAGCGCCGTGCCGCTCGTTCATCTCCATCAAGAAACGGCTCGGGGAAGCCACCGACGGTCATAAGGCGATCAAGAGCCTTTTTAGGAGAGATGACTTTGGGGATTTCATCAAGCGTAAACGGGTGCAAACGCCAGTAATGATACCGGTCCATTAGTGAGTCGCCTCCCCGAGGATAGATGTCGAGACGAGCAGAGCCCGTGATGAGAAAAGAATGGATTTCGTGTGATACGTCATAAATGCCCTTGATCCACCCCTTCCACCGGGGGAATTTGTGCAATTCATCAAATACGAGCAATGTATTATCCGTACTCCATTTTTTCTGTAGAATATCCTGCCGATCTTCATCGAAATCCCAGTTCAGGTAGCGACCGGCAGGGAAGGCCTGAGAGAGGATAGCTTTGGCAAGTGTGGTTTTACCCACCTGACGAGGGCCTCCCACGAAAACCATCTTCTTTCCCAAATCTTCAAGAATATACGGTGTAATATATCGCATACGGCTATTTTAGCCTGTACTACAAAATAGTCAAGGCTATTTTGGACTACGATAACAATTGGCCGCTTCAGATGGTCATAACCGACCCATTCGCTGCAAGAAAATGGGCGGGAGGGAATTCCCGCCCATTTTCTTTGCATCGTATTGTGTCTTGAAAAGTCAACTGTACGTCTCTTTGACACCTCAATGTTTTGTTCTTGGCTATAGTGTTGTTATCTTCGGCAAACAATAAATGTGTGCCTCCTGAGACCTGCTTCCAAAGTTTGCCTAAAAGCAAAAATAGTTGTATTTTTATTTGCTCTATGGCAAAAATACTCACATGATAATCACAAGGTATCTAAAGGCAGAAAAGCGGTTAAAATGGGATGCGTAACAGGAGGGCAGCACTCTCTTGGTCTATCCAAATCATGGGGATAACCCTGGCATCTTGATTCATGACCCTGTAAGCGTTTAGGAAGGATTTTGCCACGACCAGCGACAGCAGCATCTCCTTGCTGAGGCCGGTTTCTTGCCTGATAAGATTTGGGTCATATGTGTTATTGTCTGGTTTGACATAATTTGCCAGCAGCGTGTATGCCAGAAAGTCCGCACAGCCAAAAAACATCAGGGCTTTGTTGTATGTGGTTGGTTTGCGACGATAAGATTGCAGGGCATATTCAAATGTAAAACCCGTCATCCGCTCACCGCCCACTGCATAGGGCAATTTTGATTCGTCAGGTATGTCCTTATAGGTGGAGAGCCCTGGATAGAAATTGCCGCCCTTCCAGGTGAAGAAACTCATTTGGGGAGAGTCAGCTCCTACTTCTTCAGCCACCACCTGATGCCCCATTTCATGCATGAATAGATGGGTCGTGTAAGCAGCACCAATGGCAGCGGCATCTTGCAAGTCAAAGGCACATGCACACTCAGCCGGAGGCAAGAAAAATAGGCATACTATCAAGCCCGGTGTGACCACTACGGGGCGAATCTTGTCCATAATCCTCATAGGCTGTTCCCTGAACGCCATTCAGACTTTCTTTTCGGCAAAAACGGCTCATCGCTTGACTCAAATTTTCTCTGTTTTGACGGAAAAGCCTGGCTTCCGCCTTCAGGCCGTCATGCCACCCTGAAAGGGAATGCATGCGGAAAAGAAACGGTTTTCACGCATGGAAAGTCTGGGAAAATGCTTTTTGAGGAAAATAGGTTGGTTGGGGAGGTGCCTAAAGAGGAATGATAAATGAAAAAGGGGGGAAGGGGTGAGGGTGGTTAGATCTTGAGGATCGAAAACACATCCTGGTCTTTGTAAAGGGTGCAGTGAACGGCTGCCACTCGCTGAAATTCGTCAATCTTGCTGCATCCGTTCACATACGGACATATGGTATTTTCTACATACAGATCGCACTGCCGGCAGGGGCTCTGCTTAAGGACATCAAGGTTTGGCTCTTCTCTATTCCGTCTCACAGGCCTTACGCTCTTTCGGCCCATTTCCTTGCCCTGTGTCCCGAATATGACAAAAAACTTATTTCTCATCAATAAACCTTGTTAAGATATGATATATAGAAATAGGGTAACCCTGAACGGTGAACTCTGAACCTGTGAACGCCTACGAAATAGGCAACAGCCCGTTGACAGGTAAAATAGAACAAAGGGGTTACCCTGTATCAGGAAATCGGATAACCCCTTGAAATTGTTGGTGCGCCCAGCCCGATTCGAACGGGCGGCCTACGGATTCGTAGTCCGGCGCTCTATCCACTGAGCTATGGGCGCATTTATAGTGTGATCAATATAGTGTTCTTGGACTATTCTGTCAAGGTGGTTGCAAGTCCATAGCAATTCTCAGTCAAAATCAGTATGAGATTGCTTCGTCGCTGTCGTTCCTCGTAATGACATTACGAAAATGGTTTTGTCATTGCGAGCAAAGGGAGGCAATCTCAAGGGATTACAAATTCACCGAGAATTGCTGGTAAGTCCGGAGTTGGACATTGAACCATAGCGACTTTATGCGCCAAGCCCTCTTAGAAGCACAACAGGCCACCCGTCAAGACGAGGTGCCTGTAGGGGCTGTCCTGGTTGCCCAAGATGGCACCGTGCTGGCCAAAGCCCACAACCGGACCATCGCACTGTGTGATCCTACGGCGCATGCGGAAATTCTGGCCCTGCGAGCGGCATCACGGGCCCTTGGAAATTATCGGCTGCTAAACACCACACTTTATGTCACCATGGAGCCCTGCATCATGTGTATGGGTGCGCTGCTACAAGCGCGGGTTGCCAGGATCGTTTTCGGGGCCAAGGACCCCAAATGGGGCGGCGCGGGGTCTCGTTACAACCTGGCCGCCAACACCGGTTTGAACCATACGATCGATGTCCAGAGAGGGCTGCTCGAAAACGAATGCAGGGAGTTGATCCAGGACTTCTTTCGAGTCAAGCGCCTGGAGGTCAAGAGAGAAAGGGAACTCATAACATGAAAGTGACTCTCGTTTATGACAACACGGCATACAAGAAAGATCTTTTACCTGACTGGGGGTTTTCTTGCTATCTTGAGATAGAAAATACCCCAAGGATCCTCTTTGATACCGGCGCAAGCGGCACCACACTTTTGCACAATATTAAAAAACTCGGTATTGATCCGGCAGTCATTGACATTATAGTTGTGTCCCATGCCCACTGGGACCACACCGGCGGGCTCCCGGAATTGCTGAAAGTGAACCGAAGTGCCAGCCTCTATCTCCCCGCCTCCTTTCGGCCGCCCCTTCCCGGTAGAAGGGTAGTTGAGGTGACGAAAGCGGTTGAGATCACCGGCAACGTATTTTCTACCGGTGAACTAATGGGGATAGAACAATCCCTTGTAGTCAAAACCGACATAGGGGTGGTTGTGATCGCAGGGTGTTCCCATCCGGGCGTAGGCCGCATCCTGGAGGCTGCTTCGTCTTATGGCAAAGTCTCCACACTCATCGGGGGGCTGCACGGGTTCCGTGAATTTGATCTTCTCAAAGACTTGCACTCAGTCTGCGCCTGCCATTGCACCCAATATCAGTCAGAGATAAGGAAGCTTTATCCTGACAAATGGTTGGATGGGGGTGCAGGAAAAGTCATAGCTATATAGTATAGAATCGCGAAGCGATCATGGCCCGATGACCTATCGCTACGTCAGCATATCGATGATGATCTTTGGCCTAATGACGGTCGTTTTCGCCTTTTGGGGCACGATTCGTTACACCTTTCCCTTCTACGCCCACACCTATCCATTCGCCTGGTATGGACTTGTTCTGTTTCTCGATGGCCTCCTATGGTTACGCTGGAATGAAGGCCTGATCCTAAGAAGGCCGCGAGAATTTGCAGTCCTTCTCTTCTGGTCTGCGATATTTTGGTTCTTTTTCGAACTCTGGAATCTCCGTCTGCAAGACTGGTATTTTGTTGGTGTCCCGCCCGAGGGGCTCTGGCCCCATGTGGAGGCCTATCTCGATTTTGCAACCGTGCTCCCTGGTATGTTTCTGGTCTACCGGCTCCTTTGCCGCCTGAATATCCCCAGGCGCGTCAAAACCAAGTTTGTCCTCAAGGGCCGGACACAAAAGGCCTCGCTGGTTGTTGGATTTTCTATGCTGATTTTGCCCCTGGTCTTTCCGGATTGCTTTTTCCCTCTAGTGTGGGGCGCTTTTGCTTTCTTGCTCGAACCTCTATGTGCAAAATTTGGCGCCCGTTCCTTGCTCATGGATGGCAAAAAAGGCGAATGGACCACCTTTGTTCGTTTGCTCCTTGCCGGGATTCTTTGTGGCGGTTACTGGGAGTTGTGTAATTTCTGGTCTTTGGAAAAATGGATTTACACGGTCCCGTTTTTCTCTGAAGGCAAATTTTTCGAGATGCCCTACCTGGGACTTCTCGGCTTTCCGCCCTTCTGTGTACAGTGCTTCGTAATGACAAACGCCCTCTATCTTCTCCGGGGCGGTCGCCATTGGGACCCAGAGGCAACCGGGCCTTATTTTTTGGATGGCGAGACTGATAGACCAGGGGCCGTCAGAACGACACAAAAGACCCTCTACTTTGCGATGATGGTTTTCGCTGTCTTTTTCAGCGAATGGTGTTATGCGAAAATGAGAATCCACACAATTGACAGTCGCTCAGAACCCCTCAAGCAGATCCTTCAAGACATCAGCACGCATGATGCAAAGAAGCTGAGCAATGAGGGATGGCGCTATCCAAAAGAGGTCTTGCACAACTGGAAAGAGGCAAAAATACTGATCAGGGTGCCATTTCGCGACAGAATCCGCCAGCGGCTTGAACTTGTGAGCGTGCTTAACATGGGGACAGCAAACGCGCGTCTTCTGGAAAGCGCCGGGATTGATTCCAGGGAAAAACTGGGCAGGCAGAAGGCTGATGAGCTTTTTCCCGAACTTATCAGGGTCAACCAAAGCTTACGTCTGCGCAACGAACCGCTCCTCAAACGACGCGTAGTCGCGTGGATCAGTGCTGCCGGACGTCAATCCGCTTTTTACTGATTGATTTGATCAGATCCAGTCGGTATATTATACAAAATCCACTAAAAAAGCACCTCTTTTTGAGCCTTAGCCCAGTTAATTCATCGTCTTGGAAATTCTACAACTGCCCAGCCCTCCACCTTACTACTTAACCTTCCAGGTGGTGCCTTCCGCCCGATCCTCAATTAAGATATCCATGGCATAAAGCTTATCCCTGATCCGGTCGGCCCTAGCCCAGTTTTTTTGCTGTCGCGCCCGGGTTCGCTCAGCAATAAAGCGTTCTACCAGGGCTACGTCGATTCCCTTGCGCTGGAGCACATCGGCCATTCTTTGTTCAAAGAATTGAGATGGAGCCTTGGTGAGGATACCCAGCACGCTGGCTGTACGCATTAAATCAGCGCGCGTCGATACAAGCCTGGCCTGATCCTGTTGGCCTCGCTTTCCACCAATATCGTCCATGAACCGATTCAGTCGCCGAACCGTCTCAAACACAAGCCCGATGCCTCGGGCTGTGTTGAAATCATCGTCCATGGCCTGGCAAAAGCTTGCCCAAGGCGGCCCCAGGCCTTGCTTATCATTGCCAGGTTCACAGCGCCCGAGGTATGCATCGATCCTGTGCAAAAGTGCATAGATCTTTTCAAGGCCGGCATCGGCTTCGACCATCGCCTGATGTGTAAAATCGACGGGGCTGCGGTAGTGATTGGACAGCAGGAAGAGTCGGACTGCCTCGGGGTGGTATTGTTTCAGGATATCCTTCATCATCACGAAATTCCCGAGAGACTTTGACATCTTTTCCTGGTCGATTCTAACAAACCCGTTGTGTATCCAGACATTCACGAACTGCTCGCCAAAGGCCCCTTCAGATTGAGCGATCTCATTTTCGTGGTGGGGAAACATCAGGTCCTTTCCGCCGCCGTGGATATCAAAATGATGGCCCAAAAAGTGAGTGCTCATGGCCGAGCACTCAATGTGCCAGCCGGGCCGACCCTTTCCCCAGGGGCTGTCCCACATGGGCTCACCTGGTTTGGCCCCCTTCCACAGGACAAAATCAAATGGATTGCGCTTCTTTTCATCCACCTCTACGCGTGCTCCTGCCTGCATTTCCTCCAGCTTGCGACCAGAGAGCTTGCCGTAGTCCTTGAAGGTCTCTACAGCATAAAACACATCGCCTCCGGCCACATAGGCATGGCCGCGCGAAATCAGGTGCTCGACCACTCCGATGATCTCGTCAATGTGGTCCGTGGCCCTGGGCTCTATGGTGGCCCGTTCCACGTTCAGGGCGTCCATGTCCTCATAGAATTCCTTAATATACCTTTCTGAAAGCTCCCGGGTAGAAATCCCAAGTTCACCCGCCCGGTTGATAATCTTGTCGTCCACATCGGTGAAGTTGCGAACATAGGTGACTTCATAGCCAATCGCCCTGAGATAGCGAACAATCACATCAAAGACCACAACAGAACGGGCATGGCCAATGTGGGAGGCATCATAGACCGTGGGTCCACACACATAGATCCCGACCTTGCCCGGCTTTATCGGCTCGAAGGTCTCCTTTTTTTTGTTCAACGTGTTGTAAATCTTAAGATTAGTCATTCCATTTCGGATTTCGGATTTCGGAGTTTTAACTCAATGTTACTTTAGGCACTTTTAGTCATTGGTCAATGGTCAATCCTTCGTCTTTCTTTTGCCTTTGAGCTTTCAGCTGGCGCTTCTTGCGCCTTGTTTCTCCCGAAGTGTGACCACACACATGGCAGCAATGGCCTCCCTTTTTCCGATGGCCCCCACTCCCTCCATTGTTTTTGCCTTGATGTTGACGTCGCCAGGTTCCAGTTCCAGGACACCGGCAATGTTTGCCTGCATGGCCGAACGATGCCGGTCAAGCTTGGGGGCTTCGGCCAGTATGGTTGCATCCACGTTATTGACACAAAAGCCTTTATCACGAACCAGTTGAAACGTCTGGGCAAGGAGTTCCATGCTGGAAATATCCTTGAAGCGGGGTTCGGTATCCGGAAAATGCTGCCCAATATCTCCCAGACCAGCAGCACCGAGCAAGGCATCGCACAGGGCATGGAGGACCACATCTGCATCAGAATGGCCCAGAAGCCCCTTTTCAAAGGGTATGATTACGCCGCCAAGGACCAGTTTGCGCCCTTGAATCAGCCTGTGGATATCGTAGCCGGAACCCACCCGCATCTGTTACAGTCTTTCTCTGTGTTCGTTTGTATTCCTTTCATTATGAGGCAAAATCCATATATCAGAATGACTAACCTCCTGTCAAAACAAATAATATTGTCATTTTGCCCAATCCGTGCTAGTATAAAATCGCTTCGCGATTTTATCAAGAAGGAGTTTTCGTGAAACCTGTTGCACTAATTATCCGCGACGGCTGGGGCTATCGCGAGGAGAGTGAAGGAAACGCTGTCAGGGCGGCAAGGACACCCAATCTGGATTCCTATCTGGCGAATTACCCATGGGCGCTTATCCGTGCCTCGGGAAAGCCTGTGGGGCTTCCAGACGGCTACCAGGGATCGAGCGAAGTCGGCCACCTGAACATGGGCGCGGGCCGGATTGTAATCCAGGAACTTAAGCGGATCAACGACGCCATGCTGAACGGCTCACTCTTCGAAGCAGAGGATTTCAAACGCCTGGTTGAAAACTGCAAGACGAACAACTCACGGCTTCACCTGATGGGCCTGTTGCAGGACGAAGGCGTGCACGCCCACTGCGATCAAATGTTTAAGATTATGCGTGCGGTCCGGAAACGGGGTGTGGAAGAGATCATCGTGCATATATTTGCCGACGGCCGCGACACGCCACCCCGCTCCACGCTCCAGTACATCGATCAATTGAATGAGGTTATGAAGGACATGGGCAACTGCC
>Ga0209636_10006916_pt1 | contig 11593 bp, 10 predicted proteins | sample DeeMarSWOR152_54_FD_187464 | JGI IMG/M metagenome (GOLD analysis project Ga0209636, IMG submission 187464) | Marine sediment microbial communities from White Oak River estuary, North Carolina - WOR-1-52-54 (SPAdes) (version 2) | ecosystem: Environmental > Aquatic > Marine > Intertidal zone >... | reverse complement strand
TCCGGCGTAATAATCGTGCCCTCATCAACAATACTGATTATAGTCGTCCGGCCTTCCACTTCAGACTTAATCTCTTTCGAATTAATCGCCTTAATATCGCCGTTTTCAGTTACGGTAATAGGCAGAATATCGCGGCGAACTGTATATGTCCCTATGTCCTTATTCGAATCTTCGGTTCTTCCGAACAGCCACCACAAGAATATAGACACACCTATAACCACGGCTACAACAGCGAAAATCGAAATCCAGCGAAGGCGTTTTATCAGAGCTGATTTACCGGCTGTCTTGTTGGCTTGCTTTTCTACGGTGCTTACTGCCATTGTATTATCCTGACAGGTTTCTCCCTATTGTCCCCACATTCCGTCCGGCCTGACCTGCAAAATACCGATGTCTTTATAAAAGCTCAATTTTGCGTTTAAGTGTTCTACTAAGGCGGTTGTAACATCATTTTGAGCTTTTAATAAAGCGTCCTCTGACTCTAGGAGAATTCGCACGCTGACTCGTCCTGCATCCAGCAACAATTTATTAGTTTCAACCCTCTGCTCTGCCAGCTTAAGGCTGTTTTTCTCGATATTGTACCGGTCTGCGGTTTCCTCCAGGTCACGATAGGCATCGCGCACATCCAATTTAACTTTGTCCACCTCTTCGTCATATGTGCGCTGCGCACGCTCTAAGTTAATCAACGCCCGGCGATAAGCATTACGCTCTAATTTTCTATCAAACGGCAAATCAGCATCGAAACCAAAATTATAGATACCTTCGTGGAAACGCAGGTTTTGAAAATCTGTTTCTGTTTCGTCAGGCGAGGTGTAATTGATACTGCCGGTGATGTTAAGCTGCGGTCCAAGTCCCTCTGCAGCCAAAACAACGTTACGCACCTCATCATCAATCGCATCTGCCGTGTTAGCTAAATCCAGGCGCTGCAGTAATGCCGTCTCAATTGCCATATCTAATGTATAGTCGGGTTTGCTTATTCCAATTTCCTCTAATGCCTTCAACTCGTTCTGGTCCAGTTCTATATCGGCGTCGGTTGGCAAAGCTAACCACGTAAGTTTGAAATTATCAAGCGTCCCCTCATAACCTTCCTGGGCTGACACAAGTGCACTTTGTGCCCTGAGCACATTTTGCTGTGCCTCATCTACATCGACACGCGTTTTACGGCCGGCTTTAGCCTCCATTTCAAGGCGTTCTTTTGATTCGAGGACTCTTTTATAGTTGTTTTCGGCATTGGTTACCCTATCCCTTCGCTGGAGGACCTCGTAATAGGCATTTATAGTATCGACCACAAAAGTTTTACGGTAACGATTGAAGATGCGAATGGCGTAGAGAACGTTACGTTCGAACTGGACTAATTTTTCCCAATCTCGTTTGCTTTCACCTCTGCCGAGGCCGAGCAATGGGACAGCTATGCTTGCGCTAAGCACCGAGCCCAATGTAGTTCTTGGGTCACCTGTAAGGTATCTTGCCCAGTCTATGGCCAGGCTGGTGCCGATTTCGATACCATCGGCCAGAATAAAATCTTGTTCGGGGTTGGTACCAAGACCTGAAGCTAATTTAAACTCGTTGTCTTTAACACTGTCATCAACGTATGCGCCATCGATGGTTGCAAGCCATTGCAGTTCATAATTGTGCCTGACGTCTGTTAAATCAAGTGCTGACCTGTAAAGGTCTTCTTTTCGTTCTTGATAGCGTCGATTGTTTACGGTGGCAATAGCTACCGCTTGTGCAAGACTTAAAACACCGGACGGCGGTATGGCTTTTTCGATTTGGATGTCGTTTGGTGATGGTGGTATATCACTGTCGCTGATTAGGTAATTGGCTTTTTGGCCAAAACTGTCGTGCCATTTGCTGTCGATAATCTTATACACTTCTTCATCGGCCTCAGCTTTATAGTACTCAGGGCTGCACGCACCGGACATTCCAAAGATAACAGCTATGCATAGCACCCGGTACAACAGCATTACCGGCCGAAGTTGGCAAAACATAAGCCCCTTCTCCAATGTAGTCCCCATTTTTATAACACCATCTTTGTTTTTATCTATGTTATTATACAATAAAAGGTTACAAAAAAAAAGTGAAAAACCGGCCAAGATGCCGTAAAGATTAACAATTTTGGATATTAGTCATGAATTTTACACAACGGGTTTCAATAAAATCCTCAAATTTAACAACTTACGTGCCAAAAAGGCGCACCTTTACTCCCAATATTTCTATTAATATAGACGCTCATTTCATAAAAATGTTGCAAAAAAATCTTCTAATTTTTTCTTTAGTTGAATTTGACATTTAATTTCTTTGCAAGATGGGCTAATTACGTGTAAAATTGGCGGGAAATTTTGAGTTGGCGGCGTGGCCAAGTGGTCTAAGGCGACGGTTTGCAAAACCGTTATTCGCCGGTTCGAATCCGGCCGCCGCCTTTTGTTTTTTAATCTTCAGGCTGCTTAAATATACGTAGAATCGCAGATAGTAAGGTCAGTAACGGAAACAACCCTGTTTTTGCTGCTTGGCCAAGGTGAGATTACCCTGCGAACATAGAGCTTTATCAAACAAAAATAGTTCATCGGTTCAGACCAGATAAGACGACGGGAGTTTAATAATAAGTTAAGATTCTGATGTAATGAGGGCTCTTTTTCCTATTCTATAGGCTGTCGTTTGGTTTCCAGGAATGGTTCGGATTCGCAAGCACCTTTTGTGTCCACCTCTTCCCGTTTTTTTCGAACTCAACTTTGGTTCTGTGGATTTTGACCACCCTGATATCGTTTGTTGTGTCGCCCTCATAAACGACTTCGCGGTTAATCAAAGCAGAGGGATTTTCAGTACTATATAATATCCCAACAACTACTCCGGCCTCGGTAACAGTGTTTTTTCTCGCTGTCCAAAGGTCGTAGATCACGTTGGCCGTGAGGATTTTCCAAATTGGGGTGTTTTCTTCTGCCACCCAAAAGTTGTAACCTGTATTTGCCACAATCAGGTACGCTAAAAGCAAAAGGCAGATTAGCCCCCTTCTTTTTTTGGCCTTCTTTGGTTCGGTTTCTGTTTTATCTGCGGTAGTCTCGTCTTTTGTCAAACCAGCATCAGACGCCAGATATCGTAAAACCATTTTCTTAACCCTTTGTTATCACTATGTATGCTCCATATATATCGGCCGTATAGGAAAGGCAATTTACTGTAATTTTTGCTTAACTTGGTCGGTGTTTATTCCGATAAAACACTTGAAACTCGCGAAAAGTGTATTTATTGAGGTGGAAGAGCTAAAATGGCGATTCAAAATTTCTCAGAAGATGTTCTTTTCGTTGATTTGCCGCCCAAAGAGCCGCAAATAAGCAAGGACCTTGAAACCCTCAACGAAACCGTCGCCGATAAAGGCGAGTGTGACGTGATAGTTGATTTTTTCAGAGTCGAGATAATAAGCTCTTCAAGCCTCAGCAACCTCATAATCTTGCGCAACATGTTGTATGAGCGTGGGTGTCAGCTTATTCTCTGCAATGTTTCCATCGTAACCAAATACATTTTTACGGTAGCCGGCCTTGATCAAGTTTTCGATTTTGTTGATGACAGGTTCACTGCCGTGGCAGCTGTGGGTGAGCCAGTTAACCTGTAAAGCTACGTCCCCTATAAGTCTATCGGGTTGGACTTATCAAAAAAGTCGATACCATTTCGATTTTTCGCATGCAGATTTTGCTTTCAATGCGCCTTGAAAAAGATAATCTATATAATAGATGAAGCTTAAGGAGGCTGATATTGTGAAAGTAAACGCAGGTAATTCTACTTTGGAATTGGTCGAAGGCGATATTACAGAAATGCAAACTGATGCAATAGTCAACGCCGCCAATGCTCGATTGATTTTGGGCGGTGGAGTAGCGGGGGCAATTAAAAGGAAAGGCGGCCCCAAAATCCAGGATGAATGCAACAAAATAGGAGGGACATTCGTCGGTGGAGCTGTTAAAACGGGCGCTGGCAATTTAAAAACAAAGTACGTGATTCACGCTGTTGGGCCTAGGATGGGTGAAGGAAATGAAGATGAGAAGTTAAAGAACGCGACGCTAAACTCACTGAGATTAGCAGATGAGGAATCAATAAAAAGCATTTCTTTCCCTGCAATCAGCACCGGGGTCTTCGGCTTTCCTATCCAAAGATGTGCCGAAATAATGCTGCAAACAACTGTTGATTATCTTAAGGGCCAAACCGGCTTGGAGAGGGTCGTCTTTTGTCTCTTCGGCCAAGATAGTTACGGGGTCTTCGCAAATCAGCTAAAGCGGGAAATCTCAAAATGAAGGCAATAGTCTTAAACAAGACATCCCCAATTGAAGAAAAACCTTTAGAGCCTGCTGATTTGCCACCTCCGATGCCCGCCGACAACCAGATTTTGGTTAAGGTTTCGGTTTGCGGGGCATGCCATACGGACCTTGATGAGGTTGAAGGCAGGCTAAAGCCGACAAGACTACCTATTGTGCTGGGCCACCAAATAGTTGGAACCGTAGAGGATAAGGGAAAGAAGGTAACCAGATTCAATATTGAAGACCGTGTGGGAATTACCTGGCTTTATTCGGCCTGCGGAACGTGCAATTTCTGTCAAATGGGTCAAGAGAATCTCTGTGACCAAGCGAAATGGACCGGCAAAGACGTCAACGGCGGCTACGCAGAATATATGGTTATTTCTGAAGGTTTCGCCTATTTGCTGCCTAAAAAGTTTTCGGATTCTGAGGCGGCGCCGCTTTTGTGTGCTGGCGTAATCGGCTATCGTACTTTGAGGTTGGCGGAAATTACTGACGGCCAAATTGTCGGCTTGTTTGGCTTCGGGGCTTCCGCTCATATTGTAATCCAAATAATCAAATATAAATTTCCAAACAGCCCTGTTTTTGTCTTCACCAAAACTGCCGAGCACGCGAAGTTAGCTGAAGCTCTCGGCGCCGCCTGGACGGGCCGTTCCGGCGACCAGCCACCTGCGAAATTAAACAAGGCAATGGATTTTACTCCCGTCGGGGAGTGTGTCCGTGATGCCCTGGCTATTCTGGATAGAGGTGGGCGATTGGTTATTAATGCGATTCGCAAGGAGACGGCAGTTCCACAGCTTGATTATGCCAGATATCTTTGGCTTGAGAGAGAAATAAAAAGCGTTGCTAACGTTACTCGTGCGGACGCTGAGCAGTTTCTCCCCTTAGCTGCTCAAATCCCAATCGTTCCCACTATTGAGGAATTTGAATTGGCCGAGGCCAACGAAGTGCTGATTCGGCTGAAACATTCCAAGCTTCGCGCTGCCGCTGTCCTGAATATCTGCAAATAAAAACTTGAGTTAAAGAAAGTTATGTAATACCTTAAGCCTTGCCAAAACCGCAACATTTTTGGTTTCGGCTTGGGTGTGGTCGGTTGATTTTGCTAAAAAGAGACTAAGGTTTTTTAAGGAGGATATGTAATGGATAAAGGATATACTTGGTTTTATTTGGGGTTACTAATATCATCAGTAGTGTTGTTTGGTTGCGGGCCGGCAGCGTTTCACGTAGAACTAGTGCCTACCAGTCAGCAGCTCGAAGAGACGCAAATACAGCGAGATGAAGGTTTGTTTGTCTTTGATAAGATTGCTGTCATCGATGTCGACGGTTTGCTGATTAACAGGCACAAGTACGGGTGGATGCGGATGGGAGATAATCCGGTGAGTCTGTTCATAGAAAAGCTGGACAAGGCAGCAGCGGACAGGGACGTCAAGGCGGTGGTGCTTCGTCTTAATTCTCCTGGCGGGACGGTGGCGGCCAGCGATATTATGTATCATAGTCTGCGAGAGTTTAAGCGGGAAACGGGAAAGCCGGTCGTGGCTTGTATGCTGGATTTGGGCTGCAGTGGGGCATATTATCTGGCTTGCAGCTGCGACGGGATTGTGGCCCAGCCGGGCAGTGTGACCGGCAGTATCGGGACAATATTTCAGACGTTCAGTGTGGCAGAGACGATGGAAAAAATAGGCGTCAAAGCAGTAGCGATAAAAAGCGGGGAATTGAAAGATATCGGTTCACCTCTGCACGATTTGAGCGCTGAAGAACGCAAGGTACTGGAAGGCATTATTAGACAGTTTTTCGAGCAATTTTTGACGGTGGTACAGGAAGGCCGCAAAAAAATTGAAGAGCAGAAGCTTCGGGGGCTGGCGGATGGAAGAGTGTTCACAGCTAAAGAAGCTCTCGCTGAGGAACTGATAGATAAAATTGGTTATCCGTCAGACGCGATCAAATGGGCCGAAGAAATGGCTGGGGTGGAGAGAACGCGGGTGGTTATTTATCATCGGCCATCAGGTTATAAACCAAATGTGTATGGCTCAGCGCTGAGCGATGGAGACGGTGTGGGGGCGTTGATAAATGTGGAACTGCCGGACTGGCTGAATTCAAATGGGGCACAGTTTTTATACCTATGGCAGCCGGGAGTGGATTGACAGTTGAACGTTTACCTGTAGCCGAACCTTCCACAGTTTTCCTGCTGGGCTTGAGCCTTGAGTTGATTACTGGGTGCCTTTCCGCTTTAGTGGTCGAAGCTTTCTTAACATTTGCAGAAGCGATACCATGATGGTATGTGTTCTCACTATTTTACAGAATGGCCAAAGGCTGCTAAACTATATGTTTCAATGGCCTGCTTACAAAGGAGAAATTGTGAAAGTGCACTATAATAGCCTATATAGAGGTGAACAAAGAGTCGCGGAAGGCAAGTGTATGGAGAGAATAAGTTTTTGTGCGGCTGTTCTTATCTTTATCAGCATTCTCCTTGGAGGATGCAAAGCGCGGAAGACAACTTTTGTGACAATAGGTACTGGAGGAGTAACAGGGATTTATTATCCTACAGGCGGCGCTATAAGCAGCATGGTCAATAAGAAATTTAATGAATACAAAATTAAAGCGACTGTTGAATCAACGAGCGGTTCTGTATTCAATATTAATGCGGTGTTAAACGGGGACCTGGAGTTTGGTGTGGTTCAATCAGACAGGCAGTATCAGGCATATAACGGCTTGGCTGAATGGTCTGAATCTGGAAAACAAACAGACCTAAGAGCTGTATTTTCAGTTCACCCGGAATCAATTACCTTAATTGCATCAGAAAAGAGCGGCATCCAGGAAATTAAGGATTTGAAGGGGAAAAGGGTAAATCTGGGAAATCCCGGCTCCGGACAGTTGCAGAACTCAAAGGATGTGTTAAAGGCGGCAGGACTTGCTGAGGAGAGCCTGTCTGCAGAGTACGTTAAGGCTATAGAGGCTCCTGGATTGTTACAGGATGGAAGACTCGATGCCTTCTTCTATACGGTGGGACATCCTAACGGCAATGTCAAAGAAGCGACTTCCGGAAGAATTGGGGTGTTTATAGTACCTATCAAGGGTCAGGAAATAGATAAGATGCTTGAAGAGTATCCTTACTATGCAAAATCGACAATACCCCATTCATTTTATCCCTACGCATTAAATACCGGAGATATTGAAACAATCGGCGTAAAGGCAACCTTTGTTACATCAAAGAGGGTGAGTGAAGACATTGTTTATGCTATAACAAAAGAGGTATTCGAAAACTTTGCAGACTTTAAATCCCTTCATCCTGCTTATGAGGCGCTGACTAAGGAGAACATGCTGAAGGGGCTTTCCGCTCCAATTCATAGAGGTGCCTTAAAGTACTATAAAGAAGCAGACCTTGATAAATATCTGGACGCAAAAGCTCATAATTGATTAAATGCTTAAGGCCACCTTTAAGAAAAACCATTTATGACGCAGGCAAGAACTAAGAGAGGTGTCGAAAGAATCATCATTGCTGTTATTTCAATGGCGTGGGCTCTGTTTCAGTTGGCATTGCCACGTTTTATAATACTTGACAGCGTAACTATAAGGGCTGTTCATCTGGCTTTTGCTATAACACTCGTATTTCTGACAATTCCTGTTGTCAAACATAAAGGCGAAAGAAAGTTCCTTGATTCGGCAAGCTATATCCCCCTTATGGATTATATCCTGGCTGGTCTTGCATGTCTTTCGGCGCTATACATTGTTCTTGACTGGACAGGAATATCGATGCGGTCAGGCGTTCCTATTTCGCGGGATATTGTTATAAGCATCATATTAATTATCCTTCTGTTAGAGGCATCAAGGCGTGTCATTGGGCCTGCCCTTGCCATTATTGCTATTGTATTTACACTCTATGCCTTCCTCGGTCCTTACATGCCGTCCATATTCGCCTTTCGAGGGGTGACCCTGCGGAAGTATCTCAGCCAGATTACTCTGTCTACAGAAGGAATCTATGGTATCCCTCTTGATGTTTCAGCTAATACGGTATTTCTGTTTGTATTATTTGGGTCAATGCTTGATAAGCTCGGTGCAGGACATTTTTTTAATGACCTTGCTATCTCTTTATTTGGCCGATACAAAGGTGGTGCAGCGAAAGCGGCCGTTGTCTCGAGCGGGCTAACGGGTCTCGTCTCTGGCTCAAGTATAGCCAATGTTGTTACAACAGGAACGTTTACAATTCCTTTGATGAAGAAGGTTGGGTATCCTGGAAAAATTGCTGCAGCGACCGAGGTTGCTGCAAGTACTAATGGTCAGCTAATGCCCCCGATAATGGGCGCGGCAGCGTTTATCATTGCAGAATATCTGAGTCTGCCTTACATTGATGTAATAAAGGCTGCCGCTGTTCCTGCTTTTGTGTCTTATTTTGCCCTATTTTATATTACCCACCTTGAAGCCTCAAAACTTGGAATGAGGGGGCTGCCAAAGCCGGATATTCCGGTCTTGTTGAACGTACTGAAAAATGGATTTTATCACCTTATTCCATTAGTTGTTTTGATATACGAATTAATAGTTGTACGCCACAGCCCAAAACTGGCAGCTTTCAATGCAATAATCGTCCTAATGGTAATCGCCTTTGTACGGGAAATCTTTAAAGCAGTAAAGAACAGGACGGCTATTCATAAGGCACTGATTAAGAGCGTCGGCGCCATTGGTGAAGGATTGGTCGCAGGCTCGAGAAATATGCTATCTGTCGCGCTGGCAACAGCTGCAGCCGGTATTGTTGTTGGTATTGTTGCCATGGGTATTGGCAGTATGGTCGTTCAGATTGTAGAAATACTTTCTGGAGGTAATATCTTCCTTCTCCTATTAATAACTGCAGTTGCAAGTCTGATACTCGGAATGGGATTGCCGACAACAGCAACGTACATAGTTATGGCATCAATAACAGTTCCTGTAATCATAAAACTGAGTTCTATAAATGGCATAAGCCTCATACCTGCGATAGCTGCTCATCTATTTTGTTTTTATTTCGGCATTCTTGCTGATGATACCCCGCCTGTGGGACTGGCTGCCTATACTGCCGCTGCTATTGCAAAATCCAATCCCATATCGACGGGAGTACAGGGATTCCTGTATGATTTAAGGACTGCTATTATTCCTTTTATGTTTGTGTTTAATGCAGAGCTTGTTCTGCACGGAATCGATAATTTCCCTCAGGTACTGCTCATTTTTACAATGGCGATATTCGGAGCATTTGCCTTTACAAATGCGGTTCAGGGATGGTTTATAACAAAGAATAAATGGTATGAGATTCCCCTGTTTCTTATTGTGGCACTTATATTATTTTATCCTGCTCTTGTAACAAGGATTTTGAATCTGGATTACGGCCTTAGATATTACATGTATTTTGTTGGAATGGCAGTCTATGGTCTATCTTATCTTGTTCAGAAGTTAAGGTTGGAAACGATTAAGGTATCATAGAAGGCTCACAGCTTGCTGGAAGTGTTCGACTTCAGCGAAAAATTTTGGTAGAATAGGTGCACAAAGAAGGAGTTTGCTTATTTGAAGTTATGTTAAATCAGAGAATTTAAGGAGTTCACTATGGGTATTCGGGGAAAAATGAACAGATTTGTGATTTCAATGGCGATGTTAGGTGTGTTAGCATTTGCTTGTGTGTTGTTAGCTCAGGAGAAGGAGAACGTAAAGGAGCTTAGTATCGGGGAACGCTTTCATTATGAAACTTCATTGACATGGCGAGGTGTCCTGGGGGACATGTTTCGCTCTAAGCCCAAAAAACCACCCCAGTATAAGACCTACCCAGGCTCGAAGAAGGTAGAGTTGCCTAAGCCTAAATATCGCGGAATGGTTCTTGAAGATGCCATAGAGAAACGGCGTTCTATACGCAATTATTCCAAAAAGGCAATTAGTATGGTGGAGTTGTCGCAGCTATTATTTGCCGCCCAGGGGGTAACAGGGAAAATGTATGATAAAGCCCTTCGTACGGCACCATCTGCGGGAGCCTTATATCCTTTTGAAGTTTACGTAGTCGTTAATAACGTGCAGGATGTGGCGCAGGGTATCTACCATTATTTGGTATTAGACCACGCTTTAGAGCTGGTGAAGGCCGGAGATTTTAGTGGCAAAATTAGCGATGCAGGATTGGAGCAGGATATGCTCGGTGCAGCAGGTGTCACTTTTGTTCTATCAGCCATTTTTGACCGTGTCCGTTGTAAGTACGGGGAACGAGGCTACCGATATGCGTATATGGAAGCTGGTCACATCAGCCAAAACATCTACTTGCAAGCAGTCTCCTTAGGACTAGGCTCCGTTTGTGCCGGTGCCTTTTTAGATGAAAAAGTTAATCGGCTGGTTGGTGTTGACGGTCATGAAGAAGCTGTTATCTATCTGCATGCAGTGGGTAGTCTATGAAGCGTGAGGATATTAGTTATGCCGTCGGTATCCTGCTATTGCTTTCGGCCTGTATTACCGGAGTGACGGGTTATATTCAGTCGCAATTAGACCTTCGCAAGTTTGTTCCACACCGTTATTTTGCTTATGTTACTTTGGGTCTTGCGGCTGTCCACGTATATTTGAATGCCGGTAAGGTCTGGCGTTACATCCGCCGGAAACTTAAAATAAAAAGGTAGTATTGCTTGCAAAAAAAACGGATTTAAGGTATATTAATTTTTGGGCAAGATAGTAGGAAAAAAGCAAAATTTATGGAACAGAAGACCCCTTTTGCGCATCTTATAAGAAGATAATGATGTTTTAAGAAGAAGGAGTGTCATTATGAGCAGAACAAGGGGATTTACATTAGTTGAGCTTTTGGTAGTAATAGCCATTATTGCGCTACTTATGTCGATATTGATGCCATCACTGTCACGAACAAAGAGACAGGCAAAGTTGGTTATATGTCAGTCGCAGCTGAAAGAATGGGCCTCTTGCTTTTCGATGTATACGGATGATAACGACAGCTCCTTTATGCCAGGTCGAGACCAAAATCATTGGAAGGAGACTTGGTGGGCTATACTGGAGCCGTGCTACAGGGACAGGGAGCTACTGTGCTGCCCAATGGCTAACAACCCTGACAAGCCAGCTTATCCTGATTACGGTAACTTTGGAGTCTGGCCCCCCCGATGGTTTCCTGATGGTTTTTATGGCAGCTATGGGATAAATGAATGGGTTTGTAATCCGTACAAAAAGGCTTCGAGCATTGAGGCTGAAGAATTTAAAAATTTCTGGAGGACTACACAGGTTGTAGGTGCAGCTTATATACCATTGCTTTTGGATTCATGGTGGGACCAGGCCTGGGCACATTATTATGATGACGTTCCGGATTATCCCGGCCAATGGGA
>Ga0209636_10006915_pt1 | contig 11593 bp, 8 predicted proteins | sample DeeMarSWOR152_54_FD_187464 | JGI IMG/M metagenome (GOLD analysis project Ga0209636, IMG submission 187464) | Marine sediment microbial communities from White Oak River estuary, North Carolina - WOR-1-52-54 (SPAdes) (version 2) | ecosystem: Environmental > Aquatic > Marine > Intertidal zone >... | reverse complement strand
TTGTGATGGAAGTGAAGGAAAACCGTCGAATCATAAATCGATTTGTGGACGGCATCTTCGAGGGGAGCGTCGAGGTATGGCAGCTCGAGGAGATTGAAGGTGAAACGGAACTCAGCCATACCCTGATTTACCGGATCGATAAGCTCATCTTACGACTCGGGTGGATCTTCCTGGGAGGCCAGGCGAAGCACGACGAGCTCACCGAGGAGGCGCTCCATAATCTCAAGACGATGGTGGAGCAGAAATCCCATTCATCCATGACAGCCCAATGAAGGTACATTTGATCGCACCCGGCTGGTCTCCCCACAATATATGGGGACAGATCAAATTCAAATTTCCCCCCCTGAGCTTAACCACCCTGGCCTCGTTCACGCCTGAGGATGTGGAAGTGGCGATCACCGATGAAGGCCTGGATAAGATCAATTTCGAGGACGGCGCTGATTTGGTCGGCATAACGGCGATGACCCCTCAGGCCAATCGAGCGTATCAAATAGCCGATGAATTCCTGCGAAGGGGCGCGAAAGTCATCTTGGGTGGATTTCACCCATCAACCATGCCGGACGAAGCCCTATCCCACGCCGATGCCATCGTGGTGGGAGAGGGGGAAGGACCCTGGAAGAGGCTTATCGAGGACGCCCGCAATCTTCGCCTGAAACGGTTATATAGAGATCGGCTTCCACTGGATCTTTCACAGTTGAAACCGCCCCGAAGGGACATGGTAAGGGAAAAAGGCTACCTATTCACCAACACCATTCAGGTAACACGCGGATGCCCATTCCGCTGCGAATTCTGCTCAGTAACCTCGCTCTTCGGGAGGGGTTACAGGACGAGGCCTATCCAGACAGTACTTGATGAGCTCGTGGATCTGAAAAGGGAGAGCGTGTTTCTCTTCATCGTGGATGACAACCTCATCGGGAACAAACATTATGCGGAACAGCTACTGAGGGCAATGGAACCGCTGAAATTCAAGTGGGCAAGCCATGCCCCCTTGCATCTCGTCGAGGACGATGCACTGATGAGGTTAATTTCTCGGAGCGGTTGCTTCGCCCTGTTTGTGGGCTTTGAAAGCCTCTCTCGGGAAAACCTCTCCCTCATGGGCAAACCCAGCAGCATGGAGATCTCCCCGAGGGATGCCGTGAAGAAATTTCATGATTACGGCATCGGCGTATTGGCCTCTTTCATCTTAGGCTATGATCACGACAGCAGGGACACCTTCAAAGGCATTTTGGACTTCTGTAATGAAACGAGAATCGATGGGGCCATCTTCCCCATTTTAACTCCCTACCCAGGTACTCCCCTCCGGAAAAGGCTGGAGAGGGAAGGCCGAATATTGACCAATGATTGGGATCTGTATGACATGGAACATGTCACCTATCGCCCCCGGAACATGAGCGCCGATGAACTGAAGGAGGGGCACGAATGGCTCAACGCGAATTTCTTCTCCTGGGGTTCCATCCTCAAGAGGGTCTTCAAGGTTCATCGCTCCATACAGATATTCGGCCCTATGAACATCGGCTTTCGCTCGGCCTGGAAAAGAAGGAAATCATGCGGGCCCTACTAACTAAGATCGGATTCATCGCCTCATCGAAATATCGCGCCGTCCTTGCGGTATTCCTGATTTCCCTCATCGCCTCCTTTCTGGTGACGGGCAGTTTGAAGTTTGAGACCGACATCTTCGGCCTTATCCAGAGAAAGGAGGGTCCCCTCAAGCTCCTGCTGGATAACCTGAGGGATTTCGGCACATTAGATCACCTCTTTTTCATGTTGACCAGACGGGAAGGCGCGTCAACACAAGACCTCATTGGGGCCGCCGAGTCCCTGGCGGTCCAATTGAGGGAACTTCGAGTGGACGGGAAGAGGGCGTTGGATTCAGTTCAATTCCGAACCCTCGAGGCCGGCGGTTACGAGGGTTTGAAGCCGATACTTCACATATTCCTGGCCAATCCCGAGCTCTTTCTGGGTCGGCAGGATATCTCGAGGCTTTCGCGAAAGCTAACCGATGAAGCCATTGGAAAACAGGTTCGGCAAAACAGGGCGATGTTGCTTACCCAAGCCTCCCTCCCGTTAAAGGAATTCATCGCCCTTGACCCCCTTGGGCTCAGGGAGATCCTCATGGATCACTTCCAACATGGTGCAAAGGGGTTTGCCATCGATTATCGGAGCGGATACTTCCTGTCCCAAGATCATCGCTCCCTGCTGATCATCGCCAATCCGATTCGACCGGCCGCTGACCTGACCTTCTCCCGAAACCTGCTCCAGGCAATAGATCCCCTCCTCGATGTGGGGCCTGAGGTATCCATTCAATATACCGGGGCTTATCCCATCGCCCTGGAGAAGGCCACGGGCCTTCGCCTGGACATGCAATCCTCCATGATTACGGCCTTTGTCCTCGTCCTAGCCCTCTTCTTCTTCGCCTACCGTCGGCTTATCACATTGCTCTTCGTGGGATTTCCCCTCATGGTTGGAGTGCAGATAACCCTGGCCATGGCTGCGCTATTCATTGGAAGATTGAACATCTTGACCAGCGCTTTTGCGGCCATCTTAATCGGCCTGGGAATCGATTTCGCCATACACCTTTACGACCGGTACCATTCTGAAAGGGCACTCGGCCTGAAAGTTTCCCAAGCCATGGAAAAGACGCTGACGGAAACCGGATCCGGGGTTTTTACAGGAGGGGCAACCACTGTGTTGGCCTTCTGTACGCTGCTCTTGGCCAGGGTTGAGGGTATCATGGAGCTCGGGGCATTGGTAGCAGTGGGCCTCTTCTTCTGCCTCATCAGCATCTATTTCGTGCTTCCCTCCTTTCTCGCCTGGAGGGACTTAAGGGGAAAGCACCCCTACGCATACCCTCCCCTCAGGGATTTCGGGCTGAAGGCCCTTTCCCGTCTCCTCCGAGAATATCCGTGTCACTTCATCATCGCCTTCTCCCTCATCACCGCCTGCTTTTTCGTGTTCGCCCTACGGATAGGGTTCGAGGGTGACTTACGGAGCCTGGGTCCCAGGAGAACCGAGGCTGTGGAGATCTATACCCACCTGGAACGGACATTTCCTAGGGGAAACCGGGAAGCATTTGTGGTTTTAGAGGACGAGGATTTGGAAAGCCTTCTCAAACGGCAGGAATCGCTGCTCGAGGGAATACGGAAATACCAGGACAAGGGAGGGATTCTTTCCGTCTCCTCCCTCAGCCAACTCATACCGTCGACGGAGGAACAGCGAGGAAGGAGGCAGTTGTTTCGACAATCCATCGATTTTGCCAGAGCTCGGAACAGTCTCATTCGTGAACTCATGGGTCAAGGGTTCAATCTGGATCCCTTTGAACAAACGCTCCGATGGATGGATCATTTTTCCAGGTCCGTTGATGATTACACTCCCGTGATGCCCGAGACCGTTCTGCCCAGGCTGCAATCCTCCCCCCTGGCAAAATGGATCAACCGCTGCCTTGTCCGCAAAGGGGGCATCTATAAGGGGATTGTGACGGTTCTCTACGAGGGGGATCAAGTGGATCTCGCCCAGTTGGAGAGGGATCTCAGGGGAATTGACCAGGGGGCTGGGGTTACAGGTATCGATCTGGTCAATATCGACCTCTTCAGGATGGTGAGGAGGGATTTGTTGCTCATCGCCCCCCTCGCCATCCTTTCGGTGGTGCTGCTCCTCTACCTCCATTTCAGGAGATGGAGGGTAGTCATTTTGGCCCTCATCCCCCTGTCCGTAGGCATTACCTGGATGCTGGGACTGACATCCCTTTTCGGCTGGAAGATCAATTACATCAATGGGGTGGTCATCCCCATGGTCATCGGTATCGGCATCGATGACGGCATTCACATCATTCATCGATATCTGGAGGAATCGCGTTACGACATCCATGGGTCGGTTCAATACACTGGAAGGGCAGTGGCCATGACATCGTTCACGACCATGGTCGGGTTTGGCTCCCTCGTTACAGCCCAGTACCGGGTGCTCTCCTCCATGGGGTGGATCATCATTTTGGGAATCGGCTCTTGCCTGCTGGCCTCACTTTTCCTCCTTCCCCCGCTGCTGGTTATCTTCCTCAGGCCCGACCGAGGGGAAAAACAAAGCAATGGGCTATGACGTCGTCATCATAGGAACGGGAATGGGGGGGCTTACTGCGGGGGCCTTCTTGGCCAAGAGGGGGCTCAAGGTGTTGCTCCTGGAAAAGGATGCCCAACCCGGGGGATATGTGGTCTCCTTCCGGCGAAGGGGGTTTACCTTTGACGCCACGGGGGTCTTCGTCGGAGGATGTGAGCCAGGCGGGGAATTTGATGTCCTGCTCAGGGAGATCGGCCTCCAGCTGGAATTCACAAAGGTAGAGGCCATCCGGAATATCTATCCCGGCTTTGAGATTGCCTTCCGCCGGGGTGGATTCACCCACTATATCGATCGGTTGAAGGCACTGTTTCCCGAGGAGAAACGTGGAATCGAGGTGTACGAGAGGACCGTCTCCAGGATCGGGGCCGAGGTGAAGGTGCTCTCCCGGATAACGTGGTATGAGAAGGCCCTCTTTCCCCTCTTCTTTCGGAATTTAGTTCGCTTCAGCGAAACCACCCACAAGGCAATCCTCGACCGACTCTTTAAGGGACCCGAAATAAAGATGGCCCTGTCCTCGCTTCCGGTGACGCTCCCGCCCTCCCGGCTGTCATTTCTCTTTGTTGCCACCTTCCTCAGTAAAGTCGTATCCATGGGGGCTTATTATCCCAGGGGAGGTATGGGTGTCATATCCACGGCCTTCGCGAACTCCATAGAGCGAAACGGAGGCGAGATCAGGTATCGAACCGAGGCCTCGAAGATCACGACCCGAAGGAATAGGGTAACAGGGGTGGTGACCCACACGGGTGAGGTAGTCGAGGCCCCCATGGTCATATCCAATGTTAGCCTCCACCAAACCTTTAGAAAACTCCTCTCGGAGGGGCCACCATCTTCCCTTGCGAGAAAGATGAACGGCTTTGAATACTCCCTTTCCACTTTCATCGTCTACCTTGGCGTAAAGGGCGATGCCCAGCTCGACTCCCTGCCCTTCTTCACCTACCTCCGATCAATTTCTGATCTAGAGGAGGAATACAGGATGCTCAGGAGCGGGGAAATCCCTGAAAACCCAACGCTGATCATGGTCGTCCCTTCTTTAGTCGACCCCTCTTTGGCCCCTGAAGGGACCCATGTCGTTAAATTACTCTCCGTGGTCCCTTACGGATATCGAAACCAGTGGAACAGGACCAATCGTCGGTCTTATCAGGCCGTCAAGGAAGAAGTGGCCGAAAGGCTCATGGTCCACGTGGAATCCAGGGTAGTCCCGGGCCTGAGGGGAAAAATCCTCTTCCGTGAGGCGGCAACCCCCGTCACCCTGGAGAAGTACACGAAAAACGAGCAGGGAGCGATGTATGGCTTAGCGGTTACCCCGAGGCAGTTCGGCCGACACAGACCTCCCAATCGGACCTCTATCAGGGGGCTCTACCTGGCGGGCCATTACACCCGACCCGCCCACGGAATCGTCGGTGCGGCCACCTCGGGGTATTTCACAGCCCGAATGATCCTCTCGGAGCTAGCTGGATGACATTCACCCCCGAATTTCCATTCCTCGGAGCTTGTAAGCCCCGAGGCCGGCTAAGAGGGCAAGGCCCGCAGCAAAGAAGAGGACTCTAAAGCCCGCCCACTCCCCAATATAGCCCAGTATTACGGACCCGACAAAGGCCCCGGCATCGATCCCGCCTGTGAAGACTCCGGTAATCTTTCCCCGGATACTGATGGGTTCGTTGCGTATGGCCAAGGAGTTGAGGCACGGGAAGAGAAATCCGTGTCCACAGCCCGACACAAGTCCCGAAAGCGCGAGGACCGTACTACCTCCCAGGAGCATTAAAATCAAAAGCCCTCCCCCCGTAAGGATTTGGCCATAGGGAATGATCCGCCCTTCCCCAATTCTATCCGCAAGCCTTCCTCCGAAAAGCCTTGTCAGGACTGCCGCTGAGGAATAGCAGACATAGTAGAGGGAGATGAACGTAAGATCCTGCTCCCTGGCAAAGGGAACGACGAAGCTGCCTGAGGCGGATAGACCGAACCCAAACAGGAGGGCGAGCACGGCAATGGTCAAAGGCCTCCGCTTCATGAGGACCGCGAAGAAGGACTGAGCGGGTCCATGGGAGACGGCCCTGAAGGATTCGGGAAGGGAGAAAGCGAGCAAGAGCCCAATTGCCCCCATCCCCCCGGCGGCAATAAAGAAGGAGGAAAAGCCAAGTCCCCGTACTATGGTCTCGCCGATGATGGGCCCGATGGCCAGTCCCGTGAGCCCCGATACTCCGAATGCACCAATTCCCTCGTTTAGGCGCTCCCCAGGGACGATATCTGCCACGTACGTGAATGCGGCCGTGAAACAGATGCCCAATCCCACACCATGGAAAATCCGAACAACAAGGAGGGGAAGATAGAAATGGGAGAGCTCCCCTTGAAAGACCAGGTAGATGAGCGGAAGGGCGCTCATAATCATGCACCCAAACAGGTAGCTTCTCTTCCGACCAATGCGATCAATCATATCCGAGATCCAGGGACGGCAGAGGACAGAGGAGAGGACGAAGGCACCCATGATAATGCCGATGTCCGACTTGGAGCCTCCATGATCTGTAATGAACAGGGGGAACAAGAAAAAGCTCCCAAAACTCGATACGACGAAAAGATTGGCGAGGGCCATAGTGAGAAATGAACGGCTATAGAGCATGAAGATTCCTCTTGAATGCTTTGTTACCATAAGCTCCATTTGAGTTTCCAGAGTTGCTGAAGAACGCCATTGTCGCTTCGTTTCAATACTTTTTAGTCTGTTGCCCGAATTCCCCTTCGCTCACTGAAAAGAATCTTGGACCATTCTAACGTTCGCTCCACTGCAAATCCAAAACTCGCCCTATGGGCTCAGACAATTGGATTTGCGTCCGTTCCGCTTCACTAAGAATAGTTAGCCAAAATTCTTTAATGTTCGCTCTGGGGAACCCGGGCAAAAACCGGTTTCGAAATGGTAGCCTGCTCACCCTCGATGGATACACGCGAGGAGGCTTCTCCCCCGTAACCTTACCCGCATTTAAGAAGCTCTTCAAGCTCAAATCAGGAGATCCAACGCTAAAAAGAGCTTTGACTCTTTTTGCCACATTATGGTAAAAGGTAGGAAAAACGCCTCGGATCGCAAAAAGTCCAAGACAGGGAGGATACTATGGCACAAGTACAGTTAGATTATGAGATTCCGTCACATCTCAAGGGTGAATTCGTCTTTCAGACCACTGGCGTGCACCCGTCCAACGGCATTCTCTTCGGGTTTAACACAGTTAGAAAGGTTGGGGAACAGGCCATGCAGCTCGGCGGAAAGCATGCCATACTCGTCAGCGATGAGGTCATGGAGCAGTTGGGCTTCGTCGAACTTGTCAGGCAAGCCATGCAGAAGGAAGGCCTGAAGGTGGAGGTTTTCGCAAAGGTTGACCCTGAACCGCACATCGAGACCGCCGATGCGCTCTACGAAATGGTGCGCAAGACGAAATTTGACCTCGTCGTGGGCCTGGGCGGGGGCAGCTGTATGGACATGGCCAAGCTGACGTCCATTGTCGCCACCAACGAGCAGGAACCCTTTGAAATCATGGAAAAGAAAGTGGTCAACAGACCCGCTTTGAAAAAGATCCTCATCCCCACTACGGCGGGGACGGGGAGCGAGGTCTCCAAATACCTCGTGGTTTCCAAGGGCAAGGACAAATACTTCATCGGCACGCCATACGCCTACGCCGAGGTCGCCGTCATCGACCCGGGACTCACGGTTTCCATGCCTCCTAACCTAACAGCCTCTACCGGCATCGATGCCCTTTCCCATGCCATCGATGGCCTGATGCACAAGCTGGCTAACCCTTTCTTTGACTCCTTGGGATTTGCGGGAGTCGAGCTCATTGCTAAGTATCTTCGTCGGGCCACATTTGATGGCCAAGACATGGAGGCCCGCTACTACATGGCCATGGCCGCAGCCCTTTGCATGATGTGCATGAACAGCACCGGGGCACTCTATTCGCACAGTGTTTCCTACGGGCTGGCCATGTTCCAACCTCTGGCACATGGGATTGGCTGCGGAATGGGGCTCCCTTACAGCATGGCGTTTAATGTTCCGATGATCGAGGAGAAACTGGCGCACATTGCCCAGGCCATGGGCGAGCGCATAGAATCCCTGTCAACGCGGGCAGCTGCACGGCGAGCCGCGGAGCTCGTCTACGAGCTCATGGCAGACATTAAAATGCCCGTGAGCCTGAAAGAGATGGGGTTCAAGCGCGAAGATATCCCCAAGATGGCCGAGGTTTGCATCACCCGCTACCCGCGGGCCTACAATCCACGACCCATGTCCAAGGAGCAGTGTGTGGCCCTCTTCGAATCCATGTGGGAAGGGAAGATCACTTACTTCTGAGGACGCTGCTCCTGGCCTCCTTCGCCGCTTCCTGCAGATAGGTGCAAACCGCTTACATTTCTGCGTGAGGCTGCCAACGGACAGGTGCTTCCATCCTGTCGAGCATTGGAAAGCTTTTCTGCTGGCGCAACCAGTTGAAATAGCTGCGGAAATGTTCTTTCATGAGTTTCGTTGTCTTGCGGTAAACAAGGTTCGCGCCGAAATATACGAACGGTGCAACGCGTAATTGAGCATAGGCACGCTGAATGAATGATGAGTAAGAGAAAAACCTGTTTCGAAATTCAAGATACTTCTCCGCCAACTCCTCGGGATCCATATTCTTCGGCCGATAGCAGACGGTGGTGTGGTCGTAGTAAGACCAGTTCGTATGCAGAATTCGTCGCTCTCGAATCAGCCGCTCAAAAAGTCGCGTTCCGGGATACGGAGTCAGGATACACGGGGAAATCGAGGGCACTGAGTTACGCAGCAAGAAATCGAACGTTCTGTCAAACACAAAAGGGGTATCCTCATCCAGGCCGAATATGAGTGATGCATGAAAAATGACACCTGCGGACCGGCAACGTTCTATCGCTTTCTCATACAGAAGTAGTGAGGGAAGTGACTTGCGCATCTTCATGCGCGCCTCAGAATCAACACTCTCAACACCAACGAACAGCGCCTCGAGTCCTGAGCGTACTGCCGCATTGAACAATTCATCGTCCAGAATGAAACGCGCCGCGGCCTGTCCGTACCAGCTCACCTTAAGCGGCTTCAGTGCGGTGATGAGCTGCATGGTATACGAACGCACCCCACCAATGTTATCGTCCAAAAACATAACGCGTCGCGCCCCGCTCCTCCGGATGTCCTCGATAATGTTCTCGATCGGCATATGGCGTTGCCTGCGCCCGTAAACGCTATGCACGCAGCAAAACTCGCAATCATAAGGGCAGCCGCGCGAAGCCATAACCGGCATCACAAAAAAAGGCAATTTGAGGACGGACCGTATCCTCCGGCGTACGGGAAGCGGTGATCCTGCTAAATCAGGTTGTGAGTTGTAATAGAATTTGCTCAACGTATTCCGCTGCACATCGCGGAGTACTTGGTCCCACACCCCTTCAGCTTCGCCGATGACGACAGCATCCCCATACCGTGCTGCCTCATCCGGCAGAACCGATGGGTGTATGCCGCCGAGGATCACTTTCGATCCATTTTGTCTGAACAGAGACGCCAACTCATACGCTCTTGGAGCGGTTGCGGTCATCGCGGTTATACCCACCATATCCCAGTGTCCATTAAGAGGCAGGGGCTCAAACTCCTCTTCTACCATCGACACCTCGTGTTCGGACGGTGTAAGCCCCGCAAGTATCGGCAATGTCAACTGCGGAATCCGCATCCATCCCGGAGTCGCATCGGGAAAATTACTCTTTGGGGAAACAAAAAGGATCCTCATGGATATAAACCTCGCAGCCTAAAAATAAGGAACCCGAATTTATGTGTATTCTCGAGGAGATCTCAGTTATGACGAATCTTCCGCCAGAAATCTCTCCACTTTAGCTTTTTCCTTCAGTTTTTCAATGTAGGAATTTACTTCTTTCTGAACTTTCTCCTGCTTGATATAGTCCTCAAGTCTGTGTTTGATATCCTTGTAAGCGATAGCCATTTCAGATTTTTTGTCGATGACCTCAATCAAATGGTATCCGAACTCGGTCTCGACAATGTCACTCACCGCACCCGGCTTAAGAGAAAAAGCCGCCTCTTCAAAAGCTTTCACCATTTTTCCCCGCTGAAAGTAGCCCAAATCCCCACCCTTGACACTACTGGGACCTTCGGAAAACTCCTTGGCAAGGGCCCCGAAATCCTCCCCTTTTCCCAGCCTCTTCTGGATCTTTTCCAGTTTCTTGCGGGCCTCGACCTTCCGCGATTCGTCCACCCCGGGATCAACCTTGATCAGAATGTGACGTGCACGCACCTCCTCAGGTTGTTTGAAAAGATCTGGGTGATTGTCATAGTACGCCTTGCTTTCCTCGCCGGAAACCGTGATTTTCTGAACAAAGTGCTTATCGACGAATTGTTGGAGGGCCATCCCCCGCTTAAACTGCAAGCGGAGGGCGGTTTCAGATAGATGCGCCTTGCTCAGCGCGCTTTTGAATTCGGCTTCACTGGAAAAACGGTCTTTCAGCTTCCTCACCTGTTCATTAATTGCCACCTCGTCAACGATAATTCCCTGTTTCTGGCTTTCCTGATAGAGCAACTCCCGGTCGATAAGGTTTTCAAGGACCTGCTTCTTGATTTCTGAAAGCTGGGAATCGCTGAGGGACTTCCCCATCCTGAGAAGCCGTTGCTGAACACGCCCCATCTCCCCGTCAAAATCGGCCTGGGTAATCACCGAACCATTCACCACCGCAACTCTGCCCTCTTGAGGCTGTTTTTCTCCTGCCAATGCCGCCGAAGCAATTAATGCCAGGGCCAAAACCGTCACGAGCCCCCAAAACCGTCTGCCGTGTTTTGTTTTTATGAACATTTTTCCTTTCCCATATTGTAAGAACTTTAATATTGCGAACCCCACACCCACCCCCAAAGCGAAGCTTATAAAGAGTATGTGCTATCACAGCTAAAATCTCTCTCTCCTCCCAAAACCCGATCTGCCGAAAGGAGTTTTCCTGGGCTCCTTCTTAGGTCTTGCTTCCTGGACGACAATCTTCCTTCCGAAAAGTTCTCTACCATTCAGTTGCCTTATGGCCTCCTGAGCCTCTTCCCCAGTCGCCATCTCCACAAAACCAAATCCTCTCGAGCTGCCGGAATACTTATCCCTAACAATGTTGACTGCAATACACTCACCTATTTCTCCGAAATTTTCCGTGAGATCCTCTTCCCTAACTTCATAAGGCAAATTACCAACGTATAACTTCTTAGGCATATTTATCCTCCCATTTATAAGACCTTATGCCCATTTATAAAAACCGGCGTCTCGATCTGCGTTCCCTTCGTTGACCGCAAAACTTTTCCGTTTCTTTTTGACGCTGGTTTCTGATAAAACCATCAATGTTTGGATTCCCTTCGTACACTTTCCAATGGCATTCACTTCTTAAATAATCTAATATGCTTATTCCCTTAACTCCGAATAACCAATGGTATTAGTAGCAAGACAAGCCGTTAGCATTCGGTCAAACATTTGAGATTCCCAAA
>Ga0209636_10006914_pt1 | contig 11595 bp, 20 predicted proteins | sample DeeMarSWOR152_54_FD_187464 | JGI IMG/M metagenome (GOLD analysis project Ga0209636, IMG submission 187464) | Marine sediment microbial communities from White Oak River estuary, North Carolina - WOR-1-52-54 (SPAdes) (version 2) | ecosystem: Environmental > Aquatic > Marine > Intertidal zone >... | reverse complement strand
CGTTGGAGATTGCAGTCAGATTAAAGACTAAGGCTGGTCATATTGCAGATATCTGGGTTCAAAATGGTTATATCGTCATGAGAATAAATGAGAGATGAATTTATATGCAATTATTAGAGGATCTATTAAGTGTCTGTATATCTTCTGCAAAAGCAGAGAAATTGGAGCTTGTTGAAAACAATAAATCTTTTTATACTCGTTCTCAGATACATGTTCTATTGTTGAAGCCATTTGGAACTGGTAAGACGACAACACTGGTGAAGATTCCGGATTCTGAGGATCTAATTTCTACTACAGCTCCTGGTGTTGTTGGATCTATAAATGAAAGAGGAGAATATATTGAAGGGAGTGCGGTTCAAGCTGCTGGTAGAGTTTTAGTGATTGATGAGTTTCAGAATTTGTCAAGAGAGGCGAGAAATGCAATGTTAAATCTTTTGGATCATCAATTCTATAACAAGAGTTTAGGATATAAATTTACAGAAAAGAACAAGATAGTTAGTAGAAGAAAATTTAGTAGAGTTTGGGTCAAGGGAAATAAGATCCATATTGAGTCAAGGTTTAGTTGTGTTTGCGGTGGAACGTATGTTAGAAGAGAGAGGATGAATGATAAAGCTTGGCTTAGTAGATTTGTTCCGGTTTCTGTTAAATTTACGTTAGATGATATCTATAAGTTATTGAAAGGGGAGCTGGAGATCAAATTGAAAATGGAAGACTATACTGAGCCGCCGGTATTTGAAGACTACTTAAAATTTGTCGATGAGCATAAAAATATCTGCACTTCTCTTCCGTTTGTTAAGAGTATATCTAGAAGCGACGATTTTGGATATATTTCGAGAAATGCGATTGATATGGCAAGGGTGGCTGCTTTTTATAGCAGGAATAGAGGTAGTGTCGATGATTGGGAAAAAATTCTTAGATTTGTTCCGATCACTCTCTACAATTATATGACTTCTACATTGACTTTGGATGAATATAACATACTCGGAATCGTTCATGATGATCCAAAAACTACTAATCGAGATATAGCAAAAAATCTTGGTTTGAGTGAGCAATTTGTGAGCACAGCGATAAAAGTTTTGAGGAGTAAAGGTTTGATTTGGGCTGGGGATGTCATTGAATTGGGCTTATGATTTAAAAAAACTTGTTATAAGCGGAAAAATAAAGTTTAACCTTAAGGCATACCCATTATATATATATAATAGGTAGTGTTTATGTTTAAACTTTATAAGCGGAAAAATAATTCCTTTAAGAAGATGCAATTAGTTTGTCAGGAATTTACGATGTATATACTCCAAAATATATTTTCGAGAATATATTTGTCTGGCTCAAATATTTACTCAAGTATAAATATTAATTTAAATGTGTTAACATAAATAAATTATAATTAAAAAATGAAGGAGCTGATCGAAATGAAACTTCAAGATTTGAAAGAGATGAGCTTTGAACGAGAGGAGCTTTCTAAATTGCCAGATACGTTTGAGGGAATATATTCAGATGAGGAGTTCAGGAAGGATGCCAGGGAGAAGGATTGTTTGTATGTGACAATTGATATCAAAGACGGTGGACAAATTGTTCAGAAATATAGTGCTATGCATTTGACTGAATTCGTCAAAGCTTTAGAAGCATTGAAAGTAAAAGATTCTGGGGATCTTCTTGGGAAGATGATTGAATGGAAGAGGGTTAGTTTCAGAATCGGTAATGCTAGATGGATTCCTTCAAGAATAGTGAGGTGATTTTGTGACAGAGGAAAAAGAGATTGGTGAAGTGAAAATTGATGATACAAGATCTATCAAAGTTAGAGTCAGTGAGTGGAGAGGTGTCATGAGAGTAGATGTTAGACAATTTTTGAATACAGCAAATTACAAAGGTCCAACAAAGAAAGGGATTTCAATTCCTTTAGCAAATTATCCAGCAGTTTTAGAGATCCTCAATAAAGTTCCGAAGTGATGAAATGGATAAGCGTTTTGTTAAGGTCTGGACTGAAGGAAGTCCAGACTCTCCTAATTACAAAATCAAAGGCGCAACAGTAGACGGTAAAGTCTATGTGTTGAACGTTGATGATTGGACAAAAAATAAGAGGTGATATTGTGAGAGTAGAGATAGAGACAAATGACTTGGATTTGGAGAAATTGAGATTTAATGCGATCGTTGTTAGTTTTGTGCAAGAGCGACCGCCATTTGTATTGCCGCCACTTCCAACTCCAATTCCTGGTCCATTAGCAGGTGAGGATGTTGACGAAGAAGAACAATCGGCTGGAGAATGATGAAGATTTGTATCGAGAGACAAGACTTGATAGGATGTTTGCAGACTTTACTGTTCGTGCGATGATAGGATCTGCATTAACTCTCCTATTCGGAGCAATGTTTGCGGAGTTGTCTAGATATATTGGACTTGTGTGGCTGTCTGGACTATTCTTTGGACTATTGCTTGAGGATTGTGCTCGATATGTTAGAGATGGGATGGCGTATGTTCATGAAAAAGCTTCGAAGAAGAAGAAGATTTGTATGGAGTAGTCATAGTCGTTTGAGAAAAGATAAGTTATATAAAGCCAGGAGTCATAGAGATCAGAAGTCATTGAAGTTATTTTGTAGAGGCTCTAAGCGACAATAGGATCGCGGGTTTTGCCTGAGCAATGGTTATCCTGCGCTATTGCTTGATCCGCTAGCTATCATCTCTGATCCTATTGTTGGGAGATTCGATAAAAATGGCAAAATGTCCGATATGTGGAGCAGAAACATATTTGTTAAGTCAGAATATGAAAAATATTTGTCAAAATTGTGGTCATGAGTGGTAATATGAATGAGAGAGAAGTGATGCAAACTGTTGCGATGTTGGTAGCATTTTTGATAGCAAATGTGATAGGACCGATAATCTACTACAAGTATTTTTATAAAAGGGGATGGTTTAGATGAAGATAACTATTGTTGGAAAATTCAAAAAGAAAGACCTAGAAGAATTTGCAAAGCTTTTGAGAAAGATAGAACAAAGAGATCCAAAAGAGGCATATTTCATGATAATGCATGAGAATAATATGGATCTAAAAACAGCTTTGGAGTTGACACAAGAGATTTATGATTCGGTGAGTTTATGACAACAATACTTGATGATATGATAGATACATTGTTTGGATTTTTTTATGAAGATGGAGAGATGATAGAGCATGATTGGTGGTGGTTGGGAGAGGTTGGGATGTGGTTCTTTGAGAGATGTGATAATATATGAAATATCTGTTAATATCAGGAAGATGGTTTTATAGAGGTAATCAGTTATATGTATCGTTTGTAGCTAGGGGAGAGGATGATAAAAAGTATGTTTTGAATTTTGCTTGCGATGAGAGTCCGTATTTTTTTGTGAGAGAAGATTTCGATGTTGGGATACATCCAGTAGTTGGGGAAAAGATAAAACATGTCTCAACAATAAAAGTAGAAAATGGTGGCTTTTTGATGATAGAAACTTTTAAGCCAAGTGATGTTCGAGATATTAGAGATTTCTTTAAAATTGAAAATTGTTTTGAAGCTGATATTCCGTTTATTCGCAGAATGATGATAGATAAGGAGATCTATTTCGCATGTGATGAAGATTTTAAGCCGGTTTCTCATGTAGATATTAAGTGGAAGAAAGCTTATGTTGATATTGAATGTGATAATAGAGTCGGTTTTCCTGATGCAAATAAAGATCGGATCTTGAGTATAGCTCTGGCTGGAAGTGATGGAGAGGTCTACTATTTCTCTGTAAAAGAGCAGGGAACTGAAGCAAAAATGTTAGAGGAATTTTTTAAGATTCTATACAATTATGATCTAGTTTTGGGATGGTATAGTGAGAAGTTCGACTTTCCTTATATCAGAGTCAGATGTGATAGGAATAATCTTCATCCGAATTACTGGTATTGGAGATGGTCAGATGTAATGTTGCTGTATAAGAGAGCTATGTGGAAGGTAAAACCGCCTCAACAAAGTTATTCTCTCGAGCATATTGCACGATATGAGTTGGGTCATACAAAGGTGGATCTCGGTTTGAGATTCTGGGAAATCTATGAACAGGACTATGAGAAAGCAAAGGAGTATAATATTACAGATGCTACTCTTGTTCGAGAAATTGATCAAAAAAATAATGTCTCTGATTTGTTTATTGAGCTTGGAAAGTTTGCTGGAATCTGGCCAGATGAGTGTATCTATTATTCAAGATTAATTGATACTTTAATACTTAGAAAATGTCATAATAAGTTTATTTTGCCATCGAAGAGAGTCGGAGCTGAGAAGAGTTATATGGGTGCTACAGTTCTGGAGCCAATTGTTGGTTTTCATAAAAATCTGATGATTCTAGATTTTAAAGGTCTATATCCGAGCATTGTTAGAACTTTCAATATTTCATTTGAAACGTTTTCAGATGTCGGTGATGTAAAAACTCCGAGTGAAGCAAGATACATTTCTGAACCTGTTGGGATGATTCCTTCTTTTCTGGATACTTTGTCTGAGCAGAGAGATTTCTATAAAAAAGAAATGTATAAGTTCGAAATTGGTAGTGATGAATATACGAAGCTCTATATGAAACAGTATGTTACGAAGGTTGTTCTGAACACTGTATATGGTTATTTTGGCTACTCTAAATCTAGAGTTTTTAATGATCGAAATTCTGCGGCGATAACTGCTGTCGGAAGATATCTTATTCAATTTTCAAAAGACTTCTTTGAGGGTCTTGGTTATAAGGTCATCTACGGGGATACTGACTCAGTTATTGTAGTCAGTGGTCGTGACAAATTAGATGATATAGTTGAATTGGGAGAACAACTTGTTCGAGACTTGAATTATAAGATTGATGTGGATCTGAAGAAGAAGTTTGACATTAAGGAAAATCATATTGAAGTTAAGTTTGAAAAAATAGCTTCTACTGGTTTATTCATCGGATCTGATGAAGGAGCTACTAAAAAAAGATATATTCTGAGGTTTGTTTGGCAGGAAGGAAACCCAACTGATGAGCTAAAAGTTGTCGGGTTAGAAACCATAAGGAGCGATTGGTGCAAGCTTGTGAAAGACGTTCAGAGAGAGATCATTTCATTGGTTATGACTGGAAGAGATTATAGTGAAATTAAAGAATATCTTTTGAGTGTCAGGAAGAAATTACTGGCCGGAGAATATGATGATAAGATTGTGATATTCAAATCTATTAAAGATAGATCTGTTTATAAAAGTGTTCCGATTGCCGCTAAAGTAGCTGCTGATTGCGAAGCTAGAGGAGTCAGGAAATTCTATGACGGGGAAAAAGTTCCTTATATCATAATCGGCTTAAATAAACGTGGTAATCTTAGAGCTGTATATAGTGAGGAGTTTGATGCTATCAAGAATAAATTTGCTGCGTATATGTATGTGTGGATCAAGCAGGTGAAATCCAGTTGCGAAAGAGTATTGAGAAGTGCTTTTGGAAACATAATCATTGACGGCTATACTGAGAAGTGGTTTGAAAGATACGGTTATTACGATAATAACAATTCGTCGTTAGGTGATTTTTGTGATAGATGATTGGAGTGTTATTGATCGAAAAATCGGATTGGAGAATCTTCAAGAAAAAGTTTTGTCTGATAAGAAGTGTCGAGAAATTGATCAGAGAAATCCTTGTGTTGAGAATGTCTTTTCGAATATGTGTCTGTCTAAGTTGATGATTATTGGTCAGCAACCATCGTATTATGGTAATAGAAAAGAACCTTTTACTGGTAGAGATAGTTTTCTGTTTGACAAAATCTTAAACGGGCTTGAGTTAAGTCGAAGAGAAGTTTATATCACGAATGTTGTCAAATGTGTTAGAAAGGAGAGAGCATCATCTGCTGTAATAGATTACTGGCGAGATGTTCTTGCGAGAGAAATAGAATTGGTAAATCCGGAAATTATTGCAGTTCTTGGAGCTGTTGCTTATCATTGGTTTTTTCCTGGAAATAATTTTACAGCAGATGTCGGTCAGTTGAGGCAGACTCTAGTTCGACCGATTTTTGTCGCATTTCATCCAGCTTATGTTATTAGAAAATATATGCCATTTATACCGTACGCAAAAACATTTGAGGTGATTAAGAAATTCCTTTAAATACCAGTTAAACTAAATATTAATAACAAAAATATTTTTAACTGGAATTGGGGGTTAGGAGGGGGTAAATTGAATATACTTGATGTAAAACAAGAAGACGTTGATAGACTTATCAGAAGCTATTCTTTATATGGTCAATTGGATTCTCTAGAATTAATGCTGTCAATTCAACGAGACTTCATGGAGAAATACAAAATTCCTGTGAATGTGGATCTAAACACGAAGGAAGGTCAGGATTGGGTAAGAAGATATGTCTTTTTTATGACAGAGGAGTTGTATGAGATGACTAATTGTTTGAAGATGAGACCGTGGACGAATTCGAATTACAAGATTGATATGAATCATGTCTATGACGAGTTAGCGGATTTTGTGGCTTTCTTTCTACAGGTCTTGAATATCATGGGAATTAGTTTTGAGAAGCTTCGAGATATCTATATAAGGAAGATGATAGTAAATGATTTCAGAATTAATTCGAAATATTAGGTTGATAAGATGAAAACTGAAAAAAAGAATATAGTTTCGGAATGGGCAAATAATGATAAAATCTTTTTAGTGAAAGGTAATGAAGGCTCTTTTGGTTTAGAATATGCTGATAGTGTTGGACAAGGATTTATAAAAGAAGTAGAACTCACTCCAGAAGAAATTGGTTTAATATGTGAATGTTTAGTTGGTTATGAAGAAGAACATATCAAAGGTGGTAGAGATAGTGAAACAATTAAAAATCTCCTGAAAAAATTGTCAGAGGTGTGCAAATGAAGATTTTAAAAATATTTGATTTAGAAGATGAACCGAATGATTGTAATGTTTGTAACGATGAATGGAATGGACATAATATTATCAAATTAAGTTTAGCAAAAAGATTTTCAATAACAATAAGCCTATGTGATAAATGTCTAAGGAAACTGAAAAAATTGAGTGATTTATAATGAAAGATTGGAAAGAAGAACCATTAGTAATACCAAATGAATTAGAATTTGACAAAGATTTTAAGAAGAATTTAAAGGAGATTTGGAGAAGGTCTAAAATATTGAATTGTGATGGTCAAAGCTTGTATGATGATAGAAGCCCAAACCATACAATAGGTTATGCTACTGATGAGTTTAGTGGTGGTGATGGAGAAACTTTAATAGATGTTACAAGAAACTTCAAAGTATTTTTAAAAGATGTTTTGGAATTTATGAAAACACATGATGAACTTTTTATTTCAATTTATGCTGAATATATGGAAAATGGAGATTTACGTGAAGATAATTCAGGAAAAACAATTAGAATATTCAGAACTAAAAAAATTAAGTGATGAATGATGAAAGATTTAATTGAGATTGCAGGTTACCCAAAATGGATTAAAATAAAGAATACAAAAACCATGTATTTCAAAGTTGATAAATGGCATAAGAGAGTTAGATTAGAATTTGCCATAAATAATCCATTTGATTTTGCAACAATGATAGATTTGCAAAAAGACGAAGCAGAACAACTCATAAAGCAATTACAAAACGCAGTAAAAAATTCAAAAGAGGTCGAAGATTAAAAATGAAAACTGAAAAAGAGATTGATATGAGGAAATACAAGCTTAGTAGAGCTGGAAGATATCACACAGATCTCTTATTTCCTCTGGCAATTTTGGTGGGATCATGAGGAAGAGAAGAGATTTCTGGTGGATGATTCACTCTAAAATTTGTAGAAGATGCGAAATTCGTAGACATTTAAGTAGATTTTTTCCGTTAGATGATGTTTGCAAAGTTTGTAGATGGAAGGAAAGAGAGGGAGGGATATTATGAGAGTTTTTAGTTGTTGCTTAGATCTAATAAATGAAACTACTAGAGAGGTCTTTGCTAGAGGACAATTAACTTTTGACAAAACAGTTCAGGGAGTTGAAGTTGACAGAGAGAATTATGAGGCGAAAGAATTGCTTGGCTATTGTTATACCGTGTCTGGTCTCTCTAATGACTTAGATGCAATGCTGGTGTGGGCTAGAGACACTTTTTATCGAGAGCATTTGTGTTCAGAAATTGGTGAAGCTTGGTTTCAGGATATGCTAGTCGATAAGAATCCAGATGACTGGTGGAGAAAGTCTGGCTTTCTTACAGACTATTGGACAAGATTCGGTTTGCACCATGACGGAACTTTTTCATATACTTACGGTGAGAGAATTGCGGACAACATTGATTACATTGTTCAGAAGCTTCAGAAGAATCTTTACAGTAGGGGTGCTGTTCTCGGTGTTTGGGATTGGAGAGGTGATCCGAAAAGGACAATTTGTGGATTGAGGATTCCTTGCACTATCTCATACCATTTTGTTGTCAGGAAAGATTTAGATGGTGACAAGATGCATCTATTTGTTTATCAGAGGAGCTGTGATCTCGTAAACTTTTTTGCTTTAGACGTTTTCAAAGCGATATTACTATTAAGACATGTAGCTAGTAGAGTCGGAGTTATGGTCGGATCTCTTACCCATTATATAGATTCTTTGCATGCTTATATAATTGATGTTCCAGATGATAAAAAATGGTAATGAGTCTTGAGGAGAAGAGATTGAAGAGAAGAGAAAGAGCTAGACTTAGGAGACTTATGAAGAAAAGTTCTGAGCCTCCTATGATAATAGATCGTGGTAATGGTCATTTAGAATTTACTGAGAGGGGAGAAGAAGCTTGGGAAAGCATTAAGAGAACTTGGGGGTTTAATGATGAGAGTGAGCAATAAGTTTTTTACGCTGTTTGCGAATGATCGTAGAATTAGATTTGTTATTCGAGGAAAAAAGAGAATCTTTCGGGTTTTGTTAGAGAAATATCCGAGTTATGTTTGTTTTGGAATGCCTGCTAGAACATTAGACGGGAAGTATGTTGTCTTTCTTGACTATGATTATTTTAGTCTTGAGGAATTGATGCGAGATTTCACAGCTCTTGCCAGAAGGTATTTGCTAAGTTCCTCTCCGCTGTTCTCGTCTAAGATGTTTTCTAAAGATCTTGGAAATTTCTTTATTCCGATCCTTGATAAATTTGATTTTGATACAATGCTTGAAATTATGAAGAAGAGCCGATGTGATCGAGGATATATTGATCAATTTCAGAGAAAGCCAGATAAACTTCCTGTCATGAGAATTACTGCTAAGCAGCGTGGTGGATTTGAACATGCTGTTATGAATTATGTCGGTTTATTAAAGACTCGGTTCAGGGAGCATGAGTGTTCTGGTCAGCACTATGCTACTTTGCGGACCTATTTTTCGGATCTTCCGAGACTGCATTCAAAATTCGATAAAATACGAGAGCCTATGGAGTTGACTGAATATGCCACTGGTGGGGGATGAATATATTCCGCCTGGACATGCTGTAGCTAGAGTTTATGATGAATTTAGATCTAAATTTAAAGTAGATATTCGGAAATTATCTAGAAAAGAGGCGCTAAGATTGGCGGATAGAAGACTAGAGAGGTTAGATCGTAGAGTTGAAAGGGGGACTTTTCGGCAGAAAGTTCGGGCTATAAGACATAGACAATATTTGAGATCTGCTAGAACTATGGTCGAAAAGTATGGTATTTTCGAGAAGATAAAGCCTGTTAGGACGAGATGGACTTCTGAGATGAAGAGCTTCTTGAAGGCTAGAGTTGGAGAAAGATCCAATATCAGTCTTCGAGAAACTATTAACAAGAAGTTTGGCACCTCTTTAACTAAATCTGCAATAGCTTCTCAGAAATACGGTTTGAGGAAGAAGAAGTCTAAATAGTTAATGGATTTAACGTTTCGTCTAGAGATATGTCTGCAATTTCCTCCGCTTTTTGTATTTCCTGTTTAGCTTCTTCGTCATATAAGGAATAGACTTGAGACTCATCTTCTATTTCCTCGATATCTGCAATCAATTTTCTAGTCCAATTTGATGTTAGTAATTTCGTTCCGAATTTGTCTACCAGAAGTGTCTCGGATAATTGATGGGCATTTCTTCCTTCTTTCTTAACAAGGTTATGGAGAACTGTTCCTAATCTATAAACAACTTTTGCATATTTTCTGGCACTAACTTTCTTTCCTCTCTTCTTTTCTCTCATTATACTTGGTTCTTTGATTAATTTATCATACAGGTTATACAGGGTTTGATCTATTTCTTTAAACTTGACAACTCCGATAAGTCTTTGCTTGCTGACAAGATACTTTACGAATAATGTTGGTTCCATCGCAATTACTGGATGTTTTTCTAGCCCTTTCTCAATTTCGTCCAGTCCAAATGGGTGTCTCTCAGCTAGAAATGGAACTGTATAATTTTTGAAGAGGAAGGCTATGTTGTCTTTATCTGGTTCGTTCGGAATAATGAACATGTAATGTGCTCTTGCAAGTATCTCGCTAGTTAGAAGTCTTAATGATGGGGTCACTAAGAGAATCAAATCTTTTCTTTTTCCAGTTTTTTGAATAAGTTCTAGTAAATCTTTTTGTTCGTTTGTAAGCCTAGAGTGCCAGCTAACAACGTCGAGTCCTTCATCTACGAAAACAAAACTCTCTTCCGGATTCGATTTGAGTTTTTCTCCCATCTCAGAACTCGAGCCAGCAAAATATTTGACAAATAGCTCCTTCCAACTGTTTTCTGGATTCCATTTGCTTTTTCCTAGTTCATATAATTTTCTTTTCAATAATAAGTAGTAAAAAAGGATCCAGAAAGCTAAAGTGGTTTTGCCAGTTCTTGGAAGTGCATAGATTATGATAAATGTATCTGCATTCTTTGCAACTTGTCTTTTGCAAGCAATTTTAGATATCGCTTGAACTTTCATTCTCCTCACCAAGACCTAAATCTAGATCTGTAAATCCTTCTTCTTCTAGAAGTCGTTTAATGCCGGTTCCTTTCTTGACTGGTATGGTTATTCTTAGTCCAGCTAGTGTAGCGAATTCGCCAGCTTTAATCAAGATGTCTCGCAGCTTCTTAATTAGTATTGGTAGATTTTCTAGTGTCGGAATCATTTTTACTCCGATGCGAATTCTTTTAATTGTCAAACCTAGTTCAGAAACCTTTTCTTTTACTAGCTGGTTGCTAATATCTCCATACAACACTAGAGAGATCTCGTCTAAGTCGTCTAGCATTTTCTGTCTAGTTGTCGTTGATTCAAATTTCTCTGGAATTGGTATTTGACTAACAAAATCTACAATAAGACCATACGCTTCTTGTATATTGCCAATAAACGGATAAGCAGAGCAAGTTCCGATCGCTGCAGAAGCATCAGAATATTTCTCGCTAACTAGATATTTTTCATATTCTCGTTTCCAGTAAGCTCCGATGATTTCTCTCTCGGGAAGTGATTCAACTACCATATTATATATTTATTAGGATCTAGTATATAAATTTTGTTAAGCAGAGATGTTAATTTTATATACAAGTTAAACTATATTATTAAATAATAGTGATAAAATGAAAAAGCCAGATATCGCTCCGCAGAATCTTCCGTCAGCTATGCCGCCTCTTGCTGGCATGGCTGTGTCTCCACAAGCCTCATTATATCCTACAGCAGCTCCGCTTATTCAAGCGTTAGACTGGCTTCTGGCTTCT
>Ga0209636_10006913_pt1 | contig 11596 bp, 6 predicted proteins | sample DeeMarSWOR152_54_FD_187464 | JGI IMG/M metagenome (GOLD analysis project Ga0209636, IMG submission 187464) | Marine sediment microbial communities from White Oak River estuary, North Carolina - WOR-1-52-54 (SPAdes) (version 2) | ecosystem: Environmental > Aquatic > Marine > Intertidal zone >... | reverse complement strand
CCAGGAGACCCAAGAAAGTGTCCAAACATTACCATAAGCAACAGAAAGATCTCTGGAAGCGCACAGTCCCGCAAGAGAGGAGTGTTGCTCCAACACGGAACATTGCTGATAGACGTAGACCTAGAAAAGATGTTCACGTATCTGAGAGTCGCACGGGCGAAAACAAGCATGGATGTAATGAACATAGCTAAGAATAAAATCACCTCGGTCACAAACGAAACCATGTCAGGAGTCTCCGTTGAAGAAGCATACGAAGCATTGGTTATGGGATTTAAAAGAGCATTAAAAATTCAGCTTGAAGAAGAAGAACTCACAAGTCATGAGCTAAGTCTAGCTAATACGCTTCGCAGAGAAAAGTTTGCAACAGACGACTGGAACCTCAGAGGTTTGACTTTCTAAGAAACCAATATGAAAAAAAGAGTCAAAAAATATAGCACAAGAAAAGGTTTAGGCGAATCGCTCCTGCTCATCAACACCTCATAAGTTTATTATGAAGTGAGCAAAATGGGCGTTAACGTACCAAACTGGGGATGATCGCAAAGCATGGCGTGGGACTGAAACATGAAACGGCCTCATTTATGGTTCACTGTCTACAAATGTGCCAACGCGGCTAGCTTTCAACGACGCCCTACCTTGTAAGTAAAGCAACTTTATAAGCAGGAATAGGGATTTTTAGACAGTTTCGATGGAACGGTAAACAAATGATATGGGCATATACCATAAAATCCAAAAAATTACGAGCATGCGATGCTGATTCCCTGGACGAACTTGAAGAACTCAGTGGAAAGGCTGATTGGCTGTGGGTAGACTGTTTGGAACCGGACGATAGGGAACTTGAAATTGTCGCTGGACTACTAAGGGAAACAAATATTATTGATGCCATTAAGAGGCAAAGGATATTTTCACGCTATGAAAGAAAGCATGATTATACTGCGGTTTCTATTCCTCTTGTATTGTTCGAGAGTAGACTGATGGTTCAGCCAATTTATGTGTTCTTAAACGATAAAATGTTTGTAACTGTGAGGGACAAGGGTTCTTCTGGACCGATTGATAACACGCTGAAGACTTTGCAGGATTGTGTTTCAGGCATTGTCTGCGTCTCGGGAGTCAAAGCGATAAGTTCATCGTTTGCTCTCAGTAGATTATTTCATGAGGCAACCAATGAAAATCTGGATGTTATCATTTCTTTTAGAGAGAGAATTGACAAGGTGGAAGAAAGGGCGCTCGCAAATCCACGGGACAAAGGGATCAGTCACTCAGTTTTTGCACTAAAGAGAGAGATATCTATCTTTGAGCGGACCTTATGGTCTCAGAGAGAGTTGATGCTAAGCATGAGAGAAGGGGTAGTCCCAACCCTTCAGCTTAACGAGGAGATTGTGCCTACTCTGAATTATGCGATCAATAACATTTCACGGGAACTTTCTCTCCTCGACTCGAACAACAGCGCGCTGGATAGCATTCTCAACCTACAAGATCTAGGTATGATACATGGAGTGGAAAGAACACTGATCTACCTCACCTTAATCATTCTTGTGGCTAACGTCATTCTGATCCTTTTGGGCTTAGATATTCTGAACCTCTTCACGCAGTGAAGTTCAGAGGGCACGCGTTCTGCGATCTAAGCCACATCAAAATTTATAATCGAGTTAAACGTATGCTAGAGTACAAACAAGTGACGAAAATGAGAAGCACTGTCTTCTCGGCGTGGTCAACGCATGACAAAACGCGTTAGAACTCTTTTTCGAAAAATTCGATCGTATCTGCGGATTACGCAGATGAGCCCCATTGCCAGAAGATACTTCATTAAAAACGGCTTTGACGGCTCAATGACTGTACTGGGCATCATTATAGGCTCTTGGATTGTGGAAGTCACAAAGCCTGAAATAATCGTCACAGCAGGGTTAGGAGCATGTCTTGCTATGGGGGTGTCTGGCCTCTTCGGCGCCTACATGACTGAAAGGGCTGAGAGAAAGAGGCATCTCAAAGATCTCGAGGCTGCCATGCTCACCGATCTTACCAATTCTATACAGAGTGACGCTTCTGACTTCGTTTCTGTTTATGCCGCTCTTATTGATGGCGCTTCACCTATGTTGACAGCGGTTATCTCTCTTATTCCCTTTATACTGGCATTGACGGGAGCGTTTGCCATCTGGGATGCCTACATTATCTCACTAGTCCTCACATTAGCCACACTATTTTCCTTAGGCCTTTACCTTGGAAGAATCGCTAAGGAAAACATTCTGTTATACGGTGTCCAAACGGTTGCAGCTGGACTACTCATAATAGCCATAGTCTTTGTTCTAGGGGGCATCTAGCCAATTACAAAAATAAAGGCGCAAAAACCGTCGCAGCAAGCGCCATAACTGTTATCATCGTATTCAGTGACGGCCCAGCTGTGTCCTTAAACGGATCTCCAACTGTATCGCCAATAACTGCAGCCTTATGAGCGTCGGAGCCTTTTCCTCCAAATTTTCCTTCCTCAATGTATTTCTTTGCATTATCCCATGTCCCACCAGCATTCGCCATCAATAGGGCAAAAATTATTCCTGTAATTATGCTTCCGCCAAGGAACCCAGCAAGTGCTGCCTTGCCCAAAGTAAAACCAACTGCCAACGGAACTGCAATAGCCAAGACCCCCGAAGGAATAAGCTCCCTCAAGGCTCCCTTAGTTGCAATGTCTACACACCTTGCGTAGTCCGGTTTCGACGTACCCTCCATCAAGCCTGGAATTTCTTTAAATTGCCTTCTTACTTCTTCAACCATTCTATAAGCATTTTTTCCCACCGCCAATATCAAAAGTGCAGAGAACACAGGCGGCATCATTGCACCAATAAACACCCCACCTAGAACGTATGGATCCATGAGGTTTATTGTTTCAGGAATTCCAACCTCCATTGCGTAGGCAAAAAACAACGCAATAACCTGCAACGCGGCGGCACCAATGGCGAACCCTTTTGATATAGCTTTCGTAGTGTTACCCGCGGCATCTAATCGATCTACCACCTTAATCACGTCTTCGCCCAACCCAGATTGTTCTGCAATTCCTTTCGCATTGTCCGCTATAGGACCGTAAGCGTCTGCAGCAATCACCGTTCCCAGTGTGGCTAGCATGCCAACTGCCGCTGAAGCAATACCATAGAAGGGATTAAGATTATACATTAACGATATGTTCCAAGAAGCCAAGATTGCTAAGACAATCCCAATAACGGGCGGAATTATGCTCAATAGACCGTACGAAAAACCAGACAAAATGTTTATTGCGGCACCAGTCTTCGAGGATTCAGCTGTCCTCAAAACGGGAGTTCTATCTATTGAGGTGAAAAAGTCTGTCGTTATCCCAATGATCACTCCAGCGACTAATCCTGCTATCGTTGAAAAGAATATACCGAGCCCATGTTCCCCTATCTTTAGGGAATCTATCGTCAGAAACAGTAGGACTGCAAATATTATGCACGTTGCGAATGTTCCTCTGTTAAGCGAGGCGCCGGGGTTTCCTTTGATTCCCACCCGTACAAAAAGTATTCCAAGAATTGAAGCAATTATTCCTAAGGCTTTAACTATTAGTGGTAGAATGACATAGATTGGTTCGTGATATATCGCTGCACCAAGTAGCATGGTTGCCATCATGCCGGCGATGTAGGAGTCGGTCAAGTCAGCGCCCATTCCAGCCACATCACCTACATTGTCCCCTACATTATCTGCGATGACAGCTGGGTTCCGCGGATCATCCTCGGGAATGCCAAGTTCAACCTTACCCACAAGGTCGGCGCCTATGTCAGCTGTTTTTGTGAATATGCCTCCGCCAGCCTTTGCGAAAAGCGCAAGAGCGCTTGCTCCAAAACTGAAACCCAAAACAGTAGATAACGCTGTCTCAGGGGCATGGAGAATATTGTTGTAGATAAAATAGAGTATGCTCGTTCCCAACACAGCCATTCCCACAATAGATAATCCCATAACTGCTCCGCCAAAATACGCCACGGGAAGCGCCACGTTTACCCCCTTTTTGGCGCTGTTTGCGGTTCTCACATTCGCCCTAACAGCAGCATTCATCCCAAAATATGCGGCTGCAGTAGTGCAGATTGATCCAAGAATATAAGCTATTGCTAAGTGGTAATTAGCGAAGGCGACCCCAAGTATTATCGCCATAACAGCAACGAACAAGGCCAATGCCATGGTTTGCCTCTTCAAATAAGCGTTGGCTCCTATCCTTATTGCGTCGGCGATCTCCCTCATTTTTGGAGAACCAGCGTCGTGCTTGTTAACGTAGCGATAAAGGTAAAGCGCGGAGACGATCGAGGCTAAGGCTGCAATAGGTGCAATTATCTGCAGTTCCATTTGTAATCGCCTCAAACTCTTACCATTAGTAATTTATAAATCTATGTTGCTAACATGAGATGGTTGGGTTGGCATCATCTGGAGTGCACGCGCGCATAAAGAACGTTTATAAGTGATTCTCTTAAGAGAACGCTTCCAAATGGTGAGATTGATTGTCTGAAACTACGGCCATAGATGTTTTGCTTAAGGAAAAGAGAGTTTTTAGACCATCCAAAGAGTTTGTTGAACAGACTAATGTTAAGAAATGGATGAATGAACATGGCATCAAGAGTTTTGACGAGTTGTACGAGAAGGCGAAAGATTTGGAATGGTTTTGGGGTGAAATCGCAAGGGATGTTGTAGAATGGTATACACCTTACGGGAAGGTTCTGGAGTGGAATGAGCCCTATGCCAAGTGGTTTGTAGGCGCTGAGTACAACATTGTCCACGACGCTTTAGACAAACACGTGAAAACCTACAGAAAGAATAAGGTTGCCTTCATTTACGAGGGGGAACTTGGAGATGTCAGAAAGCTAACTTACCGGGACCTGTCTGTACAGGTGAACAAGCTGGCAAATGCCCTCAAGAGCATTGGGGTCAGAAAGGGTGACCGTGTTGGAATCTATCTGCCCATGGTTCTTGAGTTGCCGATCTCTATGTTGGCATGTGCTAAGATCGGGGCGATTCACAGCGTCGTCTTTTCAGGCTTTAGCGTCGGTGGTCTGCAAAAGAGGATAGCAGACGCTGAGGCGAAGGTGTTGATAACTTGTGACAGTTTTCACAGGCGTGGAAAAACTGTTCCTCTGAAGACTCAGGCAGATGATGCGGTAAGGGGCGCTCCTTCTGTTGAGAGTGTAATTGTTCATAAGCATACTGGTGAGGAGATTCCATGGAATGAGGACAGAGATCGCTGGTGTCACGCTCTTTGTGAAGGTCAACCAACGGAATGTGAGACTGAGAAGCTAGACGCAAACGATACTTTATACATTTTGTACACTTCTGGCACGACTGGCGAACCAAAAGGAGTGATCTGCGCCCACGGCGGATACGCTGTTGGAGCAGCCGCCACTCTGAAATGGGTCTTTGATATGAAGGATGAAGATATATGGTGGTGTACAGCAGACATTGGATGGGTCACAGGACACAGCTATATCGTGTATGCTCCCTTGATTTTAGGAGCCACCTCGGTAATGTACGAGGGAGCACCTGACTATCCCAAACCAGACCGATGGTGGGCAATAGTAGAAAAATACGGAGTAACAACCTTTTACACCTCTCCAACAGCCATAAGAATGCACATGAGATTTGGGGAAGAATGGGCGAACAAGCATGACTTAAGTTCGTTGAGGCTGCTGGGATCGGTTGGAGAAGCCATAAACCCAGAAGCGTGGATGTGGTACTACAAATATATCGGTAAAGAGCGCTGCCCAATAATGGACACTTGGTGGCAAACAGAAACCGGATCCTTCGTCATATCCCCGTTGCCAGCAACCCCACTCAAGCCTGGTTCAACTACAAGATCTCTCCCGGGCTTTTCTGCTGACGTGTTTGATGAAAGTGGCAAACTGGTCAAACGGGGTGGGGGCGATCTATATTTGCTTACGCCGTGGCCGGCGATGCTGAGGGGCCTTTACAAGGCTCCTGAGAGATATAAGCAGGTTTATTGGAGCAGATTGCCCCACATGTACCTTGCTGGTGACAAAGCGAGAAAAGACGAGGATGGCTACTTCTGGATACAAGGAAGAGCAGACGACATCCTCAAGGTAGCTGGGCACAGAATAGGCAACTACGAAGTTGAGTCGGCGTTAGTGAGCCATAGAAAGGTAGCTGAAGCTGTTGTAATAGGGAAACCGCACGAAATAAAGGGCGAGTCCATAGTTGCTTTCGTAGTCCTGAAAGAAGGAGTGCTCCCGAGCGATGAGCTTCGAAACGAGTTAAGGGAACACGTAGCGCATGAAATGGGAAAAATAGCGAGACCCGACGAACTCTGGTTCGTCAAGGACGTGCCGAAGACCAGAAGCGGAAAGATCATGCGGCGCGTGGTAAGAGCGCGGGTGCTTGGAGAAGAATTAGGAGACCTCTCAACTCTTAGAAATCCAGAGGCCGTAGATGAGATAGCCTATGCCGTGTAGCTATACAAATATTCATCAGTAGTTTTTTCGTTCATGAAAAAACTCTATAAGAAAGATTCGTCTAAAGCCTTGAGGAAATATGCTGTAGCTAGGAGAAAGAATTTGGGACAACAAACAGTGCAGATCGCTTCCGATTGGCATGCTATGGATACTGAAGCAGTTATGCAAAGCCTGCAAACCAACCGCAAAGGGTTGAGTAAAGAGGAGGCTGAACGTAGACTCCGCGAATTTGGATACAATGAGTTGACAGAGCGGAAAAGAGTGACTCCTCTTCGAATATTCCTTAATCAGTTTAAAGATGTCTTTGTAATCATGCTTTTGATTGCCATCGTGATTTCTGTCATAGTGGCGTGGTACAGAACTACCGCTGCTCCAAGCGCAGAAGGATCTATCGAAGAATATGTAGACGCTATTACAATTGGAGCTATTGTGGTCCTTAACTCTGTTGTTGGCTTTGTTCAAGAATATCGGTCAGAAAAAGCAATGGAAGCCATGAAAAAGTTGACAGCCCCTAAGGCGCGAGTATTGCGTGAAGGAAAGGAAGCGATTATACCAGCAAGAGAGGTCGTTCCAGGCGATATCGTTCTTCTTGAAGCAGGTGACCGTGCCCCAGCGGATTGTCGACTATTGGAGACAGTAGATTTGAAGACTGATGAAGCAGTTCTGACTGGTGAATCTACTCCGGTGGAAAAGGAAATAGGGGTTGTTGACGACAAGACGCCCGTGGCGGATAGAAAGAACTCGGTTTTCATGGCTACTCATGTAATTTATGGTAGAGGAAAGGGTGTAATAACGTCCACAGGCATGAAAACTGAGTTTGGAAAAATCGCTGAAATGGTTCAAGCTGTTGAAGAGGAGGAAACTCCTCTAAAGCAGAAGCTAACGCGTTTCGCCAAGAAATTGGGAATAATAATTGTGGCCGTGTGTATTGTCATATTCGCTCTTGAATTGTACGAGATATTCATTCTTGGGGTGACGGAAGGCCCCGACATCATAAAAAATATTACAGACACCTTTATGGTGGCGGTGGCACTCGCGGTTTCAGCGGTTCCAGAGGGCTTGCCAGCGGTAGTAACTATATCGCTTGCCCTTGGCGCTCGTGAACTTGCAAAACGCAATGCAATCATCAGAAGACTCGCTTCAGCGGAGACATTAGGAGCCACAACCGTCATTTGTTCCGACAAAACTGGCACCTTAACCAAGGGAGAAATGACTGTACGCAGGCTCTATACAAACGACAAGACTATCGATGTAACCGGCGTCGGATACGAATCTAAAGGCGATTTTCTCCTGAACGGCTCTCGCATAGACCCAAAGGACGATACCAATCTCGCTTTGCTGTTAAGAGCTGGCGTCTTGTGCTCCAACGCCTCTTATGATGGGAAAGGCGTGATCGGAGATACCACAGAAGGGGCATTGATTGTAGCCGCAGCCAAGGCAGGAATGATAAAAGAAAACTTGGAGCAGATGTACCCTCGTATGCGAGAGGTGCCCTTTACGTCCGAAAGAAAGCGCATGACAACAGTGCACCGATCACCGGAAGGAAAGATTTACGCTTATGTCAAAGGGGCTCCCGAAACTATCTTGGAACGATGCGACTATATTCTTCACAACGGCAGAGAGAAGAAGTTAACCAAACAGAAACATCAATCAATTCTCAAGATTAATGAAGAGATGGCAAGCGAAGCTCTTCGCCTACTAGGGTTAGCCTACAGAGAACTGCCAAAGGATGTCTTAGGAGATTTCGACGAAGAGAACGTTGAGATGAGACTGGTTTTTGTCGGTTTAGTGGGCATGATCGACCCTCCCAGAGAAGAAGCAAAGGAAGCTAATCGACTGTGTCAGAACGCTGGGATAAAGACCGTGATGATCACAGGCGACCACAAGCTAACCGCGGTTGCAATAGCCAAAGAGTTAGGTATGTTGAAAAGCGATATGGTTCTGACGGGCACTCAACTAGATAGTATGAGCGATGAAGGATTCGAAAACATAGTCGAAGATGTAGTAGTTTACGCCAGGGTTTCTCCAGAACACAAGCTCCGAATAGTAAGGGCACTAAAAAAGAAGGGCCACATCGTTGCTATGACGGGCGACGGAGTGAACGATGCGCCAGCCCTTAAGCAGTCAGACATCGGAGTGGCCATGGGAATTACTGGCACAGACGTAACGAGAGAAGCAGCAGACATGGTTCTAGCAGACGACAACTTTGCAACAATAGTCAACGCCGTTGAAGGAGGACGAAGCATCTATGACAACATACGAAAATTCTCCTTCTTCCTATTGCGCTCCAATTTCGACGAGCTACTGGTCATCGGCACCTTTGCATTACTCGGCTTAGAACTTCCTTTAACTCCCGGCATGATCCTATGGATAAACCTAGTCACAGATGGAGGACCAGCCATAGCCTTGAGCATGGACCCCCCTGCAGACGATGTGATGGAGCGGAAACCACGCAATCCAAACGAGGGTATACTACACGGAAGAATAGCTTCAATCCTCGCTACATTCGTAACACAGTTTTTGGGAACGGGGGTCTTATTTTATGTTGCGCGCTATGTGTTGAATGAGCCTTTAGCAGAGGCACGGAGCCTAGCTTTTGTACAAGCAACGTTACAGGAGCTGATTATCGTATGGAACTGCCGTTCAGAGAAGCATAATGCGTTTAGAGTAGGATTTACATCAAACAAGTTTCTGTTGTTCGCCGTGCTGATATCGGCAATTGGAACCTTTCTCGTACCCTACGTAGGTTTGTTTGGCACAGCCCCCTTGCAACTCATCGACTGGGCGATGGTTATACCGATCTCACTTTCAGGCTTCCTAATATTGCCAGAAGTTTTCTACGGAAGAAAAATACTACGCTGGCAATGACCTGCATAAAAACAGGTAATCAGAAGAAGGCTAGTTTCTGTCGCCGAACCACTCAGATATTTTCATATCTCTTTTCTTTTCAAACCTTACGTTCATGGGACTAAACGTTTGACCTAGGGCAGTTCTAAGGTTTCGGATGTAGTCCTCAACGTTAATCTCTGAAATGTTTTTCACCTGGCCTGATGGTTTAACAGTGAAACGCTTTCCTCCGTAGTTGAATGGTTTGACCTTGACGAAGGAAACCGTGTCGCGTTTCTGTACTTTTCTCCCCAAATCGATGAGTTGGACAGCACATTGGTAAGGTTGAGGCAGAGATCCCTTTGCCTCAAGCTTCTCATTTGGATCGAAATACAGTTTCACCGAAAACCCTAGATCTTCGAGTTTAACCTTCCTCTGTCTTAGTTTTTCTATGGCATCTTGGACTGTGGTTACGATTCTTCTCTTCGCTGCTTCATAATCCCTCATATCTTTCACATGTTCCAGCTCCTTAATACATCTCTGAAACACGTTTTGGATAAAAGTGGGCGCATTTGACTTGATGACCGTTAGCCCTTTGAGGTCGGGCGTGCCGTCTTCTAGAATGCCAAAATAAGCCTTCTTTGCCTCAGATAAGACGCACAATGCATACCGCTTTTCAACTGCTAGATCTAATCGAAGTTTCTCTTTCACAGTGCTAATTAACGAGTTCACTTCTTCTTCCGACGGATCATCGAGAAATATCGAGTCGGTATCGCCGTAAATTGGGCGCAGGTTTCTGTCTTCAGCCATGTTCCAAGCTGTCTGAAGGGCGTAACGACCGTAACCTGTTATGGATTCGGCTAAAGGTGTAGACGCAAGTCCGTGTATTCTAACAGTCACTCCGTAGCTTGAGACCGTTATGAGTTTGAGCAGCTTTGCCGTAGTCTCGGCCAAACGCCGCTCCTCCTTCGAGATTGTGGCATCCTTTGAAAGGGGTTTGAACCAGTGAATGCGAAGATCCTTCAAGGCTCCAACCAGAACTGCGTAGAAGCCTCTTCTCTTTGTGCAGACGTGATGATCCAGCTCAGAGATCTTGTTGTCTCTGCATTCACTGTGTTCGCAGTCAATTGTCTCATACGATAAATTGTAGGTGTCTATGCAGCTGGGATAGAGGCTTTCAAAGTCGGTTACGGCTGTATTAAAGTATATCCCACTCTGCGGCGTTATAGTTAATGCCCCGGGAACAGATCTCTTTACTTTCCTTCCCCTTCTCAACTCCTTTGATGTGGGAATTAGGATTTTATTCCCTCTGAAATACGTGTAGATTATGGATTTTATCCATTCGCTTACCCTTTTACTTGAGTAGGCTTGCGGAACCGGTAAGTTGGCTATTCTGGACAACATGAACGTGTGATAGTATTTTTCGGGGGTGGTATCCTCTGTCATGCCTAGTAGTTCGGGTTTAACGCGCGGTATTGGTTGATGCAGTAAATTGAACCAGTATTCCAGCATGTTGTATTTCGGTGGGTCAGTTTTCTTCACGCCAGCAAAGGTTTTCCTAAATCTTGATGCTTGCTCTTCTGGAACGTTAGAAACGAGTGCAAGACGTTTTCCTTGTGGAATATGTGGTGAGCCAAAAACCAAGCCATGATCGTAGGCGTATCCATGGCTGAACTCGATCTCACTCTCCCAACTCTTCTTGAACATCTTGCCAAATCTTTCGGTGTTGGCAGGGTTCTTAATCTCAATCTTAGCCAATGTTTTCATCTTATCTGCAAAGATCTCTCTTTTCTTGACTGTAGATACTTTGCCAACGATTCTTTCGACACTGTGTTTGTCTTCCTGGCTAAGTGGATAAGGGATCAGAAAGTGAGGTCTGTAATCACCGTCTCTGAATTCCCTCACCTTTTCTGATGAAGCATCATAAAAGCGGAGTTTCACCTCATCGCCATCGGTTTGGGAATCTATCAGATAGAGAATGCCCAAGATTTTCCTTCTCTGATTGTTGCAGTTCTGGCGAGATAAATGATTGATCCTCAGTAAATAACGGTTTTCTTTTGACTTCTTTTCCCTGTGGCCGTGTGCCCGTCCGTGGCCGTGCGTGTGTGTATTCCCTGTTTTCAGCGCGCACAATGCGGCGGGATAAGGTTAGCTTTCAATGTTCTAGCCTTCCATTAGTCTGGGATTCCTCTTTATTCCTCTTGCGAGCGCAAATGGGAAAGTGATTGTTGTTACTATTGTCATGAGCAAGAGAGCAGAAAAAACCTCGGGGGGAATCAAGCCAAACTGCTTAGCTATTAGGGCAATTACCATCTCAGCCGCTC
>Ga0209636_10006912_pt1 | contig 11597 bp, 11 predicted proteins | sample DeeMarSWOR152_54_FD_187464 | JGI IMG/M metagenome (GOLD analysis project Ga0209636, IMG submission 187464) | Marine sediment microbial communities from White Oak River estuary, North Carolina - WOR-1-52-54 (SPAdes) (version 2) | ecosystem: Environmental > Aquatic > Marine > Intertidal zone >... | reverse complement strand
TTTGGCATAGGAGCTGACGGCTTGATACTGGTGCAGGATTCGACCATCGCTGATTTAAAGATGCGTATTTTTAATTCCGACGGTTCTGAGGCCGAGGTTTCCGGCAATGGGCTGAGATGTTTTGCCAAGTATGCTATTGAGAAAGGCTTGATTGGCAAAATGTCATCGAGAGCGGAGCAAGGCAATCGCTCTCTGCCCATAGAGACTTTGTCAGGCGTAAGAAAGGTTAAAGCTTATATGTCGGGGAATAAGGTCAACCGAGTCGAGGTAAATATGGGCCTGCCTCAATTCCAAGTGGAGCAAATTCCCGTCAAAGTTAAAGTTGACATAATACCAATATTGGATTATCCTTTAGTGATAAACGGAAAAGAGTTGGCTTTGGCTCTTCTATCCATGGGAAATCCCCACGCCGTGAGCTTTTTATCCCGGCCAATTGCTGATTTTCCTTTAGCTGAGATAGGACCTGGGGTGGAGAAACACCTCATGTTCCCCCAAAGGACTAATTTTGAGGTAGCCAGGGTCTTGAGCAGGGTGAGGATAGAAGCCAGGGTGTGGGAGCGGGGTGTTGGAGAAACTCTGGCTTGCGGTAGTGGTGCCTGCGCCATAGCTGTGGCTGCTCAATTACTGGACTATGTAGAGCCGCAAGTTGACATAATACTCAAAGGTGGGACTTTGACCGTATCCTGGGATAGGGTAGGGGAGGTGTTACTTACCGGTCCAGTGGGGGAAGTTTTCACTGGCGAATGGCTTGGAGGAAAGAGCTGATGGAATTAGCCAAAAGGCTTAATAGATTGCCTTCATATCTTTTCGTGGAAATAAATCAGAAAATCGCTGAGCTTCGGGCTAGGGGAGAGGACATAATCAGCTTTGCTATTGGTGACCCTGATTTACCCACGCCATCTCATATCATCGAATATATGTGCCAGGCAGCACGTGACCCCACAAACCATCGTTACCCTGAAACCGCCGGCTTGCCCGAACTTCGTCAAGCCATTGCCGAGTGGTATGAGAGACGCTTTGGCGTTACCCTGAATCCGGCTAAAGAGGTCTTGCCGCTTATTGGCTCCAAGGAGGGGATCGGGCATATAGCTTTATGTTTTATTGAGCCTGGTGACCTGGCTTTGGTGCCTGACCCAGGCTATCCGCCATTTTCTCTGGGCACCATATTAGCCGGTGGTGAGCCTTACTTTATGCCTTTAAAGGAAGAAAACGATTTTCTGCCTGATTTTAAAGCTATTCCAGCCGAGGTAGCCGATAAGGCAAAGCTTATGTGGCTTAACTACCCAAACAATCCCACCAGCGCTATAGCTGGCCTTGATTTTTTTGAGAAAGCAGTTCATTTCGCCCAGCAGCACGACTTAGCAATCTGCCATGATGCTCCTTATACTGAAGTTGCCTTCGATGGCTACAAGCCACCGAGCTTCATGCAGATACCTGGGGCAAAGAAAATAGGTGTGGAGTTTCACTCCCTGTCCAAAACCTACCACATGACAGGGTGGCGAATAGGCATGGTGGTAGGTAATGCTGACATGGTGGATGCCTTATTTAGAGTTAAATCCAACCTGGATTCAGGCATTCCCCAGGCAATTCAATATGCTGCTGTGGAAGCTCTGCGCGGCTCCCAGGAACACATCGCTGAGCGCAATGCTATTTTTCAACGGCGCCGAGATAAGTTGCTAAAAGTCCTTAATGAGATAGGGCTGAAGGCCAGAATACCCAAGGCAACCTTTTATATCTGGGCTAATATTCCCCAGGGGTATACATCTATGGATTTTACCGAGAAATTGCTGGACGAAGCTGGGATAGCAGTAACCCCGGGAACTGGCTATGGGAAGGAGGGAGAGTGTTACATCAGACTTTCCCTGACCATTTCCGATGACCGTCTGGAACAGGGGATGAGTCGTCTATTGGCTTGGCACGCCCGAAATTGTCATTGCGAGGAGCCTTGATGAATCGGGGCGACGAAGCAACCTCGATTGTGTATAGGAGGAGGAGATAAAGCAGAAATTTTTTACCACTAAAGCTAAGGTAGAACAAGCACTCCTAGTAGGGGTAGGAAGCAAGGTCTCCAACCATGATTGGTCAGCTACAGATTCCCTAGAAGAGCTATCCTATCTGACTAAAACAGCAGGCGCCAATGTAGTAGGTATGTTAACTCAAAAGCTTGACGCGCCTTCGCCTACCTATTATATAGGTAAGGGTAAAATTGGAGAGCTAATCAACCTCAAAGAGCAAACCCAGTACGACACAGTAATATTTGATGATGAGCTGTCGCCGAGGCAGCAAAGAAATCTCGAAGAGGCATTGGGAGTCAAAGTTATTGACCGTAGCGCTCTGATTTTACACATATTCGCCCGAAAGGCTCGAACCCATGAAGGAAAACTCCAGGTTGAACTGGCCCAGCACCAATATCTTCTGCCCCGGCTCGTCGGGCAGTGGCGCCATTTAGAGCGACTTGGCGGTGGCATCGGCACCAGAGGTCCCGGTGAGGCACAATTAGAAACCGACCGCCGCCTTATCTATAAGCGTATCAATCTCCTTCAGCATAAAATAGAAAGTGTCAGGAAGCATCGCGCACTTTACAGGAGACGCCGTAAGGAGACCGGCACGCCCATCGTAGCTCTTGTGGGTTATACTAATGCCGGTAAGAGCACTTTGTTTAACACCTTAAGCAAAGCCAGTGTAGATGTAGAAGATAAGCTCTTTTCTACTTTGGATCCTGTGACTCGGCGGCTGGCTCTACCCACTGGGCAACAATTTTTAATCACCGATACTGTTGGCTTTATTCACAAACTTCCGCCTTCAATAATTGCCGCTTTTCGGGCCACTTTAGAGGAACTGGATGAGGCTGATTTACTTCTACATATAGTTGACATAACACACAAGAATGCTGCTAATCAGTGCCTCACAGTAGAAAAGATACTCCGCGAGCTAAATCTGGAAAATAAACCAAAATTTACAGTATTCAACAAGCTAGACCTGGCTCTAAGCAGCGAGGCAGAGCTGAAAGCATTAACTGCTATTCCTTACTTCGAAGAAGAAATCTTGTTGCCGAGTGAGGGCGTTGCTCTCATCTCTGCTGCCAAAGGATGGGGAATGGACGAGCTTCTAAATAAGATAGCCAGCTATTTAGGGGGTGAATTAAACAACGTCACGGGAGTTAGTCTCCTATTAGAAAGGAGAAAATGAAAATTACAATTGTTTATGACAACGAAGTAAAGAAAGAGGGACTAAGAGCAGGTTGGGGATTTTCTGCCTTTATTAAGGATGAAAAAATACCACCGCTCTTGTTTGATACAGGCGCCGATAGCTCTACACTATTACATAATATGAAGGAGCTTAACATCGACCCAAAGGACATAGGTATAATCGTAATCTCACATGCCCATGGGGACCATACTGGAGGACTTTCTGAAATCCTTAGATTAAATGAGCTTGCCGAGCTTTACCTCCCAAGCTCCTTTAGCAGAGCGTTTCCGGGGAGAAAAGTAACCATGGTCAAAGATTCCATTCAAATTCGTGAAAACATCTTCTCGACTGGTGAACTCGAAGGCATAGAGCAATCTTTAGCCCTTAAGATAGACAAGGGGATATTTGTACTTACAGGTTGTGCTCACCCTGCGATGAGCATTCTCGCCGCTGCTGCAAAGTTTGGGGAGCTCTATGGAATTGCCGGTGGATTCCATGGATTTCATAATTTTGAGGCCTTCCGTGGCCTATCGTTGATTTGCCCCTGTCATTGCACCACGTACAAGCAGGAGATAAGAGATTTATTTAAAGATAAAGCTTTAGAGTGTGGGGCAGGGCTGGTAATTGAATTATGAGGAACCAACCCTCTCGCCAAATATCTTAGTGCCTATTCTGATTATATTGGCGCCTTCCTCCAGGGCAACTTTATAAGAATTACTCATGCCCATGGAAAGATATCTCATCTCTACATTGGGCAACTTCAGCCCTTTAATTTTTTCAAATATCCTTCTTGTCTCCACAAAATAAGGCCTGGAGTCTTCAGGGTTTCCAAAACGGGGCCCCATAGTCATAAGACCCATCACTTTGATATTTCTAAGATTGGATATTTTTCCTACTAATTGTTCCACACCCTCCGGGAGCACTCCTGATTTCTGTGGCTCTCTGCCACTGTTTACCTCGATCAATACCGGCATTATTTTGCCAATCTGAGCACACCTTCTATCAATTTCCCTGGCTATTTCTAAAGAATCGACACTTTCTATCATGTCGAATATTTCCAGCACCTTTCTCCTGACATTATGCTTTTGAAAGGTTCCAATAAAATGCCATTTCGCTCTCTTTCCCACCAGTTCATATGCCTCCTTTGCTTCCTTGACATAATTTTCTCCAATGATTCTTATTCCCGCTTGAACAGCTTCCAGGACTTCATCAGGTGTTCTCGTTTTTGCTGCCGCCACCATCTCGACTCCGTCAGGGAGTTCAGTTAATAATTTGGCAATGTTTTGTTTAGTTAGTTCGCTTGCCACGCCATAATTGTAATCCATTGAGCTTACCAGCCTCAAGGGTAAGGAATGCTGCAGGTATAGAAGACGTTCTCGCCTCTAACCAAAGTTGGGATGCCTGAAAGGAGTCATAGGGCAATTGATTATTGAGATGACAAGGAACGCAGGGCCCGGAATGACAAATGGTTATTAAGTATCCCCGGGTAAATAGGGGATTGACAAAAAGAGTATTTGTAGGCATAATTTGATTGAGTATAATATTCCTTACACTCAGTTGCAATCTGTAAGGAGGTAAAGTCGATGCTGCCGCATGTCGATGATTTTTTACTAAATTTACAAGCCAATAAATATTCTCCTGAGACAACTTACAACTACGAACGAGATTTAAATGTTTTCAGCAACTTCTTGGATGAAAGCAACATTGAGTTTGATAAGGTTGATAAGCGCGCTATCACCTACTACAAAGCGTATTTAGTTTCGCATGATCGCAAAACAGCGAGTCTGGAAAAGCAAGGCGAAAAACAACTTGATTCCCGCTCTATAAACCGCATGCTGTCGGCGCTGAGAGCTTACCTGCGCTACTTAATTGACATTGATTACCCTTGCCCCTTACCACCTGAAGCGCTGAAATTAACCAAGGCTGGAAGAAAACATCCCCAAGTAGCTGAGCTTGAGGATTTAATTAGACTGATTGAAGCGCCAAGTTCCTTAGAGTCAAATATCAAAACGGCTTTAAGGAACCGCGCCATGCTGGAAGTGCTATTTGCTACTGGCATGCGCATCTCTGAGCTATGCAATCTAAATCGTAGTCAAATCGACGACACCGGGCGGATTTTTATTACTGGCAAGGGTAGAAAGCAACGCTTCGTTTACTTAACTCCACGGGCTAAACAGCACCTGGATGCATATTCAGTGACTCGCCAGGATGATTGTCCTGCCCTTTTTATCCCTTATGCCGGCAGAAATGTCGCTAAATCAAGGAAAAGGATTTCCACCAATTACCTTCAGGATAGAATTAAGAGATACCGGGAGAAATTAAAGATCAATGTCCCCACTTCAGCACATTCCCTGAGGCATGGTTTCGCTACTTATCTGGCCGAAGAAGGTGCTAATCCGGCAGCTCTTCAAATTCTTCTGGGTCATGAATCCTTGGATACCACCACCCGCTATGTCCATGCCTCCGATAAGTATGCTGAAGAGACTCACCGCAAATACCATCCTCTGGCTAAGCCAGATTAGAATCAAGCAGTTAGAGCATTATGTCAACTAAAATTAAGGGAGGGCTGCCTGCCAAAAATTAAATGCCAAATTTCTAAACGTCATACACCCAGTCTCAAGGAATTTGATTTCCTTTATATCAAGGAAAAGTGCTAAAATTACGTTAACCAGGAGGACTAAAAATGGGCGATATTTTAGATGAAGTCACGGCGCTTATCAGATGTAAGGAATGTCCCTGGTATAAAAACTGCCTAACTCCGGTTCAGGTTAGCATTGAGGATATCGCACAGTTCAGGATAGCGATGCAGGGGACAAATCTACCTGAACAAGCCAAAAGCGAACTAGACCAGATTATGGAAAGTATGGCCTCTATGAGTCAGGAGATGATTCTTCAGAGCTGCCCTGTATTTACTCAGCGTCTCAAGGAGGATCCCAAACTTGCCCAGCAAATCAAGAAGATGATGCAGAACTGGGGAAAAGAAGGAGAGCCTGATGAGTAGTACCCATGAAAAGTTTGCTTTTCTCTTTTCCACTTAAGCCCATCTCGATATAAAGTACACTGAGGCTTTGGAGGACTTCTTTTTTGGGAGCTAAATATCCATGCCAGAGCAATTAGGCAAAATAGAGAGGCTTGAAGCTGAGCGCTTCAAACAGGGAAAGAAGCTTTACCTCGTCCCACTTGTATATTCCGGCGAGGAAGCCCCTGATGAATACAAGGAAAAATGTAGTCGTTATTGGCAACAGGTAGCAGAACAGCTAACCAATTTAACGTCGAAGATTGGGGGGGTAAACCAGGTTTACCACGAATCAATCTTTCAATCTGGTGAGGATGGTATGAAGGCCATGGAGAGGCTGAGTCCAAGCAGTTATCAAATTGCTAAAAATCAGTGTGATAATGGCGCTATTTTTGAGACAATTGAAGAAAGGGAATTATTTGAAGAGGTCATGGACTGGCAGAGATGCCTGATGCTTGGCTTTATAAGTGATAAGGTGGCAAGTAAAGTTTCTGAATTCTATGTTGAGGCGGCAAAGAAGAGAAATGAATTTATGGCTAAAAAGATAAGCGAGACGCTTAAAGATGATGAGGCTGGGCTTTTGTTCATTAGAGAGGAACACTCGGTGCAATTTCCTAGTGATATAGAGGTGTTCAGTATCTTCCCACCAGCTCTGGACGAGATACACCGCTGGTACCGTGACCAAGCCATGCTGGGGATAGAGAAGCTCGCAGAGGAGAGCAAAGGAAAGACCGAGGGAGAAGCTAAGGAGGTCGAGAAAAAGACCAAGAAAAGGACGAAAAGAGAGCCTAAAAGGTAGTTAGTCCTGCTTTGGGGGGTGTCTCATGAAGATAAGAAAACCTGCTGTTTCTGGTATGTTTTATGCTGGCACTGCCAGAGAATTAGAAGAACAAATTGAATGGTGCTACAAACATGAGCTTGGGCCGGGAGCTATACCCCGGGTGAATAGCAAAGGGCGGAGGGAGATTGTGGCTATCGTTGCCCCCCACGCTGGCTATTATTACTCGGGGCCAGTAGCAGCCCATGCCTATAAGGAGCTTGCTGATGATGGGATATTCGATACCGCAGTGATACTTAGTCCTAACCACACCGGGTATGGGTATCCTGTTTCTCTATGGGTAGGAGCTGGTTGGAACACACCGTTGGGTGAGGTAGAAATAAACGAAGAGCTTGGCCAAAGGCTGTTGGGGAAGGTAATCAAAGCAGACGAGACTGCTCATATACATGAGCACAGTATTGAAGTGCAATTACCTTGGCTTCAACACCTCTATAAGAAGGTAAAAATTGTGCCCATAACTATGCTGGCTCAAGACATAGAAACAGCTCGGACGGTGGGCAAGGCTATCTCCCAGGCTGGCGATAACTTAATAATTATCGCCAGTAGTGATTTCACACATTATGAACCTCACTCTGTAGCTATGGAAAGGGATGGCTCTGTGATAGAGGCCATAGTTGCTCTTGATGAGGAAGAGCTATATGCGCGCTGTGAGAGCCTTAATTGTACCATGTGCGGGTATGGTCCGGTTGCTTCAGCTATTGTTGCAGCCAAAGAAATGAAAGCCAAACGGGCAAGTTTATTGAAATATGCCACCAGCGGAGACACGAGTGGCGATTTCTCCCGAGTGGTCGGCTACGGCTCCATCGTGATAAAACGGTAAACAATCATCATCGAGAGCTAATTATTTCTCCTTTGGCCTCTCCATCGATCGTGAGAATGCCAAAAGAGTCTGTGGCCTTTCCGGGATTGAACAAGAGAATATCATTGATGACCTTGTTTTGGGATTGGTGAGAATGGCCATAGACGATAATGTCAATCCGATCCGACTCAAACATTTTCCTTACTCTCTCTTCTATTCCCCAAGGTCTGCCTGAGCCATGAGTTATGCCAATTCGTTTATTTTCTATTTCAACTATTTCCTTGACCGGGAGTACAGTCTTTAGCTCCATTGAATCCATGTTACCCTGGACTGCTTTCACCCCTCTTAGCTGTTTCAACTCCCTAAGAACTTGTACATCGGTGAAGTCTCCAGCGTGGATTATCAAATCTACCGTGGAGACGGCATCAATTATCTTTCTAGGGAGGTGTTCAAGCGTGTTTACATGGGTATCGGCAAGCACAGCTATCCGCATAACAAGCCTCCTTATAATTCTCTCCCCTAGCGGGAGAGAGTTAGAGAGGGGGAAATTCACCCTCGCCCAGACCTCTCCCTCCGAGGGGGAGGGCTTTATACGAAAGTATGCGGAAGACTATAAAATGCTATCATCTTGGATGGAAGACTGCAAAATGCCTCTTACTGATGGTTTTGGGAGGTAACTTCTTTCACCAATTGGATGGTTTTGTCCATACCAGATAGAGAGAAGGATAACCCCAGTTGCTTAAGGTCTTTGTAGCCTAATCCCTGGAACAATTTTCTTCCGGCTACTCTGGTCATTTCATCATAAATAGCCGGCCACTCTGGGCTCCGCCTCTGGGCACAAAAGAGAATAAAATCCCGAAGCTTTGGGGGGATGTCACACATACACTATTATTTTATGCCCAGAACTCCAGTTTAACAAACCTGTTTATGGCTGCTGAGATGCTATCTTCTCCCTTGTTTTTTCCTTGGATAATCCCTTGGTCAAGGCTTGAGTCTCACCCTTGTCCTTTGCCGCATATAAGCCCGGAAAAAATTTTGGGCGAGTAAACCTGTAAGCCGAGTTCTGTACTCCACATGGAGCGGTGACCATCCATCTAGCCCTGATGTTACCATCAGGGTCAAGCGACCAACCCGAGGACTTCGGCCGAGCACCTTAAACTTACCCCAGAGTCCTGAGACTTTGGAGCAGTTGAGCCCTCTTATTCGGTCTTGCTCCAGGTGGGGTTTGCCCAGCCAACCAGTCTCCCGGTTGCTGGTGAGCTCTTACCTCACCATTTCACCCTTACCCGCACTGGCTAAGCCAGCCGCTGGCGGTGTGTTTCTGTGGCACTTTCCGTAGGGTCACCCCTCCTGGGTGTTACCCAGCACCCTGCTCGGTGGAGCTCGGACTTTCCTCCCTGGCAGATTAAATCCAGGGCGGTCACCCGGTTTACTCACCCAAGTCTATTTTATAGTCAACCAGAACAAAGGTCAAATTCTCGAATTGTCCAGGGCAAGATTGCCTGCTGGTAACAACCAGCCCCAAAAAGTTCAACGCCAAAATAACGCCAATTTGGGAGTTTTAATTTGAAGCTAACGGGCAAAGGTGAGTTGTGGCACAACAACAAAACGCATCCTTGAGGTATAATATAAGAGGATAATGGCAAGGCCCCAGCAATACCGGCATAGCCTGGGCCAAAAGTATAACTGGAGGTGAACCGATGCAACCACAAAATATGATCTGGATTGTCGCAGGTAAGCGATACCGCACAGACACAGCCACGCTAATAGCCCATGACGCATACTGGAACGGCTATAACTATGAGCAAGGTGGCCGTAATACATTCTTATTCAAAACGCCAAAGGGTAATTTCTTTGCCCAATATCAAACGCTATTGCAAGGCGAAATTAACAAAATCACCCCCCTGGAGACAAACGAAGCCCTATCTCTATATCAATCACTACGCAGAAAGGAGGTGCCCTTCAGAGTTGTCTTCCCATGTATCAAAGCAGAGGACGCCTAACACTCCTCAACCTTGCCCTGACCCGCGCCTGCTAATGCCCTCGTGCCAAACTAGCCTCTAAAAGGGCACAGACCTATCCAATGTAGCCCTAGGCGTTTTACCCGCCTAAAATCGCCTCTCAGAGCGTGTTTTATTGTAAAGTAGTGCTTCCATGGCATGTCCCCTGGGCGTCCATGATGTCTTGCTCCGCCAGCTCGTATACCATCCATGTTGGGTCAAAGTCTGGTAAAGACGCCGGCACAAGGTCGGCAAGATTGCCTGAAGAGGTCGTTTTGAAGTAGAATTTGAAGCCAGGAGGGGTGACCGAGTGGCTTATGGTGGCGGTCTTGAAAACCGCTTTCGCCTTTTTGGCGAACGTGGGTTCGAATCCCACCCCCTCCGCCATTTGAGTGATGGCTCGCCCATGATGCGAGAGGCTATTCATGCCTGGTAAATCAGGCAACTACAAATCAAGCTTCGTAAGCCGGGGATTTATTCCCCGCCAAAAAGCGAGGCGGCATTTTACATACCGCCTCGCAGAAGTCTCAGAGGGAACTTGACCTCGAGCATGTGTTGGGAGTAGTCTATGAAGAACATGCTAACGAAATTGTTATAATTACTTTCCTGGTGAGCACTCGAAGCTTGGTTCGTGAAAGCAAGTTAGCTAATGAATCGCTATCCTCTGGTTGAAGAAGTCTTCACCCCCTTAACTGCCCCTGAGCTCTTTGAGCTAATCAAGGACAGACCTTATAGCTTCTTTTTAGACAGCGGCATGGACCCTCAAAGGCTGGGGCGATATTCCTTTTTGGGCAGTGAGCCCTTTCTCGTAATGAGCAGTCGAGGCTCTGAAATCACCCTGGTTCGTGGGCGGGAGCACGAAGTGCAGCATGGTAACCCTTTTGATGCTATAGGCAAGCTGCTGGAGATATATAAGTTAGACCATTGCCCAGCACCCATACCCTTCCTGGGTGGAGCAGTTGGCTATTTGAGCTATGACCTGTGCCACTTCATCGAACGCCTGCCATCCACAGCTATAGACGACCTTAAACTCCCTGAGAGTTATTTTGCCTTCTATGATGCCATCCTGGCCTTCGATCGCCTGGAAGGGAGGGCCTACCTTGTTGCCACAGGCTTTCCCGAGACGGAGGAAGGGCAGCGGTTAAGGCGAGCCAGAATGAGACTTGAGGAAATGAAGGACTGGCTTTACGCTACCTCTCCTAGTCAAGAAGCCTCTCTCCCTCGAAGGGAGAGGGTAGGTGAGGGTGAATTTCAGCCCATCCAAGAAAATAGGAGGGTCTTGCTTAAGTCCAATTTTACCCCTGAAGAATACATCAAAGCTGTAGATAGAGTGCGGGAGTATATCGCCGCTGGCGATGTCTTTCAGGTCAACCTTTCCCAGAGGTTTGAGGCTGATTTAAAAATTCCACCATACGAACTTTATAAACGGCTAAGGATGGTTAATCCCGCTCCCTTTGCCAGCTATCTCAATTTCCAGGGAGTGACCATCGTCAGTGCCTCTCCGGAAAGGTTCCTTAAAGTGCAAGGCGACCTGGTAGAGACGCGACCGATAAAGGGCACAAGACGACGAGGTAGAGACCCTGTTAGAGATCAGAGCCTAGCTCAAGAGTTGACCCACAGCACCAAAGACCGAGCAGAAAACGTGATGATTGTTGATTTAGAGAGGAATGATTTAGGGCAGGTTTGCCGCTATGGCACGGTAAAGGTTGCTGAATTAGCCATCCTGGAGACTTTCCCCACCGTATTTCATCTCAC
>Ga0209636_10006911_pt1 | contig 11598 bp, 6 predicted proteins | sample DeeMarSWOR152_54_FD_187464 | JGI IMG/M metagenome (GOLD analysis project Ga0209636, IMG submission 187464) | Marine sediment microbial communities from White Oak River estuary, North Carolina - WOR-1-52-54 (SPAdes) (version 2) | ecosystem: Environmental > Aquatic > Marine > Intertidal zone >... | reverse complement strand
TCGCTTTCTGGAACCACCTGGTCGCTGACATGGTGGTCATTTACATCGGATGATAGTACCAATACTGGATACATGGTCGCTTCGGGGAATCCTAGTGGTTACGAGGCTTTTTTCTTTCGTCGGTATGGTCCGGAGGTATATGCTGGTGGCATTACTCAGGATACTAACGTCACCCCGCGAATCAGCCTCGGTGAGCCAGGTCCCTATCCCCGGGGGCAGTGGCATCATCACACCGTCATACATGATGGTACCTCTAATACGGCATTTTGGTATATTGATGGGATTTTGTGGGTCGATACCAATCCTAATAATACCAATGAAACCACATTTACCAGCTTCGATGAGGTGATATACGTAGGCAACCGGAAAAGCGGCGGTCGGGATTTTGAAGGCAAGATCGACGACCTGCGATTATATGACGAGGCACTTGCGGTCGAACGAATTCAGATTATTATGCTGGGTGGTGGTACAACATATCCATTTGCTTACGGTCCTGATCCGGCCGATGGTGACTTGATTAAAGATACTTGGACGAACCTTAGCTGGCGGGCAGGAGACTTTGCTGTCTCACACGATGTATATATAGGTGATAATTATAATGCTGTTAACGAAGGCGCCGACGGTACTTACGTCGGTAATCAAGGAGAAACCTTTATCGTTGTCGGCTTTCCGGGATTTCCTTATCCGGACGGCCTTGCGCCGGGCACAACTTACTATTGGCGGGTTGATGAGGTCAACGAAGCCGAGCCCAATAGCCCGTGGAAGGGTAACGTCTGGAGCTTTAGTATTCCTCCCAAGACTGCATACTTTCCCGATCCGGTTGATGGCGCCGAGTTGGTAGAACTGGATGCGAAGCTTAGCTGGACGGGAGGTTTCGGCGTGAAATTGCACTATGTGTATTTCGGTGACAATTTTGACGATGTAAACAATGCCACCGGAGCACTCCCGCTGGGATCTACAACATATGACCCCGGCCCGCTTGAACTTGCCAAGACTTACTACTGGCGTGTCGATCAGTTCGATATTTTCGAGACGCATAAAGGCGAAATCTGGAGCTTTACTACTGAAGGTGCCGTTGGGAGCCCGGATCCGGCTAATGGCGCTGTGGACATCACTCAGACGCCTGTTCTCACATGGGTGCCGGTAGTTTTTGCCGATACACATGAGGTCTATTTCGGCACCGACGCTGAAGCTGTGAAAAATGCCGATACAAGTTCACCCGAGTATAAAGGCACAGGGAACCTTGGTTCCGAGAGCTTTGAACCCGGGAAGCTCCAGTGGAATACCACCTACTATTGGCGTATTGACGAGGCCAATGACACCAATCCCGACAGCCCTTGGACAGGTGGTGTCTGGAGCTTTACGACGGCCAACTTCCTTATCGTGGATGACTTCGAGAGCTACAATGACCTTGACCCCGCCCACCCCGATAGCAACAGGATATTTAACGCCTGGATAGACGGATACGACGACCCTGCAAATGGCTCTTTAGTTGGTTATGATAATCCTCCATTTGCCGAGCAAACTATCGTTCATAGCGGTAATCAATCTATGCCCATGTCTTACGACAATTCTGTTGGAAAATCCGAAGCAACTTTGACATTGACTTCCAATCGTGACTGGACAGTTAACGGTGTCGATACTCTGACAATCTGGTTCAGAGGCAATTCGGATAACGCTGCTGAGAATTTGTACGTTGCTCTCAACGGTAACGCAAGGGTCGATCATGATAATCCTGATGCAGCAACGTTAACCAGATGGACACCTTGGAATATAGACCTGCAAACCTTTGCCGATCAGGGCGTGAACTTGGCCAATGTCAGTACTATTGCTATTGGTTTTGGCGACAAGAACAATCCATTAGCTGGCGGTTCGGGTATGATGTACTTTGATGATATTCGGCTGTATCCACCGGAACCGTAAGTGATAAATTATCATTTATAAAGAGCAACTAAAGCATAGTTTTTAACTTTCTTGAAGGAGACTATAATGTGCAGAAAATTGAAGTTTTGGGTTTTTCTTATTCTGATGCTAAGCTTGGTTTTAACCAGCACAGTCAATGCAGAGCTCATAAGTTGGTGGAAGTTCGACGAAGGTTCAGGAAACACCGCCTTCGACAGTTCTGGCAACGATCACCATGCCGACGTGCGGGGAACTCCAAATTGGGGAGTTGGCCCGCCGGGCTTTTCTGGAGCATTAGATTTCTCAGAAACCATAGGAGCAAACTGCGGTGACTTCGACCCTACTGGAGGAATGGGTGTGTTTACTCTTACACTCTGGTGTCTCTGGGATGGAACCTCGGGTACACAGCATTTTCTCACCAAGTCGAATTCATGGGGCGCTGATACAATGATGTTCCAGGTCGAAGTCAAGGGAGGTAACAGTAATCCTGACCGTACAGATAGGTTTGCCCTTGCATATCAAGGTGCCACACAGGCCATTTTGCACGAGGTGCCGAAGAACGAATGGGCTCATATGGCCTTGGTTTTTGATGGAACCAATGCAACAGGTTATTTAAATGGCATCGATGAGGTCGGCCCCCAGCCAACAGGAATCGGCGCACATGTCGAAGCTCCAGTCCTAATCGGAGTCACCTGGAATGATACCAGGGTCTTTCAGGGATTACTCGACGATATGCGACTATATGATCGTGTGCTGGACGAAAATGAAATTATCTCAATTATGGAAGGAGATGCCGGACAAAGTCAATCTGCCTACGGACCTGATCCGGCCGATAACGCCCTGCTTACACAAACATGGGCCAACCTTTCCTGGAAGCCAGGCCCTTCTGCAGTCACACACGATATCTATCTCGGTGAAAATTTTGACGATGTAAATGACTGTGCTGAAAGTACGTTCATAGGTAACCAGGCCGGGACGTTTATTGTTGTCGGCTTTCCCGGATTTCCTTATCCGGACGGCCTTGTTCCAGGCGCAACATATTACTGGCGGATTGATGAGGTTAATGATGCCGAGCCGAACAGTCCCTGGGAAGGTAAAGTCTGGAGCTTTTCAATTGCACCCAAAACCGCCTATGATCCCATACCAGCCAATGGTGCCGATTCTGTGGAAACGGACGTGCAACTAAACTGGACCGGTGGTTTCGGTTCTAAATTGCACACTGTGTACTTCGGTGACAACTTTGACGAAGTTAACAATGCATCTGGTGGTCCTACTCAGGGTTCTACAACGTATACCCCCGGCCCACTTAAAATGGCCAAGACTTACTACTGGCGGGTTGACGAGTTTGATGTGGTCGAAACGCATAAAGGCGATGTCTGGAGCTTTATTACTCAAGGCTCCGTCGGCAGCCCGAATCCGTCCAATGGCTCTATTGATGTCACACAAACACCGATTCTAACATGGACCCCGGGAGTCTTTGGTGCATCTCACGAAATTTACTTCGGCAAAGAAACAGATGCTGTCAAAAACGCCGATACGAGTTCGCCGGAGTATAAAGGCAGCGGAAACTTTGGTTCCGAGAGCTATGACCCCGGACAACTTGAATGGAATACTACCTACTATTGGAGGGTTGATGAAGCGAATAACGCCAATGCCGACAGCCCGTGGACAGGTCCTCTCTGGAGCTTTACTACGGCCAACTTCCTAATTATTGACGATATGGAAAGCTATAACGACCTTGACCCCGCTGATCCGGCGAGCAACAGGATATTTAACGCGTGGATAGACGGATATGACGACCCGACAAACGGTTCTTTAGTTGGTTATGACGCTCCTCCTTTTGCCGAGCAAACTATCGTTCACGGGGGCAATCAGTCAATGCCACTTTACTACGACAACAGTGTTGGTTACTCTGAGGCAACTTTGACGTTGACTTATCCGCGTGACTGGACGGAGAAAGGTGTCAGCACGTTCACGATTTGGTTCAGGGGTGATTCGGACAATGCTGCTGAGACGTTGTATGTTGCTCTCAATGGCAGCGCTGTGGTCAACCACGATAATCCTGATGCAGCAACGTTAACCAGATGGACACCTTGGAATATAGACCTGCAAACCTTTGCCGACCAGGGCGTTAACCTTAGTAATGTCAATTCGATCACCCTTGGCCTTGGCTCGGTTACCGGTGGTACAGGTACAATGTACTTCGACGATATTCGTCTGCACCCTCCGGCACAGTAAGCATGGATTAACTCTTAAATAACATAGCTGTTTACTTGTACATTTGGGGCTTATACCAATTTGGTATAGGCCCCTTTTTTAATTGATGACTGATACTTGATTCGGACTAAACCAGATCGACGAATTATTCACATCAAAGCTTGAGGTAATTACAGAGTAATTTCTCTTGACGGGAAAGCAGCCATTTTGGTATAAATAATAGAGGTGGAATGCATATCCGTGTACGAGAATATTTTCGGGTTTGATTTCTCTGGTCACGGATTCTCCTTGGTTTTGCGAGTATTAAGGAGGAGTTGTTACGTGTGGTTATATAAAGCGAATCTTCAACAGGGACCTGTCATTTTACTTGACAAATTCGGATTTATTACATTCTATCAATCAATTACTAATATCCGGTTTCTGCGGAAATAAATATTTTGACGTGTGGCCAAGACAATTGTTAATCATTCTTTAAGGAGGTCTGATTATGTATAAAAAGTTTTTATTAGTTTCTTTTGTTTTGGCGTTGGGGATTACTAACAACGCTTTAGCGGATCTGGTGGCGCACTGGAAGCTTGATGAGGGCTCTGGCAATACCGTATATGACTCGAGCACCTCTGGTAACGACGGCACCTTTGCAGGCGACCCGCAGTGGGTGGCAGGATATTACGGTGGTGCCCTGGAATTTGATGGTACTGATGATAATATTGATTGCGGGAATGACGATAGCCTTAACATCACGGATGAAATCACACTGTCAGCCTGGATCAATATGGCACAGCGTCCAGTCGTGGATAGTTGGTACACCATTCAGTGGAAGGAAGACGCATATTCTATGTACTTGTATGGCGCAGACAATACGGTAACAACTTTAGCTGCGGATTTCTGGCTTGACACCGGAAGAGCCGATATCTGGGATGGACCGGACATAGACATTCCTCCAAATGGTTGGACACATATAGCAGTAACATTCAATGGTACAGATTTCGAATTTTATGTGAATGGTGAACATGATTATACACAAAATGAACCAGCCACCATAGAGATTAGTGCAATTAACTTTTTGTTTACTGAAAATGGTTCAAATTTTAAAGGCCTGATCGACGATGTCCGGATCTACAACCGCGCACTGACGCAGGCCGGGATTCTGGTTGCGATGGAAGGCTCTGATGGATATCCCTATGCTTTGGGCCCCAAGCCTGCCGACGGGGCCATGCTTTCCGACACATGGGCGAACCTTAGCTGGTCACCGGGTGATTTTGCAGTATCGCATGATGTCTATATCGGCGACAATTTTGAAGATGTGAACAATGGAGCTGAGGGTACCTTTCTGGGCAATCAGGCCGCGACCGAGCTTACTGTTGGCTTTCCCGGATTTCCTGTTCCCGATGGTCTCGTACCGGGCACGACTTACTACTGGCGGATTGATGAGGTCAACGATACCGAACCGAACAGTCCCTGGAAAGGCCCAATCTGGAGTTTCAGTATTCCGCCAAAAACTGCATACTTCCCCGATCCGGCTGATGAAGCCGAGGGCGTTAGTGTCGATGTACAGCTTAGCTGGACGGGTGGTTTCGGTTCTAAATTGCATACTGTATACTTCGGTGAAACTTTCGACGAAGTGGACAACGCAACAGGTGAATCAGCTCAGGGAACTACCGAATTTACCCCAGGCACTCTTAAAATGGCAAAGACTTACTATTGGCGAGTAGATGAGTTTGACGTTATCGAAACGCACAAAGGAAATGTCTGGAGCTTTACGACCGAAGGTGCTGTCTCGGCACTTGACCCGGCTAATGGTGCTGTGGACGTAACACAAACGCCTGCTCTCACATGGGCACCTGGCTTAGGTGCTACATATGATATTTACTTTGGCATCGATGCAAGTACACTTGAGAAAAAAGCCAGCGGCAACCTTGGCTCAGACAGCTATGATCCCGGGCAGCTTGAGTGGAATACCACCTACTATTGGAGAGTTGACGAGGCCAATAGCGCCAATGCTGACAGCCCGTGGATAGGTCCGCTCTGGAGCTTTACTACAGCCAATTTCCTCATCATTGACGATATGGAGAACTACAACGACCTTGATCCCGCCGATCCCCTGAGCAACAGGATATTTAATGCCTGGATAGACGGATTAACCGATTCGGCAAAAGGCGGCTCTGTCGTTGGTTATGATAATGCTCCTTTTGCCGAGCAGACAATCGTCCACAGTGGCAATCAGTCGATGCCCATGGCTTATGACAATGCTGTCGGAAAATCCGAGGCTACTTTAACCTTGACTTCTAACCGTGACTGGACAGTGAACGGTGTCAACAGACTGACGATTTGGTTCAGGGGCAGTTCGTCCAATTCTGCCGAACAACTTTACGTTACTCTTAACGGTAATGCAAGGGTAGATCATGATGATCCTGATGCGACAACGATAACAGGATGGACGCAGTGGAATATCGAGCTTCAAGCTTTTGCAGACCAGGGAGTGAACCTTACCAATGTAAATTCAATTACTATTGGTCTTAGCTCGGGGACAAGCGGTACAGGTATGATGTACTTCGATGATATTCGTTTATATCCATCAGCACCGTAACCGCCAAGACATCGTGGTGGCAGGTAAGACAGGCACATGGCTTCTGCTTAACGAAGGCCTAAGGAAGTAAGAGACCATTTGGTGACCGTTCTGCGCATTCCGTCCATCATAATGGGGCCATTTTGCGATGCTTCGTGTGTCGCTTCTACTCTTGAACAAGACTTGACACAGAAGTAAAATTGCTTCGAATATACTCAGTTGGCCGCGTTATTATGAAATGGATCTCAAACAACTTGATTCCGATATCAACAACAGCCATACCTCTTGGAATATCTGATCTGACTCTTGGAATTATTGTAGCACTTATATTTGGTGGTTTTATATTCATTATTAGATATGGTAAACAATGCTGTGAAAGCATTACATGGATAATAGAAACTTGTAAAATGAATCTCGGTAAAAATGCATGCGAAAAAGGAGATAGGCCAATTGCGGAATCTTCTGTCGAAGAATTTAGTAAAGAAGAAATAGAAGAAATTAAAGAACAAGTATCTACCTTATCGCAGCAAATCAAAGCAATATTAGCTGAGATTAAGCAAATAAGAAAAATTGAAGTTCTGAAAGCCTTAGAATATGATTTAAAAACAGCTTCAACAGAATACGCTATGAAATTTGAGCTTAAGAGGCCTGAGTATGATAAAGCAATGAGAATTCTAAGAGTCACGTTAGCAAAAATGCCGGAAGAATGTGTTGCATATAAACAGAAAGTAATGAATTGGATCGCCAAAGCGCAAGAGAAATTTGACGAATATAGCCCAGAAAAATTTGGCCTGAAAGTCGAAGCTATTAAAACCAGACGCAGAGGGGCTCAGAACAAATAATATCGAGAACCACAACCAGTCTGGATAGAACTGAAGCGAACGTTCCCTTTTCTTAACTCTATACAAGGCAAGCATATTTGTAGCATGAAGACTCAGGAGTTGTTATAATCAGCAGGACCATTCACGTTATTGTGTTGTACAGTTTGCAGATTGTTGTCATTCAAGGAATTTTGATATTATAGTGGAATTGAAAGGAGGAAAAGTGTTTCAAAAATTGTCAAAAGGAGAAGGTCGGATAGCGATATTTTTTAAGTTAATGTATCTGGTCTTGGGATGCCTTACATCTCTTATCTTTTTAAGGCACGCTCATGCCGGACAAAACAACAGAGACTTCTACGGGGGCTGGAATGAACTTAAGTTCGAATCCACGGGCTTTTTCCACATTTCTGAGAGAGATGGGATCTGGTGGCTAGTAACTCCTCGAGGCAGTGCCTTCATCTCCAAGGGCGTCAATCACGTGAGTTTCCACGCGGACCATGCGCCTAAGCTTGGTTACTCACCGTACCAGCGCGCGGTTCAGAATAAGTACGGTTCACAGGATGCTTGGGCCGAAGCTGTAGTCAAACGGCTTAGAGATTGGGGATTTAATACACTCGGATCCTGGTCTGGCCAGAGCACCTTCAACCATAGTATGGCATATACTGTCAAGCTCAATCTCGCCACTCGTGTGGGTGCGAACTGGCTGAAAGGAGCAGTCGGCGATTTCTTCTCCGAGGACTTTGAGCAGAAAATGGAAGACACATGCCAGCAACTTTGTGGACCGCGCTCGGACGACCCTTGGCTTCTCGGGTATTTCACTGACAACGAACTCCGATGGGGAGCCGATTGGCGCGGGAAGCTGAGCCTACTGGAAGAGTATCTTCGCTTCCAGGAAGGTACGGCCGGAAGGAAGGCAGCCATAGAATTCATCGAGCAGAGATACATCGACGTCGCCGCGCTTAATCGGGCCTGGGGAACGAAAATCACAAGTTGGGACGAACTGAGCGGTCGTGAGGAGATTACCGGAGACGTAGTTCGAGAGGATCAGGCGGCATGGCAAGAAGTCGTAGCAAGACGCTACTTCGCCACATGCAGAAAAGCTATACGCAAGGCCGACCCGAACCACCTCATCCTGGGCTGTAGGTTTGCAGGACAAGCGCCGGCCCCCGTTCTCCGCGGTTTGAGGGACTATGTCGATGTGGTAAGTCTCAATAATTATGGGCAGACAGCTCCAGTTGGAGTGCTTATGGATATCCACCATTTGACAGGATTGCCAGTCATGTTAACTGAGTTCAGCTTCAAGGCGATGGACTCCGGTCTTCCGAACACAAGAGGTGCGGGGCGCCCGGTCGCAACGCAGAAGGACCGTGCTGATGGATTCACACGCTATGTCCACGGACTTATCGATCTGCCTTTTATGGTTGGATTCCACTGGTTCGAACATGCCGATGAACCAAAGGAGGGCCGTTTCGACGGCGAAAATTCGAACTATGGCCTTGTCACAATTGAGGACCAGCCATGGGACATTCTCGTTCGGAGCATGACAAAGGTCAACGCAGAGCTTGAAGTACATCATATGAAAGCAAAAGCTGGGTCTGGAAAATAATGAATATCATTATCCGATTGTACGTGCACTTACAGAAAAAGCAGGTTTTTTTTCAATACTTTTGGAGCTATTGTATCGCCCACGTTATTGTAGCATCCAGAAAAGCTGAAGAAACTTGTTAACAACCACTTGAACGAAATGATAAGGCTAAATTCTGACAAACAAATAATTGCAATACTCACCCCCAAAGAAAGAAGTACGCTCTTGGAACAATCCACCGTAATCGATGATTTGATTTATGAAAAAGTACGCAATTCCAAATTCGGCGATATCTCACTTTCCGCATATGAATTGCAACTCCTTCTCAGAGCAATAAATTATGAAATAAATCACGCTAAGACGCCAAAATTGAAAAAGATTTTTACAAAACTTTGCGAGCGTTTGGTTAATGATTTTCCTGTTTCTTTGACTACGAACGCAGAACAAAGTACTCTATCCAACACAATAGGGATCCTGTTGAACCAAGGGCCATTCGAAAGTACCGATGAACTGAATTTCCATCTTCAAGACTTCATAAATGCCCACAATGAACTGCCCAATTCGGAGATGGGCAATTTATCGCCAAATCAAGTCAATAAACGTATCTACTCTAAATGGGAAAGCTCAGACAGAACAGTAAAATTAAACGAGAATCTTGTTCTTTCAGACTTGCAGGAGGCTCGGTTTTTTTTGAATGCTCGGATATTTCTCGAAGCTCTTACAAATCAGGAGGGAGACACAGCAACTGCCAGGGGTAATCTGAATCGAAAATTTACGAAACTAATTTTCGAAAGGATGCATTGGCGTCCTGGGCATAAAGAAGATACGATCAGGTTCAACAAGGTTCTAAACGAACAGGATGCTCAGCCACTACATATTATCCGGATTATTTGTGAATTAGCGCGTCTGGTACGTAGACGAAAGAGAAAGTTCTTGGTGACTAATAAAGGGCAGCAATTGCTCATAGAGCAAAAAGCTGGCGAATTATACACATTACTCTTTCGCACTTTTTTCCGACAGTTTAATCTTAGCTATTTAGATTGCCTGCCTGATTGTTATGGACTACAGGGAACTTTCGCTTACTCCTTATACAGATTGAAGAAGGTAGGAGCATCCTGGCAAACAACAGAATCACTTGTACAGTCAATTCTCCTGCCAAAAGTACAAGAGCAGATACAACAGTCCCTGAGCGTCTACATAAAACCACATTGGTTTATTGAAGCACGGCTGATCCGTCCTCTGGATGATTTTGGATTGCTCGAGTGTTCATATGGTAACACGTGCAATGAATTAATAATAAGACCCGAGAAGATACGCAAGACCAATCTTTTTGACAAGTTTATAAATTTCTCTTTTTAGAGGTAGAGAGATTCCCAATACGTAAACTCAGCCTCGCTTAACTAACAACTTTCTCTTGCACCAAGAACAACTCGGGCCCATACAGAACCAAGTGTTACTTGGTCTTCATTAAATATGTCTTGAGTTCTGGGAATCCAGAGTATATCATAGGCAGTTGATCTGATTGTACTTAATAGAGACAACGCGAAGATTTCAACAGCTCATATGAATAGGTATATACTAACTTTACGTTCTGTATAAAGAAATGGAAAATCGGTTCAAAAAAACACTCTATGTCCTTGTGGCAGTGGCAAGAAATACAAAAATTGCTGCTTCGCAAAGGACTGGCATACAAAGCAAGCTCAACGGAAGATGGTAACCTTTAGTTTTGATGATGGCAGTCAAGTGAAGCGTAACATTCACTCATTGGATTCTATCCCAACACATAATACAAATGGGCTTACCGCTGGCATAACCAAAGAACAAATGATCGGTCTGATTCTGGATGATTTTTTCCGCATCCTTGGCACCGAGCAGGTTGGAACGCTTGCAGACTTGACAAACCGCATCGTGGCAGAGATGAACATTGTTCCAGTTTTTACATATCGTGATTTAGGCAATGCGTTAGAGGCAGATCCAAGGTTCGAACACTATTGTATGCAGTTGATTTGCTTAGCGAGAAACGATCCTGTAGAGCTCTATGTTAATAAGATGGGAACATAGGACAGGAAGTCTGCACAATGAGATTCATGCAGATGCCCAACGGCACTGATGTTCTCGGTATTATCACGAGACAATCATGAAAAAACGACGTGGACATTATTGTAGAATTTGTCGTAAAATAAGGCCAAACGAAGCATTTTCCGGCAAAGGTCACCGAATTCATGTTTGTAAGAGGTGCGCCTGTTTACCCAAAGAAAAGCGGGAAGAAATTGAACATGAAGATGAGATCTTCAGCTACTTAAACCAATCACACATATCCGAAAAAAACGTATCACGTTTGAAAAAGTTAGCTGTTTCACCTAATGAGAGAATTGCAGAGCTAGCGCGAGTTTACCACAAATCGGAGCGTTATGAACATAAGTCCCTCGTGTGCAAAGTGTTATGTTCTAAGGTGATGTAGTGCCTAAAGTGTACTCTGGAAGGACAAGGCTTTGGTAAAGTTTCAT
>Ga0209636_10006910_pt1 | contig 11600 bp, 8 predicted proteins | sample DeeMarSWOR152_54_FD_187464 | JGI IMG/M metagenome (GOLD analysis project Ga0209636, IMG submission 187464) | Marine sediment microbial communities from White Oak River estuary, North Carolina - WOR-1-52-54 (SPAdes) (version 2) | ecosystem: Environmental > Aquatic > Marine > Intertidal zone >... | reverse complement strand
AAGGTTGGCTAAGGCAAATCCGGCTCCGATCTCCACCCCCTTCACGGCATTGATGCTCATCATCGCCTGCGCAATCTTGCCATCGAGACGCCGATCCCAACTAACGTGGCTCCCCAGGCCGACGGGGTTGCCAGTAGCAATCACCTCAAAAACACCCCCCAACGTATCTCCCTTAGCTTTAGCTTCGTCAATGCTTGCCATCGTTGCGTTCTCTAGTCTGGCATTGGCGCAACGGACAGGAGAGGCTTCTACCTTTCGCCAGTCTACCGAGCTTGCCTCACGTCGTTCCCAATGATGTGGCCCTATCGCCACCGTATGGCTATGGATCACAACACCCAACTCTTCCAAGAATCTCCGCGCCACGGCTCCCACAGCTACTCTGGCGGCTGTTTCCCTGGCACTGGCTCTTTCCATGACCGGCCTGATGTCTTCGAGACCGTATTTAGTCACTCCGGCCAGGTCGGCGTGTCCCGGGCGGGGACGCGTTACGAGCTCGACTTCTTCCCCTATTGGAGAAACACTCAACTGTTGCTGCCAGTTTTGCCAATCTCGATTGACAATAAAGAGACCGATCGGGCTGCCCGTAGTGAGCCCATAGCGAACCCCGGCCATAATTTCCACCCTATCATCTTCAACCTTCATGCGCGGACCGCGCCCGTAGCCTTGTTGCCGACGCTTAAGCTGCCTATTGATGTAGCGTTTTTCCAGGGGCAGGTCGGCTACCATTCCTTCCACGATCGCTATCAATCCCCTTCCGTGCGATTCTCCACCGGTAAGAAAACGAAATTTTCCCATTAGATTAACCCCACGCAGTTCTGAGATTTCTCAGGGTCCCCATTGGGATTCCAGACTTGGTCGCGTGCCCGCCAAAATCGCAACATTTCTGTGCGTCCAATTAGCTTTGGTATAGAAATAAGGGCTGCGGGTAATTGTGCTTCAAGACTTCCAGCAGTATCATATCTTCTGCACTCAGCCCGGATATCCTTGCCTCTATAGTATCAAGAAATCCTATCAGTGACCATAGCGTCAGTCTGGGTGACTGATAGTATTCGATTACGGCACTGTCGAGGCCGGCTAGATCTAGGGCCCACTCTATGGCTGTGTCTAGATCGCCCAGTTCGTCAACCAAACCCAGCTCTTTGGCTTTGGTACCAGTGTAAAGTTGCCCTGTAGCCAGATTTCTGACTTCTTCCTTAGTTAGCCTTCTGCGCTCAGCCACCACATCAATAAATTGCTCGTAGTATTCATCAACCATGTCCTGCATTATTTCCTCTTCTTCAGGAGTCAGTTCTCTAAGCCCTCGGTACATGTCCTTATACTTGCCGCCCTTGAAGATTTCTATATCAATACCCAGCTTATCCAGGAGTCCTTCGACGTTCATCACGGAAGAGATCACACCGATGCTCCCCGTCTGTGTTGTGGGAAGGGCAACAATCTTATTCGCTGCGACTGAGATATAGTAACCACCTGAAGCAGCTGTGGCCCCCATACTCACCACAATTGTCTTCGCCTCCTTAATTCTTTCTATCTCCAAGAGGATTTCCTGACAGGGCCCTATCTCGCCGCCAGGGCTGTCTATACGGAGCACAATTGCTTTGACCGCTTTATCCTTCTCTACTGTCGATAAATAATCTCGTACCAGCGCCGGGGTAATGGCTGAGCCAGAGACCAATGACGAGCCTCCGGTGGTAATGCGTCCGCTGAGGGGAATCACAACAACCTTATCTGCTGCCCATTTCGGAAGCAAGACAAGCGGAACTAGTATCGCTGCGACCACTGCTAATACACACAAGGTGATGATGATTGCCTTTTTTCTCGACACTTTTATCATGCCAGCATTTCCCTAGCTTTATCGAACATTATGTCAATCGGGGCTTCTTTTCCTGTCCATAGTCTGAAAGAAGCCGCTCCCTGATATACTAACATGGGTAGGCCGCCAACTATACTGGCGCCAGCCTTCTGTGCTAATTTTAGTAATGGTGTCGGCCAGGGGTTATATACCACATCGTAAACCAACACATTCCTGGGAATCACCTCAAGGCTCAAAATTGACTCTCCCTCTTGGGGACTGCCCTTCATTCCTATGGTAGTGCAATGGACTATCAAATCGCAACTCTCAAGAGTTTTGGCTGATTTCAGGTTTTGCCATTCAAAGGCGCTGATATTTGGCCGCCTGTCCTTCGCGTTTGGTGCAGCCAACTTCATATACCTCACTAGACTTTCGGCCAACGTTCTGGCTCGCTCAAACCTACGGTCAGTGATGGACAGCGAGGCCACTTCCCTTTCTGTCAGAACAAAACTCACTGCCCTGGCTACCCCTCCAGCACCCAAGACAACCACGCGCTTTCCCGCAGGGACAAGGTGTCCTTCTTTTTCTAGCGTCTTGATGAAGCCATAGGCGTCAGTATTGAAACCCACGAGCTTGTCATCCCTTTTGACTATGGTATTGACGGCGCCGATGGAACTTGCCAGTTCATCGACTACATCTAATAAAGGTAGAATTGCCTCCTTATAGGGTAGGGTTACGTTAGCCCCCACATTTTGAGCTTCTCTCAAATCATTCACGACGCCTGGAAGCTGGGCTCCCTCTCTCTCCCAAGGCTCATAGCGGATATCAAGCTGATAATAATCCAGAGCCGCCTGCTGGAAGTAAGGAGAGATAGAATGTCTAAGGGGATAACCTATAAGGCCTATATATCTCGACATCGCTTAAGATCCTTCGCTATTGCCCAGGCGGCGGCTATCCAGAAAACCCTGGAGGATAAAGGCCGCCGCTATGGCATCTAGTCCGGCTCTAACAGAAAAACTATGACTTCTCGTTCTTCGTTTCGTCCCGTGGCGTAGCTTACCTGCCCTACCACCATCTGCCTTCAATCTCTCTGCAGCTTTGGTAGAGAGTCGTTCATCCCATAGTTGTATATCAAGCTGGTCGAGATTCCTCTCCTTCGCCAGGCACGACAATTTGTCGCTGAAAGCTGTCACCTTGTCTGCCTGTTTCCCCAGTTCGCCGTTCAGGCGGCGAGGCAAACCAACCACGACACGCCCCACATTATGCCGCTCTATAAGCCTCAAAATGTCGTTTATGAGGGCATCATCGTCTCTGCTGGCAAGCACGGTCAGAGGAGTAGCCAAAATGCCTTGGGGGTCGCTTATGGCCACTCCTGTCCTGCTATCTCCGACATCTAGCCCCAGGCTGCGCATCTCACCTTAAAAGGACTCAAAAACTAAAGACCAAAATCAAAATCACACCTTAAGAATGAAACATAATTTCGAATTTCTTCATTCGTCATTTTAGCCTTTGCCTTTTGCCTTCCTATTTCCTTCAATGAGACGAGATTTGCCCTCCAACGACACTTCTGACCAATTGCAGAGCTTCGTCAACTTTAGTTGCGTCTTTGCCGCCGGCTTGAGCCATAGCAGCCTTGCCACCACCACCTCCGCCGGTAACTTTGGCTACTTGATTAATAATATCGCCGGCATGAAACCCTTTAGCTATCAAGTCAGGAGTCACCATAGCCAAAAAGTTGGGCCTGCCATTATAAACCGTAGCCAAAACCACTATGGCGCTCCTTAGCTTGTCTCGCAATATGTCGCCCATTTCCCTGAGCACAGGCGTGGTCAATGCTGGCACCCTGGCAGCCAGAACTGTCACACCGCTGACCTGCTCGGCTTGGCTAGGCAAATCCTCCGCTATTCTGCGCGATAGCTCTCTCTCCAGCCAAACCTCTCTCCTGCGCTCTGCTTCCAGTTCGTCAATAAGGGCCTTCGCTTTGTCAGGAACCTGTTCGAGTGAGCTTCCTAGTTCTTTGGCTATGTGCTGCAAGGCAGCTAAGCGAGATTCAATTAGGGATTCAGCTTTTCTTCCTGTTACCCCTTCAATACGATGCAGTCCTGTGCCGATGCTGCTTTCACTGGTTATCAAAAACATGCCAATTTCTCCCGTCGACCTCACATGAGTGCCCCCGCACAGTTCCTTGCTTATTGCCGGCTCCCCGATTGTCAACATCCGCACTTCTTCTCCGTACTTTTCTTCAAATAAGGCGATAGCACCCTCAGCGATGGCCTCGTTATAGGGGAGATTTCTTGCTTCTGCTTTCAAGTTCTGGCGTATCCACTCATTAACCTGCCTCTGAATTTCCTTGAGCTCTTCCTCAGTTATGGGAGCTGTATAGGAGAAGTCAAATCTAAATCTTTCCGGCTCTACTAGCGAGCCTTTTTGATATACGCCGCCGCCCAATGTTTCCCTTAGAGCAGCCTGCAGGAGGTGGGTAGCAGTGTGATTGCGAGCGATATCCAGCCGGCGGGCGACATCAACCCTGGCTTCCACTTCATCGCCAATGAATATGCTCCCTTCACCCACTTTTCCTCTATGTACTATCACGCCTGAAGGTGTTCTAAGGGTATTTGTGACGACTACTTTTCCCCTCTCGCTGCTGATTTCGCCGCTATCGCCTACTTGCCCACCCATCTCGCCATAGAAAGGGGTTTTGTCAAGTATTACATTAACCTCACTACCTTCAGCCACACTTCGCACGGAGCTTTCGTTGGTTATCAAATCGCGGACCCTTGACCTAGAACTGTATTTTCGATAGCCCACAAATTTTGTGCTAATAACGACTTTTGGCCCGTGCGTTATTGCCACTGCTGTCGCCGGCCTGGGTTTTACTACCACCCCCCTCGCCCTTTGCCGCTGCTTTTCCATCTCAGCCTGGAAACCTTCCCAGTCTGTAGAGAGGCCTTTTTCTCTGGCTATCTCAGCGGTTAGCTCTGGGGGGAAACCATAGGTATCGTACAGCCTGAATACCTCCTCACTTGTTAGTTCATTTCTCCCTTGAGTCGAAGCCTCGCGAATGAGGTTTTCCACCAAGATAAGTCCAGTGTCCAAAGTCGCAATGAACTTCTCTTCCTCTGCATTGGTCATATCGGTGATCGAATTTCGTTTGTCTATAAGTTGGGGATATATATGACCCATCGTGCTAATAACAAGCTCGGCCATTTCATTGAGGAAAGGGTTACTCACTCCCAGTTTCCGGCCGAAGAGCGAAGCACGCCTGAGTACTCGCCGCAGGACATATCCTCGGCCTTCATTGGAAGGCATTACTCCGTCGGCAATAAGAAAGGCAATGCCACGTGAATGCTCAGCCACAATCCTGATGGCTCGGTCACTATTCTCGTCCCGACCGTACTTTTTCCCAGACAATTGGCAAATGCGCTCCACCAAGGGGAAAAACAAATCCGTTTCATAAGGGGAGGACTTGCCCTGGATAGCGGCCAGAGTCCTCTCCAGTCCCATGCCGGTATCAATGTTCGGTTTAGGCAAGGGGGCGCGCCGTCCGCTTGGGTCTTGATTGTATTGAGTGAATACCAGATTCCAGATTTCGGAGAAGCGACCGCATTCGCAATTGGGCTTACATTCAGGGTTACCACATCCAAACTCTGCGCCGAGGTCGTAATGAATCTCGCTGCATGGTCCGCAGGGGCCAGAATCGCCAACGGGACCCCAGAAGTTATCTTCATCACCGAATCGCAATATCCTGTCCGCAGGGACGCCAATCTCTCGCCAGCAGCTAAATGCCCCTTCATCGTCAGTATAGATAGTTGTCCAAAGCCGCTCCTCAGGGAGCTTCAAATACCTGGTAACAAACTCCCAGGCCCAAGAAATAGTCTCTCTCTTAAAATAATCGGCCACGCTAAAATTGCCAAGCATCTCAAAGAATGTAAGGTGTTTGCTATCACCTACCGAATCTATGTCAGTGGTACGAAAGCATTTCTGGCAGGAAGCTAATCGCTGGCTGGGAGGCGCCTCTAATCCCAAGAAATATGGCTTAATTTGCACCATGCCAGCGCTGGTCAATAGCAGGGTCGGGTCCTTATGAGGAACCAAGGAGGAACCGGGGATGATCTTGTGTCCCCTGTCCTGAAAAAAACTCAGAAAGGCTTGCCTCAGTTCGTCACTAGTCACTTGCTAAATCAACTCCAATCAGTCCCGCGACTTCTTGAAGGCTCCCAACAAATTCAAATGAAAATTGCAGACGTTCCGTGGGGTGCCATATTCACCCTTTTGATTTTAGAAGGTGCCAGCTTCAATGTCAATTGAGTGTAAACCGGCTCTTGGATATTCTTGCCATATCTTGTATAATACAGCGTTCCTGTTGATTGCCGACCAGAGATAGGCTACTAATCATAAGGGTTCAAGTTATGAATTGCCTTGAAAGGAGCACTACATGATTTCGTTTAGCCCAACAGAAGAACAGAAGATGATTGTCAGCATGGCAAGGCAGTTTGCCAATGACGAGATGCGCAAAATTTACCGGGAATGTGATGAGAACGGCTCAACCCCTGATACGGTTATAGATACTGCCTGGAAGATGGGGTTTGTTTCTAGCAGCATACCTGAGGACTATGGTGCATGTGGTGGAGAGCACTCTGCTATCACAGGCTCGCTGATAGCAGAGGAACTGGCCTGGGGTGACCTTTCCATGACAATGCATATCCTCTGTCCCGCTCTATTTGCATATCCTATCTTGGGGATGAGCCCTGAGACGCAAAAAAAGAAATACCTACCGCTGTTCTGCACTGAGAAATATAAGGGGGCTACTGCTGCGCTCATCGAGCCACGATTCGGTTTCGACCCTTACTCTCTGTCAACCATTGCCCAACCCGATGGCAGCCAATATGCTCTCAACGGTGAGAAATGTTATGTACCCTTGGCTGCTCAGGCTGATCTGTTTCTCGTCTATGCAAGAGAAAATGGCAGCAGCCAGGGTTTCATCATTGAAAAAAACACAAAGGGGCTTGAAGTGGGCGAGCGGGAGAAAAATATGGGCATAAGGGCGTTAGCCACATACGAGATTAGCTTGAAAGACTGCCGCATCCCCAAAGAGAACCGCTTGGGTGGTGAGAAGGGATGTGATTTCAATCATATCATGAATCGCTCACAGGTGGCACTGTCGGCAATGGCTGTAGGGGTAGCCAAAGCCGCCTTGGAGTATTCGAAAGACTATGCCAAGGAGCGTGTCGCCTTCGGACAGCCAATCGCCTCCCGCCAGGCAATCGCTTTTATGCTTGCGGAGATGGCAATTGAGGTTGATGCTACCAGGCTAATGACCTGGGAGGCTGCCTGGAAGTTAGACCGAAAAGAAGATGCGACCAAAGAGGCATCCTTGGTAAAGGCATACGCCGACGACATGGTTGTAATGGTAAGTGATCGTGCCGTGCAGATTCTGGGCGGGCATGGTTATGTTCGCGAGCATCCGGTGGAGCTTTGGCTGAGGAACGGTCGAGGATTTGTCACTTTCGACGGCATGGCTATAGTATAAAAGGAGTGTTGGATAATGATAGATTTTGAATTGACTCCAGAACAGCAAGCGGGAATAGAAGCTGCTCACGAGGCTGCAGAAGAGCTATTCCGGCCTGTAAGTCGCTATTACGATGAGCACGAACATGAAAGCCCGGAGGAATTAATCGACAACATATGGAAGAGAAGAGGCGAAGGCCTATTCGACCTGGGTATGGATGCGGTAGCAGCCTTTAGAATCGAAGAGCTGTGCTGGGGAGACGCGGGCCTCTTCCTATGCATTCCCGGTCCTGGACTGGGGGGTGCTGCTATCTTTGCCTCGGGCACCAAAGAACAATTGCAGCGTTTTCTGGGCAGCTTCAACGAAGGTGAGCCGAAATGGGGCGCCATGGCGATGACAGAGCCTGCCTGTGGCTCCGATACCTCTGCCATCAGTGCCAGTGCCGCGCATGATGGGTCCGGATGGGTGCTCAACGGTGAGAAGATTTTCGTGACCTGGGGAAAGCGCGCCGCAGAGAACCCCGGTGGGCTGGTGGTAGTCTGGGCAACTGTGGACAAATCGGCCGGCCGAGCCGGGATGAAGTCTTTTGTAGTGCCGGCTGGAACCCCAGGAATGAGAGTAGAAAAGCTCGAGAAGAAACTGGGCATCAGAGCTAGTGATACGGCTACTCTCATCTTCGACAATTGCCGTATTCCTTTTGAGAATATACTCGGCAGCCCAGAGGTCAAAAAGGTAGATAAGCCCCAAACTAAAGGTTTCAAGGGGGCAATGGCGACTTTTGATGCCACACGGCCTATTGTCGCTGCTATGGCCTTGGGTGTCGGACGCGCCGCCTTGGATTTTGTTGAAGAGGCACTGGATAAGGAAGGCATATCAATACGCTACGGCCTACCCAAGCAGAAGCTCACTGGTCTGGAACGGGACGTAATAGAAATGGAAGCAAATTATAAGGCAGCCAAGCTGCTTACCCTGCGAGCACTCTGGATGATGGGCCAGTTTCAACCCAATAACCTGGAGGCATCAATGGCCAAGGCCAAAGCTGGTCTTGCTGTTACCAAAATCACACAGAAAGCAGTTGAGATCATGGGACCACTCGGTTATTCTCGAAAATACTTACTGGAGAAGTGGATGCGCGACGCCAAGATAAATGATATCTTCGAAGGAACCGGCCAGATTAATATGCTTATCGTGGCTAGAAGAATCCTCGACTATTCAAGGGATCAGCTGAAATAGTAGCGTTTCCGAAAGCCAACATCTTGCCGTTTTCTAGGCTTTGCCAGATTAATTGCCCACGCATCAACCAGCAACTTAATCACTTCCCCTTCCTTGCGTAATCAGGGCACCAAGTTGCGCGGGGACGCTCAGGACGATGACAAGCACTTCTCCAGTTCCACTTGCAACTGTCACAGAGAAAGATATTCATACCTAACGACTTTCTTACTTTAATTCCGAGTCTGTCTAGCCAGTTGGGACTATTTCGTTTTTTCACTTCACTGAAAATGGCAGCGCGGGCAGTAATATTCCCCAACTATCAAATATCTTTAGATAGAGTGGCCAAGAATTCAGCATTATTCTTTGTCTTAGCCAGCCGTTCCAGGATTCTTTGTGTCGCTTCGCCATGATTAGGCGAGTCGCTATCTATCATATTAATCACACGCCTCAGTAGCCATACTTGTTTCAAGGTATTCTCATCCAGCAAAAGCTCTTCCCTCCTTGTGCCGCTAGGCATAATATTTATAGCTGGAAAGAGCCTTCGCTCGGCTAATTTTCTATCCAGGTGGAGTTCCATGTTACCTGTTCCTTTGAACTCTTCATATATGAGGTCATCCATGCGGCTGCCGGTATCCACAAGGCAGGTAGCGATGATAGTTAGACTCCCCCCTTCCTCGATGTTACGAGCAGTACCGAAGAATCGCTTCGGGGGATGCAACGCTGTTGAATCGATGCCGCCAGACAGAGTACGCCCACTAGGAGGCAAAGCTAAGTTGTAAGCCCTTGTAAGTCTGGTAATGCCGTCAAGGAGTATAACCACATCTTTGCCCATTTCTACCAACCTTTTGGCTCTCTCCAGGGCTAATTCTGCCACTCGAGTCTGGCTCTCCACAGGTTCGTCGAAAGTAGCAGCGATAACCTCGGCCTTGACTGACCTCTTCATATCGGTGACTTCTTCAGGCCTTTCTCCAATAAGGCAAACCATAAGGTGAATATCATCGTAATTAGTGGTTGCGGCGTTGGCAATTTTTTGAAGCAGCACAGTCTTGCCTGCCTTCGGTGGTGATACGATAAGACCTCTTTGTCCCCGACCTATAGGTGCCACCAGATTGATCAGACGGGTTGATATCTCGTCCGAAGTCGTTTCCAGATTAACGAGCTTATTTGGAAAAGTCGGCGTCAACGAGCCGAAATTGCGGCGCGTCCTCCCCAACTCAGGGTCAAGTCCATTAATACTATCCACTCTCAGTAAGCTATAGTATTTTTCCCCCTCTTTAGGAGGCCTGGCCTGACCACAAACAGCATCTCCGTCCCTCAAGCTGAAACGCCGTATCTGAGAATTTGATACGTAGACATCGTTGGCACCACGCCGAAAGGTATCCTGTCGCAAGAAGCCGTAGCCCTCGCTAATGGTTTCCAAGATGCCCGTTATGAATATATTTCCCTGTTGCTGCGCTTCTGCCTGTAAGATGCGATAGACAAGGTCGGATTTCTTCAAAGCAGTGTAGCCCGCGATACCACATTCCTTGGCCATCGCCTCTAGTTCATCTCGATTTTTGCTTTCTAATTCTGCTGTACTTGACATAGTAACCTCTCTCTAAATATGCTTTCTCTTTGTCCCGACTGCGCCGACACGATTCTATGGGGTCCTCACAGTAATTCCTCTCTCATCATTACCTTCTTCCAATCGTCCCTGAAACGCCTAATGCCAATATCTGTTAGAGGATGCCGTACCATTTGTAGCAATATTTCGTAGGGCACTGTGGCAATATGAGCGCCAACTTTGGCTGCCATCAAACAATGCTGAGGATGTCTGATGCTGGCAGCGATAACTTGAGCTGGTAGCTGATAATAGTCGAGATATTCCACAATGTCAGCCACTACTCTCATACCATCCTCACCAATATCATCCAGTCTGCCTACGAAAGGGCTTAAGAACGCAGCTCCTGCTTCCGCAGCCAGCAAAGCCTGGTCCAATGTGAAGCATAAGGTGAAATTCACCTTTATGTTTTCCTTCGCCAGTACCGATGTAGCTTCCAATCCTTCGAGGCTGGCTGGTATCTTGATCACTACATTCTTTGCCCACTGCGCTATTTCTCTGGCCTCAGCGACCATTCTCTCAACGTCTTGGCCTAGCACTTCAGTAGATACCGGGCCAGGAACAATAGCACAGATTTCCTGGACCAACTTTCGATAGTCAACCCTGCCTTCCCTCGATACAAGGCTAGGGTTGGTAGTCACGCCAGTAATCACACCTAATCGCACCCCGTGGCGTATATGCTCTATGTTAGCAGTGTCTAAAAATATCCTCATTTTTCTAATTTAAAGGTAGAGTCACCTGAGCCCCTTCAACAAGCGTCTCCTTGGCAGCCTCAATGAATCCCACAAATAGTGGGTGAGGAAAATCGGGGCGAGATTTGAACTCAGGGTGGAATTGGCAGGCAAGCATCCAGGGATGCCCTTCTAACTCACTGATTTCCACTAATCTCCCATCGGGCGATAACCCGGAGGGTACGAGACCAGCTTCCTTCAACGGTTCGCGGAAGTGATTGTTAAACTCATAACGATGACGATGCCTCTCGTAAACGACGTCAGTCCCGTAGGCACGAGCTGCCCTGGTTCCTGTTACCAGCTGACAGGGATAAGTACCGAGCCTCATGGTACCCCCCTTTTGGTCCACACTATGCTGCTCAGGAAGGAGATCGATAACAGGATAGGGACTACCAGCATCAAACTCAGTGGAATTCACCTCGTCAGTATGAAAAACTTGACGCCCAAACTCGATGACCATAATATGCATCCCCAGGCACAAACCAAAATAAGGGATTTGTCTTTCTCGAGCAAACCGGGCAGCTTTTATCATACCTTCAATACCCCGATAACCAAAACCACCAGGAACAATGATGCCCTGAACCTGCCTCAGCTTGTCATCAGCTATGCTATCAAATTGCTCTGAATCCAACCATTCTATTTTCACTGCGCGATTGCGAGCCAATGCAGCATGGCATAATGCCTCCCGCACAGAGTAATAGGCATCCTGCAGCCCCACATATTTACCTACCAATCCAATAACTACAGGCTCTTTGGGAG
>Ga0209636_10006909_pt1 | contig 11600 bp, 9 predicted proteins | sample DeeMarSWOR152_54_FD_187464 | JGI IMG/M metagenome (GOLD analysis project Ga0209636, IMG submission 187464) | Marine sediment microbial communities from White Oak River estuary, North Carolina - WOR-1-52-54 (SPAdes) (version 2) | ecosystem: Environmental > Aquatic > Marine > Intertidal zone >... | reverse complement strand
TCTCCTAACAGAAAAGGTCAGGAAGGTGGACGGTCTAATCTGCATGTTGACCGAGCAGATCGACGAAGAAGTCATCAACGCTGCCGGACCACACCTGAAGGGAATAAGCCAAGTGGCAGTCGGCTTCAACAACATCGATGTGAAAGCAGCCACGGGGAAAGGAATCTACATCACTAACACCCCCGGAGTCCTTACTGACACGACCGCCGACTTCGCCTTCACGCTTCTAATGGCGGTCGCCAGAAGAGTCGCCGAAGCCGACAGATACGTGAAGGCTGGGAAATGGAAAGTCCCATGGGGTCTAACTATGATGATCGGCCAAGATATCTGGGGAAAGACCATCGGCATAATAGGCATGGGAAGAATAGGCTCAGCAGTGGCCAAAAGAGCTAAAGGCATGAGCATGAAAATACTCTACTCCGATGTTGTCAGGAATGAGCAAGCGGAGAAAGAAGTCGGCGCCAAGTATGTCTCACTGGAGAAACTGCTTGAAGAATCCGATTTCGTAACGGTTCACGTCCCGTTGCTGCCCTCAACCCATCACCTGATAGACGAAGAGAGACTCAAACTGATGAAGAAGACAGCCTGCCTCATCAACACCTCACGAGGACCCGTAGTCGATGAGAAGGCGCTATATAAAGCCCTGAAAGAAGGCTGGATTTGGGGCGCAGGCCTAGACGTCTGGGAAGAAGAACCAACAGATCCAGACAATCCTCTGCTGAGATTGGATAACATGACCGCGGCACCTCATATTGCCAGCGGAAGCATAGCAACCAGAACCAAGATGGCCTTGATGGCCGCAGAGAACATGGTAGCCATACAGGAAGACAGAGTCCCCCCCAACCTCGTAAACAGGGAAGTCCTGAAAGTCAGACCGCCACAGGAATAGATTCCCGTCGCTCCGCTGAAAGATCTTCGCCTTTCACCAAACTACTGAAGGACGACTACCCTAAGGACATCTTCTTTCTTCTCGTCCAGCAGGTCCAATCCGTGATTTAGTTCCTCAAAGGGAAGCCTGTGGGTTACGGACTTGGATAAGTCTATGCGTTTCGCCCTTACCAAGTTGATGACTCTCCTCAGTTCGTCCCTTGTGTGGTCACCTGACTTCCTCAAAGCTCCTTCTCGCAATGTCCTCAGACCAGCAACCGTGATCGGCTCAAACATCATGGCCACGCTCACAGCCCTCCCAGATGCATAACCAGACTCACACACACTCAGAATAGCCTGCTTCATGGTCTTCGCTGTTCCAGCAACTTCCAAAGAGACATCGACCCCCAAACCATCCGTAAGTGACTTGATCTCCTCGACCGGATCCGCCTCCGCTGCATTCACCGTGAAATCTGCGCCGAGCTCACTAGCCAACCGCAGCTTGAAATCCAGAACGTCCACGCCTATCACCTTGCTGGCACCGAGCGCTCTGGCCAAGAGAACTGCGTGCATTCCAACGCCGCCTAGTCCAAAGACTGCAACTGAGTCTCCGGGCTGGAATTCCCCTACTCTCAGCGCGTGAAACCCCGTAGATACGGCGCATCCGATTATTGCCCCTTGGTCGAAAGATACATCATCTGGTAGTCTGAATGCGTTCCGTTCAGGAATCGAGATGTACTCAGCGAACCCGCCATCCAGATGGTGCCCGATGGACCTCCGATTCCGGCAACGGTTATCATTTCCTTGGCTGCAATGGACGCAATCGCCACACGAAATGATATAATGAACGCAGACTGCATCGCCTACGCTGGCATTCTTTACTTCGTTTCCGCGTTCTTCAATGATCCCCGCTATCTCATGCCCAAGTATGATGGGCATCTTCCCGGGGCTTCCGCTTCCATGTTTGTAGTGCAGGTCCGTGCCGCAGATTCCACTCGCCCTAATCTTGACCAAGACATCGCTCGGCCCGACGGGCGGAGTTGGCACTTCGTCCAGCTTCCACGGCATGTTGGGCTCGTAGAAACGGAAAGCCCTCAAGTAACACGCAGCCTCCACAGATGTGCTATTGCCAGCAGTCCTAGACCTGCAAGATCCGTATATGAGAAGCCTTGCTTCCGGGTTCTGTGCTAGGTCTGACTTGAGTTCTCCCTGAGTTCCTGCATCCTCTTGTCAACGTTTTCGAGTCCTAGGCGTCCAAGCTCATCTGACGTTGGTATCCCGTTCTGGTCCCAGCCCACGGCTTCCCAGTATTCCTTGCGTGCTTCCTCAAGCTTCTCGCGGTAGGCAGCCTTTCCTTTGAAGGGGCCCTTGCCCAAGGGCTCGTACCATCTCGACGGGATGTCGTCGTGAACTTTGGGAGTCCATTTCAGGTCGGGTCCGCCGAGAAGCAAGGTTGCCCTTTGAATGTGAAGTATCCTCCGCGCTGTCGCGTTGAACCAGTCTTCGGGAGTAACCTGCCAGCCGGTGACTGCCTCGATGAAGTCCCAGAGGAGTTCCTTCGCTTCGTCGTCAAAGAAGTTGAACCAGCAGAAGACGCCTGAGTCGTACAGCATCGCTCTGAACTCGCTGTCGCCGTGGTCGATTGGGAGCCGAGCGATAGAAGTGTGGTCGCCTCCCTGCACTGAGCAGATGTACGACTCGTATTCAGGGTAGTCTTCGCCGCTTCTCATTCCATGAGCACCTATCCCTATTCCTTTCGATACGACAGCGTAAGGCAAGACATCTACTCCCTTGAGCTCACTCAACTTCACAGCGGCCCTATACGTACCCTCAGCAAGCACATTACCGATCCCTCGCCGCTCAGCAACCATCTCAGCCAAAGTAGCGAATGCTCTAACGTTCCCCCACTGGAGTTCCACGCCGTCCAAGTCCTCTCTAGCCAGTATGCCTCTCTGGTAGAGCTCAGCAGCGAAACCTAGAACGTTCCCAGCCTGTATGCCGCACAGACCGAGGTCGTCTATGAGCGCCGTCAGGTAGATGTTCTCTTCCGGCTTGAACAGGCCCAGGTTCGGGCCGAGGTAGGCTTGGTTCTCGTAGTCGGGGTTATCGGTTATCGCTCCCTTAAGAGGTCCAGATTTGACGACAGCGACTTTCAGGCAAGAGGTGGGGCAGCCAAAGTCCGCCCAGTACTTCTTAACCCAGAACTTCTCGAACTGGTCTGCACCGAAGCTCTTCTCGTCATGCCACTCTTCTTGCCAATTCCGGACAGGCTCCGAACTCTGACGGGCTCCAGTGTCGTAGCCTGCGAAACCGGTGCCCCAACGCCTGAAAACGGTACTCTTGAAGTTTATCTCTAGGATCTTGTCGATGAGCTGCACAACCTTCTCTTGGTCCGCTACTTCAGGAAAAGGACCTGTGCCCTTCGCTACAACAGCCTTCAGATTTTTCGAGCCCATCACAGCTCCGTACCCGCCGTACCCGGCCGCATGAGCCCACTTCGCTGCGACAACCGATACTCTGACTGCGTTCTCGCCGGCCGGCCCGACGTAGACGGCTGAAGGTTCCTTCCATACTCCACGTCCTGGATAGCGGCTTCCGAGCTCTTTCCTTCCTTCCCTAACTAGAACTCTCAGAGTCTCCTTCGAGTCCTTTCCCCAGATGTGACTCGCATCTTTGATCTGGACATCAGAGTCCTTTATGAAGAGGTATACGGGCTTCTCAGCCCTGCCCGCGAAAATTATCCCGTCGTATCCGGCGCATCTCAGATCGATGGCGAACTCGCCTCCGACGGTAGATCCGACTATGCCATTGCTCTGAGGAGACTTTCCTGAGACGCAGAGCCTTCCCCCAGGCACGAACCCTGTCAACGGTCCAGTCAGCAGGAGAAGTAGGTTCTCAGGTCCAAGAGGGTCGATTGTCTCCCAATGTCTTCCTAGTCTGTCCCAGAGAATCTTAGCAGCTAGTCCTCTCCCGCCAATATACTGCCTTAGAACCTCCTCGCTGAATTCGACATCTTTGGTGTTCTCGGTCGAGAGGTCAGCCTCAAGAAATTTCCCGGCATACCCCAGCATCTCAGACTTCCTCCTTCCATTCCTCGCCATATAGTTGGACGATCGTGTCGCGAGTTAGCTCTTCAGGGGTCCTAGCGTACAGCTTAAAGGTGTGGCTTTCTTCCCTCTCCAAGATCTCTAAGGCGTTCCAGCCACCTGCTCTGCACGCTTCAACGCATTTTGGCTCTCCACCGCAAAGGTCACAGATGACCGCGTAATCCTCAGCTGGGTGAATGAACGGGACCTTACCCGGACAGGCATCGATACAGTCTCCGCAAGCTATGCACTTCTCCTTGTCAACCAGAACCGCCTCGGTTTCCTTGCTCACAGACAACGCATCCGTGGGGCAAACGTCGACACATGGATAGTCGTGGCATTGGGCACACAGGTGCGGGACCTCGATGCCAGGAACAAGCATGAAGACTCTGACCCTTGAGGCTTCAGGCCAGATCTTCCCTTCGTGGCTTAGGGAGCAGACAATCTCGCATCTTCTGCATCCGCTGCATTTAGTATAATCCCTCGCAATCCATACATGTTCGAGTTCTGACAAGTCTTCGTCACCTTTCTAAGTGAAGTCTTCTCTTCTAGTAATCGCGCAACCATAAGTTATTTGATCGAAGATGCTTTATGCTTTTCGGGAAGAGTCACAAGCGATATCCACACGAAGAACCCGGACCGGCCGTCATTACGTAGATTTATCTTCTAGTCATGAAAGATTACTCAGGACCAACGCTTTACCTTGGAGTGCGCATCAAGGGTGGACTCAGACAGATGAAGCTCAATGCAAGATTACTCGGACTGGAAGCCGGCGGGAAATCCGTTGTTGTTCTCAACAGGGATGACGCCGAGGACCTGAGCATCTCAAGTCTCGATAGAGTGCGAATCGGAAAGAACGGGAAAGAGGTCATTGCAATAGTGAACACTGCAGCCCACCTCATCGAGAAGGGCACCGTCGGCGTCTACGAGGAGATCAAGAACAGCCTAGCACTTGAAGAAGGCGGAATTGTTGACGTTGACTTGGCCCCGTTGCCCACTTCCGTCTATTTCATCAGGAACAAGCTGAGCAGAAGGAAACTGACATACGAAGAGGTGTGCGAGATAGTAAAAGACGCGGTGAAGGGAAACCTCAGCGAGGTTGAGATCGCGTCTTTCGTCACGGCGCTTCACATATTCGGTCTGGACCTTGACGAGGCGACAAGCTTGTCCCGTGCCATGGTTGAGACTGGCAACACCCTGAAGATCGACAGACCATTAATCGTAGACAAGCATTCAATCGGAGGCGTTCCGGGGGACAAGACGACCTTGCTCGTCGTCCCGATAATCGCGGCTTCCGGTTTGACGATACCGAAGTCATCGTCAAGAGCCATAACTTCCCCGGCTGGAACGGCTGATCGAGCCGAGGTTCTGATGCCTGTAGGCTTAGACCTTGAGGAGATGCAGGAGGCAGTTGGGAAGACAGATGGCTGCATCGTCTGGGGTGGATCGCTATATTTGGCGCCGGCTGACGACATTTTCGTGAAGGTTGAGCATCCGCTTTCGATCGATCCGCTTCTCCTACCCTCGATTATGAGCAAGAAGAAGGCTGTCGGTGCGAACCTTCTCGTCGTGGATATTCCTTGTGGAAGAGGAACAAAAGTGAAGACAATAGGAGACGCTGACCTGCTGGCTAAGGACTTCATGGAACTAGGCCGCCGACTCGACATTATGGTGCAATGCGCTGTGACTTATGGAGAACAACCAGTCGGCCGCACTATCGGACCCGCTCTTGAGGCGAGAGAAGCTTTGAAGGTCATAACTGGAAAGGAAAATGCTCCCGACCTGGTAGACAAGGCCACAGACTTATCAGGTATACTTCTCGAGATGAGCGGTAGAGACAGCGGGAAAGAGACCGCTCTGGAAATCCTGAAAACAAGAAAGGCTGAGGCTAAGCTCCGAGAGATCATCGAAGCCCAAGGGGGAGACCCAGATGTCAAACCGGAGGACATAGAGGTCGGGGAGGAAACCTTTACCGTTCATGCTGACAGGAAGGGTTATCTCCTCTGGCTGAACAACTCTTCGCTCGCCGAGATCGCGAGGCTTGCGGGCGCGCCCAAAGACAAAGGAGCAGGCATATATCTTCACAGGAAACTAGGCGACATGGTCAAGAAGAACGAGCCTTTGCTCACAATTTACGCCGAGAGAAACCTGAAGCTTCAGAGAGCTCTGGATGAGCTTGAGAGGAGCCACGTCCTTGGCGTGGGCGAAAGGATGGAGATGCTCATTCATGTGGTCAGAGAGCGGCCTGTACACAAGAAGCCGTTCTTGCTTGAGCGTTAACAGAGGCCGAGCCAACCCTTGATGAAAGCAGTAACCCTAGACATGTGGAACACTCTGATCCGGGACAAGCACTACGGGAATCTGAGAGTCAGATGCTTGGCTAGGGCTCTGACCGAACTGGGGATTCCGAGAAGCTACAACGAGATAAGAGAAGCTTACCTGTCAACCCACGATTTTGTTCACGGAATCTGGAGGGACGAAGACTACCGTTTCGTGCCAGTCGATGAAAGGCTGAGCCATATTCTGGAAATACTCGCGGCCGACCTGACAGAAGACCTAAGACAGAGGGTTCTGAAAGACTTCGAGGAGTACGCTCTGACAGATCCCCCTGCGCTTGCTGAAGGAGCTCACACGACGCTCAGATCCTTGAGCCCAAGGGTCAAATTGGGGGTAATCTGCGACAGCGGCTACACCCCTGGCAGGATTCTGAGAAGAGTCCTTGCGGGGCACAGGGTCCTGAAATTCTTCCAGGTCACCGTATTCTCGGATGAGACCGGAGTCAACAAGCCGCACGGGACTATGTTCGAGAAGGCTCTCTCCAGTCTAGATGTTGAACCTTCGGAATCAGTCCATGTTGGCGACACCTTCGTTACAGACATCGTAGGCGCGAAGGCTGCTGGCATGAAGGCCATATGGCTAAACAGGAACGGGCAACCCAACATCGGGTCGTACAAGCCTGATTTTGATACCAGAGCTTTGCCGGAGGTGACCCGAGTTCTGAACAAGATTGGCTAGTCCTCAACCGTGTTCAGAACAATGTTTTTAGCATCTTGCAGGTAATTCCAGTCAGCTGGGACGAGCTGAGAGACGACCATGGCCATTCAGGACACCCTCTTCAAGGTCACTGTCGACGAGCGCAGGCGGGGACTGTGCTCACAGTGTCAAGGTCACAGAAGGCTTTGCGGGAAGCCCGTGTGTCCCATACTTGCCAAGGCTGAAACCTTCTTGAAGCTCGAGAAGCGTCTCTCGAAGGAGAACATATTCGGCTCGTCGCCGCCGGCGGTCTTTGTGGGCTCCTGGAACTATCCAAAGGTGTTAGCTGGGCCTCTAGTCCCGCCCATCCCTGCAGTCGACTCTTCGATCATGGATCTCCCGGCTCTGTGGATAGACAAACCCATGGAGGAAATACTCCGGTACAGATTCACACTAGTGAGAGGAAAGCATTCGGTTGATGTTGGATCGGCAAGGGCTCCGAGCAGGTTTCTGTCTACGTTCCAAGAGATCGTAATGGCTTCTAAGCCTACGGACACGGAGATGTGGTTCACAAAGAAGCCAAGACTTGACGTGGTCTTCTCACCTCGTGAGCCTCCTTCCGGACCTTCGGCCTCGATCAGACGCGCCGTTCTTGCTGAGAATCCAAAGGTTCCGAAGCCCGTCGACTATGTTGTTTCCGACACTGATTTGAGGGCAGTGGAAGGGGTCATGAGGCTCTACGATTCCAGCATCAGTCAACGTCAGATCACGCGGATGCTGTCCATAGGCTTAATGGGAACGAAGAGGCGCAGACGACTAGTTCCGACGGAGTGGAGCATCACAGCCATCGACGATGCTATAGGAAGGAAGATCCACAGGGAGATTCTGAGCTACCCATGGATCAACCAGTTCATGGTATTCGGGCATGAAGCCCTAGCAAACAACGTCCAGATCTTGCTCTTCCCCTCGTCTTGGATGTTCGAAGCACAAGAGGCTTGGGTCGTCTCCGCCATGTCGGTCCCAGGCGTCGACCACGAGCTCGTCCGGGGACGCAAATCCTATGCCGGGGACCTAGCTGGAGCATATTACGCCGCTCGGCTGCCGGTGCTAGAGTACCTCAGAAAGATCAGAAGGCAGGCTGGAGCATTGGTATTCATGGAAGTGTATCCTGAATGGATCCCTCTAGGCGTCTGGAGGTTCAGAGAAATCTGCCGAGAAGCCCTCAGAAAGGAGCCTCTGCAGCTTGACACGCTAGAGGAGAGCCTCAACGAGCTTCGGAAGAGGCTTAGGCTGCCTCTGGAAAAATGGCTGGCTAAAAGCCAAATCCTGCATTGGCATAGAAGACAGAAGAGGCTAACCAGTTTCCTAGCTTGACCTGGATATTCCAAGCGTCATGTGGCGGAATTGCGGGAAGAACCTGTTCACTCTTATATCCAAGAACGCCCGTGATATTAGCCGTGTCGGTTTGAACCACTACGTATCGCTGGAGGTCCATTCGTGGCGACAAAAGAGAAGAAGCACATATCTAAGAAAGAGGTCGAGCATGTTGCGTGGCTTGCCCATGTAGAGCTCATTGAAGAGGAAAAGGCTCTCTTCACCGATCAGTTCAACAGGATTCTCGACTACTTCAAGACGATCGATGAGGCAGAGACGGAAGGGGTCCCACCGACCTATCATGTCCTCGACCTTGTCAACGTATTCCGCAAGGACGAGCCGGAGGAGTCCCTGTCGAAAGAGGAATCCCTCAAGAACGCGCCCCAGAAGCAAGAAGGCTTCTTCAAATCCCCCAGAATAGTCTAGCGGGTAGAATAACAGGACAGAAGGCTTTACTGTGTCTAGACTGCATGAACTGACTGCCACGCAGGCTGCAGCCAAGATCAAGAACGGAGAGTTGGCGGCTGAAGAGTACGTTATGTCGGTTCTGGAAAGAATGTCTAGGTTGGAAGAGAAGACACACTGCTTTGTAACGCCTACGCCAGAAGAAGCGCTAGAGAAGGCAAGAGCGATCGATGAGAAGGTCCGCAGAGGAGAAGGATATGGTCGCTTGGCCGGGTTAGCCGTGGCAGTGAAGGACAACATGTGCACCAAGGGTGTCCGGACGACGTGCTCATCGCGCATGCTTGTGGATTTCGTTCCTCCATACGACGCGACTGTTATTAGGAGACTAAGAGGCGAAGATGCCGTGATCATCGGCAAGACGAATATGGATGAGTTCGCGATGGGTACAACGACAGAGACAAGCTACTTCGGCCCTACACGTAACCCGTGGAACCCGGGGAAAGTGCCTGGGGGGTCCTCCGGCGGCAGCGCCGCTGCTGTAATAGCAGAGGAAACAACCCTTGCCTTAGGTTCTGATACCGGTGGCTCGGTAAGGTGCCCAGCCAGCTACTGCTCCACGGTTGGGCTGAAGCCTACCTACGGGCTGGTAAGCCGTTACGGTCTCATCTCCTACGCGAACAGCCTAGAGCAGATTGGCCCACTAACCAAGAGCGTTAGGGACTGCGCACTGCTTCTTTCAGTCATAGGTGGCCACGACGGTATGGACAGCACTTCAGCCGATCTGCCTGCGAAGGACTACGCGCCTTCGCTCAAAGGTGATGTGAAGGGCCTGAGGGCTGGTATACCTCGTGAGTTTCTGGGCGAAGGGGTCGAAGACAAGGTCAAGAAGACCGTTTGGCGCGCCATCCATGAGATGGAAAGCCTTGGAATGATTTGCGAGGAGATTTCCCTACCAAGCATGACGTACGCCTTGGCCGCGTACTATATTATTGCCATGTCTGAGGCGAGCTCTAACCTAGCTCGCTATGACGGTTTGCGTTATGGGTACCGTAATGAACGCGATGAGGGAGACTGGTCGACGGTGTACGCGAAGGACCGAAAGATTGGTTTCGGCGCAGAGGCTAGGAGACGGGTCATCCTTGGCACGTATGCGCTGTCAGCGGGCTACTATGACCAGTACTACTTGCGGGCTCTCAAGGTTCGGACTATTATTCGCAGGGACCTTGAGCGGGCACTTAAGGAGTCTGATGTTCTTGTTGGGCCCACGATGCCTCTTCTGCCCTTCGACTTCGGCGAGAAGATCGGCGACCCGTTGACTCTGTATATGTGTGACATACTGACCGTCTCGGCGAACCTCACCGGCTTCCCTGCGATATCGATGCCGTCCGGTTTCGCAGACGAACTGCCTGTCGGGCTACAGATACTGGGACGGCCCTTCGATGAAGAGACAATCTTGCGGGCCGCCCACGCTTTCGAGCAGAACACCGATCACCACAAGCGAAGGCCAGATCTTTAGCACGGATCAGAATGGGTTTTTTCTGGCTCCTTTTGTTCCGAAACAGAGATAAATCTCTTAAATGATAAGCCTATCCAGTAATCTGTTCGGTTGGGTTCAGTTTGACCGATGACAAACCCTTCTCTTCCAGAAATTTCATCTTGAGAATCACTAGAGAAGAGTGGTTAAGACAGGTCTTCACGATCAAGAGGTATTATCCGGGGGTTCCTAGGCGCTGGGAGCCGGGCAACAGAATACTTCTGGCTCGTAAGGCGGATAAGGGGGACTCATTTGTCGGTTACGGGGTTGTTGAAAGATTCGTGAGGAGGAACCTGTTGCCCGAAGAAGACAGACTTGAGTGTGAAAAGATGGGGTGGAAAGGCGCGCTCGTCTTCAGCGAGCTCTATAGGTTTGAGCCGCCGGTCCCGATGAAGGAAACAGTTCTGGGAGGCCTGGGAATCAGAGGAAGATGCTTCCACGGCTACAGTCTCACTGAAGAGCAGTTAGAGTCCATTTTGAGCACAGCTGAAGAAATGTCCTCGTTCACCAAGATCAACTGAAGAGTCTGAAGTCCTTCCAGGAAAGGCTCCGTAGCGTGTTCTTGGGTCTGTCGTGGGTGAGGCGTGCCTTCTTGTATTCTCCGTTGGTAAGCAATGGCAAGTTTGACTGGAGGACTGTAGGATCTGCTGGGACCTTCTTTGCGCTCACAGGGCATTGCACGCCCGCTAGAGACGGGAATCAACCCTAAGTTGACGGTTTGCTCGTGATTCGTGGAAGTGGATTCCACGCATGCTTGCGGAGGCAATCAGGACAAGCGCAAGGCGTTCGTCCTTGACTTTGCTGTTGCGGTTTCCGTACGTTTATATTGTTGAGAACGTCATTATTCAGCAGGTATGATTGACTGAAGTGAAAACGTGAGGCATGGTTGGAATGGAATATCCAATGGATGAGAAACGCAGAAGAAGAGTGCTCGTCGTAGTCCCGATAGTGATCCTCGTGTTCGCTGTAGTTGTTGTACTAGCCAGAGGAGCAGTCATAGTCCCGGCGGGGACCAGAGGAGTGGTTTTGACTTGGGGTTCGGTTACAGGCGTTTTGGGTGAAGGCTTACACTTCATCACACCGTTAGTGCAGACAGTCGTGTTCATGGATGTCACAATCCAGAAAGTGGAAACAGCTGAAGCGACGGCATCTGCAGACTTGCAGGAAGTCACAACCACTATAGCAGTGAACTATCGCATTGTTCCCGAGGCCGCTGGTGACGTTTACAAGAGTCTTCGTCAGGAATATGAATTCAGAGTCATAAAGCCCAACATTGCAGAAAGTATAAAGGCGTCTACTGCTCTGTTCCCTGCCGAAGAGCTAGTGACCAAGAGAGAGCTTGTTAAGTCAAAGGTCAAGGA
>Ga0209636_10006908_pt1 | contig 11601 bp, 14 predicted proteins | sample DeeMarSWOR152_54_FD_187464 | JGI IMG/M metagenome (GOLD analysis project Ga0209636, IMG submission 187464) | Marine sediment microbial communities from White Oak River estuary, North Carolina - WOR-1-52-54 (SPAdes) (version 2) | ecosystem: Environmental > Aquatic > Marine > Intertidal zone >... | reverse complement strand
GTTTATGCATCACACTTCCAAATTCAAAGTAATTATTGAGGTGTTCTCGTCAGCATGACAACTAATATGCATTCAATTGACGAAAGAAGAAAACAGTTTCTAGAGCAGGAAGAAAAATTGAAAGCTAGAATGAGCAAGATCAAGCGTAAGATTGCGGTGATAAGCGGTAAAGGTGGTGTTGGCAAAAGCACTGTAACTGTGAACCTTGCAACAGCCTTCGCAATGCACGGACATGCAGACCGCGTAGGCATCCTAGATGCAGACATCCACGGTCCAAGCGTGCCAAAGATCATGGGATTAACAGGCCAGAGACTCCAAGTGGGACCCCAGGGTGTTTTTCCTGCATCAGGCTCTTCTGGAATCAAGGTTGTCTCCATGGACTTTCTGCTGCCAGACGAAAACGCTCCCGTCATCTGGCGCGGACCATTGAAGATGACTGCGATACGCCAGTTCTTGTCAGACATAGTGTGGGGCGACTTGGACTTTTTGCTAATTGATCTTCCTCCTGGAACTGGTGATGAGCCGTTGAGTGTTGCTCAGCTTCTGCCAGAAATGGACGGCGTAGTGATAGTCACTATCCCTTCCGAAGTCTCACAGATCGTGGTCAAAAAAGCTGTCATATTTGCAAGAAAGCTTGGAATGCCAGTAATAGGCATAGTTGAAAACATGAGCGGTTTTGTCTGTCCAAAATGCGGGGCTAGAATCGACATATTCCGGTCAGGCGGTGGAAGAAAGATCGCGGAAGAATTGAGTGTTCCATTCCTTGGGAGCATACCAATAGACGAGAAAGTCGCGGAAGATTCTGACAAGGGCGTACCCTTCATAATTGAACATGCAGACTCCCCCGCATCAAAAGCCTTCATGGAAATCGTTAGAAGGATTGAAGAATCCCTAAAGAGCAGAGGATGACGCTATGCGCGGTAAAGGTGAGTTAAGATTCATTGGCGTTGTTGAAGTTGTGGGTGAAGAGGAAGCTAAGGTGCGGATTTTTCCAGAGTTTTGTGATGCATTGAAAGGGATTGGCGGTTTTTCCCACATAATAATTCTCTACTGGTTTCATCTACGAGATAATAGAGAAGAGAGAAGAGTGTTGCAGGTTATCCCGAAAAGACACAAAGCAGACGTGAAAGTCGGCGTCTTCGCCTGCAGAAGCCCCTCAAGACCAAATCCCATAGGTTTATGCGTTGCAAAACTGATTAAAGTTGAAGATTGCCTCCTTACCGTGGAAGGACTAGACGCCCTTGAAGACTCTCCAATAATCGACATCAAACCGTACATACCAAGGGCTGATTCCATTTCAGACGCCCATGTTCCAGAATGGACGAGCCACGGGCCTCCAACATAAAGACTGAGACAAAAATCAAAACCGTAGAATCTGCCAGAATCAACAACAATCATTGACAACGATGTTTGAAAAAAAGAATAGCTATCCATCTGGGGAACTTCTGGTAATAGAAACCCAATTATTTAATCACACATGGTCAGCCAAACCTAGTAAACACGTCAAAACGAGGAACTTGAGTCTTTAAAAGAACTGCAATGACAAGGCGAACCAGTATCTTAGCCAAAGGTAGATCGTACACCCGTGTGCGAACTCTAGCTTGCTCTAACCTAACCACTTCTTTAGGTCACTTTGCTTTGTCCATGAATAGAATCGTTTCATCCTCTTAACAGCGGTTTGAACACGTTTTCGGGAAAAATCTCTTTCTTCACATAGAAAATGGTAGAGTTCTTCTTCTCGTAGTTCGCCGAAGCTGGTCTCGTAGCGCTCGCATACGTCTGGCTCAAGGAACACTGCTCTAATCTTCGAATAGTTTCTTGGAAGCTGAATTCTGATTTCATTAGGGATGTTTTCTAGTTTTCCATGGGTTTTTATGAGTTTCAAGGCTTTCTTAGGCCCTATTCCCTTAACTCCTTGGTTAAAGTCTGTTCCAACAAGTATCGCTAAGTCAACAAGTTGTTCACGCGTCATTCCATGCTTTTCCAGAAACTCTCGTAATACGATAAGCTCAGGTTTTAGGGGGCGAAAAGAGCCCTTGCTAGGCAAGTATTCCTTACCAGTAATTGTTAAGAAACGAACAAGCCTCGGAGTCCCAAACAAGAGAGAGTCATAATCTTTACTGCTCGCAGCCCAAACTTCTCCTTTGGCAGCTAGAAACGCTGCTTGGGCTTCGGCTTCACTGGGAGCTTGCACAAAAGGGATTCCTAAGAGATCGAGCAGACGCTTAGAGTCGTCGATCATGGATTGAGTGAGTCTACTTGAGACAACAGCCTTCGAGAAAGCCGTCATGTAGTCTCCTAGTTTTAAGGCTTCCATCCATTCTTTTGAAGCTTTCTTCCTGATTTCGCGTCTTTTTTTGATCTCTTCATTTTTAAGCTCGGGTGGTTTGCCGTCGAAGACGAATATCAAACGCATTTTGTACTCGCACATTAAACGGGTTGTTCGGAAAACTAGGCCAGTAAGGTGAGAGGTTATGTTGCCCTCTGAATCTTTAAGCGGATTGCCATCAGGCATTCTGATCAAGGCTAGAAATTGGTAAAGGTAGTTGTTGCCATCGACTGCGAAGCTCTTGCCCTTCAATTCCTTTAGGTCTGAAACGTGCTTCAAAATTATAGGCGTTAGATTTACTCCCATATACTATCCCGAATCAATAGGTTAACCAGCAATTTCAACCTTTTCCAAGCAGAGTGGCTGAAACTAGCTTGTGTGCAACATTTCTTTTAAAAATGAACATTGCTTTATGCCACCTACCTAGAAATATTTCTTGGAGAGCGTGTTTCAGCTACCTTTGTCGCGATCATCCTCATCGGCTCTCCTTCTTTCGCTTCTTTCTTAGGTCCAGCGATTTTTACTAGTAGTTTTACTGATTTTCCAGAAGTTAAAGTTTGCTTAAACCTGTTCAGTTTAAAGCTTAAATTTATTTGTTTGAACATACACATTGTCTGGTGGTGTATGAATGTCCTGTTCTACTTCTAACAATCCTCGCAGAAGAAGAGTGCGACATGATATTATAATGGAAATTCTGAAAATGGCCAAGAATGGGACGCGTAAGACAAAGATAATGTATAAAGGCAGATTAAGTTTTTCTCAGCTTGAGCAATACTTAAAGGCCTTGAAAGAAGCAGATTTCATAGCTGAGGAATCTGGTGTCTGGAAGACAACTGAAAAGGGCCTTCATGTCATAGAGGCTTGCAAGATATGTCACCGTCTCTTAAAGGAAGCTTCTGTATGAATAGGATTTACCACTTTGGAATGCTCCTCGCGGTCGCGAAGGTTTTTAGTGCCGTAGTCTTTTGCGCCATTTAGTAGAGGAAAGAAATAGAAGATTCTTCTATAGAGAACTTCTCTATATATCTTTATATGTAACGGAAAAAATGTTTCAGCTTCATTAATTTGGCTTAGAGAGGAGGCGGTGTGATTAGCATGGTCAAGAAGGCAGTGATTAAGATATTGCTTGTTAACGAAAGTGCTGAGAAGACAAACAAAGAGATTGAAAGGGAGATTTTGGAGGAAGTTTCAGAGAATTTACGGATGATTCCATGGGCAGCAAAAACAGAGAAAGTGACGGTTACAAGCAGTTGAGACAATCTAGATGAAATAGTTAGAACTGGACAATTCTACAAAAGCGTGGGCGGTTAGGTTCACATATACGTTTATTAATCCACGTTTTTGGCGTTATGAATTAGGTTTGAAACTCGGTTTTAATTCTCGGAACTAAGCAACTTTGATACTCGAGAAGATAACCTTTTGGCGAGAGTGGTCAAGTGAGTTGAGAAGAAAAAATTCGGCGCAAGTTTTACAAGGAACCAGATTAAGATGAATTTGATCTTCCATGAGCTGGACAATAAGGAAGCCTGAAGTACTTAAGGAGAAGCTTCGTCTCCTGAAGCTGAACCTCGCCAAGAGGATAAGGATATGTGAGGGAATGCAGGTTCTTGATGTGGGTTGTGGCCAAGGCACTTTTACTGCATGTATCGCAAAAATTGTGGGGGAAACTGGAAAGGTTGTAGCTGTAGATATCACCGACGAATATTTGAAGGAAATGGACGAGAACTTAGAAAAATACAATGTTAGTCGTGTGGTTAATTTTGTTAAGGCTGACGCGGCTCATCTGTCATCCGTGCTCCTTCATGAAGAATTTGATGCAGTTGTTAGCTACAGGTTTATAGAAGAACTAACGCAGCCTCACAAGTTGTCAAGAATAATTGTGGAAATGGTAAAACTAGTTCGGGAAAATGGAATAGTCGCCATGATAGAACTTAGCACCAAAACGAGAAACATGGCTGAAGGCAACCTAATAAGACTTCACCGAGACATTGGAGGAGATTACTTCCCTGCAGAAGTAGAGATTCTCCAGCACATGAAAAATGCCAGATTGAAGAAAGCTCAAGTTGATACGGTAGAGACGAATATATGGTATTCGCCAGCAGTGTACTTGAAAGGAAACATCAGCCAAGATGAATTTTGGGAAGAATTCAGAGAACGTATAATGAAGGAGTTGTGGCCCTCAATAAAACGATACGGCATGAAGTATCCTCCCATTAACATATTCTCAGGACGAAAACCGATAATCAAAGATTAGGCGCGAATATTGATAGATATGGAAACGTGCAAATCGCGCGCGCTGGTGAGTAAACGTCGCAGGTTTAAACAAAGTCAAAGCTTTAGGTAGAGCACGTAGCCTCGTATGAGCTGGCCGAGAATACTTCTCCTGATGAAATCTGGAAAGCTCTTAACATACTCATTGTCTCCGATCCTCTCCATGAGAGCGTTGTAAACTTGGTCCTCACTGTTCGTCTTCCCATAGACATCGACTATGATGTCCTTCCAATCCTTAGCAGTGTCAGCCGCTCTCCTGATAATTTGCTTGGCCTTAGGTTGCTTCTGGGTGCCAAAGTGTCCCATGCAGAGGTACTCAAAGTCTATCCCCAGCATCTTGTCCAGGGATTTGAGGTAGTTTTCGTAGTCGAAGAGTTCAGGGAAGGACGGAGGCATGTAGAACTCGTATTCCTCATTGTAGTTACACACAGCGTCCCCAGCGAAGAAGGTCTTTGTTTTTGGCTCAAGGAGACCTATGCTTCCGGGGGTGTGCCCTGGAAGAGTGACAACCTCAAGGGAGATCCCGCTTCCAAGGTTGAACCTCTTTCCCTCTTCAGTCACCTGAACATCGCTAACTGGAGGGTAGTCGCTCACAAGTACGGCAGCGTCGCCGTAGTGCCTCTTCGTGGTTTCAAGAAGCTCTGTGGGTTTTCTCAGTATCTCTGCTGTTTTTTCGGAAGCAAAAACAAATGCGTTGGGCATCTTTTTGAGGAGTCCTGCTACTCCAGCCCCGTGGTCGTAGTGTCCGTGAGTTGCCACTATGGCGTCTATGGACTCTAGGCTTATCTGGAATTCTTGGAGGGTGCTCAGGATTTTCTCGTTTGTTTGACTTGTCCCGGCGTCTACAAGAAATGTTTTCTCGCTCTTAACCACGTAGACTACTCCAACTTTTGGCAAAGTCCACTGTGTCGTATCTATCTGGTAGCAGTGCTCGTTAATCTGAAAGTCTGAATCCAACAAAACCCTCACACAACCTTCCACACCAGCATCTTAGAAGAGCGCTCTTTATTTAAAAACTTGCGTGCACATACGATTATTGTTCGCTCTCTCGAGCGCGCGCAAAAATATTAAATGTCATTGGACTTCTTTTGGATAGAGGTGATAAATATGCCTCTGGTGGAAATATCCGTGAAGAAAGGAGCATTCACCGCTGAGGAGTTAGAGCAATTCGCAAAAGATGTCATGGATCAGATCTTGAAGACCTACAAAGAGTTAAAGGGAAAAGAGCCTGCACAGCGCGCGCGATAGCCGTGTTTGTGCATCCAGAAGAGCGTGTTAACGATGCGTCCGGTTAAACCCGTCAGGTCCCGTCGAAAGTGCGGGGGGTGGGGTTCGAACCCACGAACGCCTACGCGACAAGGTCCTAAGCCTTGCTCCTTTGACCACTCGGACACCCCCGCATGACCGCGAGTATCCGAGGAATTTCAGTAAGCACCTTATTTATTTTAACCTTTATTTCTACACGCTTAAAATACGAGAGCTATCCAACAGTGTAAAAAGTGGTTTGCCTGATTATAGCCGTCTTAGACGATTCCGTGAAAAGAAACACGTAGCTCTCGTGCTGATCATCCTCACAAGCTTTAGCCTTATCTTTACTTCCTACCTAGACAACCTCTGATTTCCGATATAAATGAACCTTAATACCTCAGGTGAGAAGCATATTAGAAGAGAGGTGGCTGAAGCATGGTTACGTGCCGCCAAGAGATTCCGGCAAAAAATCTGAGACACAAAACCTTCGTCTCACTCAGACTGCTACTTTCTCCTTAACTGCAACACTCAAAATCTTTAAAGCATAAAATCTGTCTTACACCTTAATAGGCAACAGTGCCTCGGTGGCCTAGCCTGGTTGGGCATCGCCTTGGTAAGGCGGTGGTCGCGGGTTCGAAAAGGAGTTTCGAGATTCCCGCCCGAGAGTGGAACCGGGATGCTTTCAGGGATTTGGGGGTTCAAATCCCCCCCGGGGCATCTTAATTCCTTGTTAACGGTTGTTAGCGCTTCAATATACAATTTAAGGGCATTTTCACATGCCTTTGAAATGTTTAGTCCTAATTCTTGTGCTTTTTCAAGAATTTCTGCATCAACCCTTATAGTGGTCATTTTTCTCATATTGTCTCACAGAAGATTATTGTATATCAAATGATGTATAACAGTTTGCTATGAATCAACGTTACTTCTGCTTTTTCCTTCCAACAATTAAACCGTTCTTAAATATTCAATAGGAAGGTAGGTCAAAACAGTTAAAACATGCCCTCAACAACCGTTGTATATTAGGGATAGATGTGTCGGATTTAGGCCTTGACTTTATTCCGATAGTATTACCGATGATTTTGTTGTTGCTTGCTCTCTTCAGCATTCCTATACTGCTTCTTATTGATGAGGTTCGGAAGGGAATAGGGAAGATTAGGGCCAAAAAAGAAGAAACAATAGAAATTCCGTTAATTCCACTTGTCATTGTCATAGTTGCCGTTTTCGTAAGATTACTTGTTTTCGGAATCTTGCATTTCTAAAAAGGAGATTGTGATCCAAGAAAACTTTTGGCCAAATCGCACACGCCCAAGGCCTTTCAACCGACAAGAGCGTTGACAAATATTCAGAACTGGAACACCTCCATGAGGCCATAAGACCCATACGGAAGGCATTGAAAGTATTGGTAGAAAAGTATCAAGTCACATCCATAAAGCGTAGGATATTAGATTCATAAAATTTGATACTACTTTCCTTTAAACTATGGAAAACAATGTTGTTGGGCATCGCTTTCTCAGGGCGATGGTTGTGCGGAACAACATATAATTGATATAGGTTTTTAGACTTCTTGAAATCCTAGGTCGGGGATTCCAGAGGATCTCATTCCTTGAGATGACTAGCGTTTCTGAATGGTTTACCTTCCTAAACACACGTGCCAAATTCTAGTAGTGTGGTTATGTCTTAGGTTTCCCCACTACTTTTCTCCTTAACTTTTCTCTTTTTCCCACTCTGCGCCATAACAAGTTTCTGGAAATCAGGGTCTTCTCTGTAGTCTGCAAAGTCAGGGTCAAATCTTGCGTCTACTCTACGCCCTTTCTTCTCCTTGATTGCTTTTTTTAACGTGTTTAACATGTTTTTCTTGTCATTAAGTCCCGCATATGTACAGGCGAGATTGTACTTGCTTTTGGATTCTTTCAAAACCTCTTGAAAGAGTTCTTTAGCTTCGGCAACTCTATCCAACCTCTTTAATATCATAGCTTTGTTGATTTTGAATGCATTGTCGGATGGATCAAGCGCCAGCGCCTTTTCCGCATCTGGAAGCGCTTCTTTCACTTTGTCAGTGTCTCGACGAAGAGTTGACCTACACCAGTATAGGAGAGGAGAAGGTATCTTTGCAATTGCTTTGTTGATAGTTTCAATGGCAGTTTCTAACTTGCGAGCATACCAGAGCGCTACTACCTTATCATAGTAATAGCTTGCGCGTTCTGGAAATAGGTCTATCCCTCGTTCTGATAGTTGAACAGCTTTGTCGTACTTCCCAGTATACAGATAAGATTCGTACAGTTTTTCCCTAACGGTCGCATCTTGGGGATCTTGGGTCAGCGCATTTTCAAAATGCGGTATTGCGTCTTCATATTTCCCATGATTGTATTCTGTCTCTCCGAGAAAGAGGTAAGGTATTAGTCTAGCAGATTCTTCTCTGGGTGCTTTCCCAGAAACAATTCGTTCAAATCTCTTCATATGAGCTGCTAATTTGGCAATATCGCTTCTGATAATTGGGTTTTTTGCATTTTTACCTGTAAGAATGAACCTGTTCATCTTTTCAGTCGTTTCTTTGAAGGGATCGCGGACAGCAGTAGGCAATGCTAGTCCTGAACACTTGTGGAGTTCTGCCATAAACTCATCGAAACCATCTATTTCGACCCAATATATGTTATCCTGTCGCATTAATCTATTGAGCTTTTTGCTTGCTTTATTTCGTATGCACCAATATACTCCGTTGGGAAAGTAGTTCCCTGACGCTAACATCGTATTTAAGATATCCATAATAGACCTATCATTCCCACCATAACCAATCACGACGAGTCCATATTCACGCCCGAATTGCATGAATTTATCTCGCATATTCTTTTCCAGGGTTTCTGTTTCTCTGATCGTGTTCTTTATGCTATCATATAAGAAATCTCCATGAAGCTTTATGATTTTAGGACGGGCCGACGTGACTCTAATGTCCGCTACTGCAGAATCATGAGCACACACAATGGGTCTCAAGTCCGCATAAAGGAAACAAGTATCATGGAGAAGGTCATCAAAGTTTGGAGTGAAAACAACATTAAAATAATCGTGAGCGATAAGATTAGAAAGATAAATGTAACCCCAAGAAGGCCTTGCGTCCTTGACACATTCTTCGATGTAGATCCGTCTTTGACTGCGCTGGTCGTACACCTTCTCAAACAAGATTGAATATTCTTCTTCATCTTTATACCAGTCTTGTTTCAACAACCACTTTTCAAACGGTTCCTCGCTCTTGGATTGCTCGTGCAGTTGCAAACGCCATTCGTCTATCATTTTATATGTTGGCCTTACGCCACTAGAAACGGATCCACCTGCTCCAATAAGAAGTGCGAAGTTTGGTGTGCTGTTGCTTCGCCTGATTATTAAATTGATAAGATGTGTTTTATCCCTTTTATTGTGCCCTTCTAACATAAAATCCAGCTCTTTGACCAAATGTATTATTTATATATGTTAAATTCCATATAATATTTTGGGAAGGACTGACACGGAAGCTTGAGGATATGGTTGTGTTGATCCTTCCATCCTTCCCCTTGAAAAATCATTATGCGACGCACGATTAAGATGATGAAAGAAATCAGATTTTTGCCTGGATTTCCTTGACTCCCTGAAAGACCCGGGTTTTGAGATCTAAGATTAAGGCCGGATTAAAGTAGTTCTTCATAAACACGCTCGCGGATACACGGCCATGCAAGAAATCAATTTCCGGTTGCTTCAAGAACTTGATTAAGAAAGTTGCATGGGCCTCTCTTACATCCCCGAATCTTAAAGGCAAATCCGCATTCTGTAAACGCTTATTCACGGTTGCCCTGGTAAGATATTGTTTCTCCCCGATGATCCGGTAAAACAATTCCTTGGGAAGAAAACTCATAAAGGCCTTCTTAGTGCGTCTTATGAAGAGTTTCTTAAACTTGTAGTGTTCCAGGATCTCAGTATCGAAATTGTAGTATTCCCCGATCTTCCCTTCCCGATCTAAACTGATTATCAGATTCCAAGATCTAACCGCTTCAATAAACCTTAATCCGGTTACGGTCATGAACTCCATGAAATCATTTAATTCCGGCCTTGCCTTGCAGACTTCCCGGATCCAATCAAAGACTTCCCCAGGATCTTCCACTTTCGTTAAGCGATCAATCAACACATCATCAGAAGATCGGCCTCCCCATTTCAAACCGTAATCCTTAACCAAGGCCTTGAATTGCTGATAGATCCCCAGGTATTTTGCAAGACAACTTAGGGCCTTCAACACATGGGCCCGTTTGTCATCGCTTAAAGTCTTTAACTTGCTCAAATTCCCCGTTAAAAGACAATCCGCATACCGCTTGCCATAGTTTAAGCGTTCCCTTGCCCTTCTATGGGGATATTGCTGTTCTAAATAATTCGCATAGGTTTTCCATTGTTCCTTTGTTAATTGGGGGATTTGAACACGCTGAGCATCCGCCTTGGTAAGGCGGTGGTCGCGAGTTCAAATCCCGCCCGAGGCTCCATTACATCAAAACATAGATTCTCATGTTCTCAACCGAGTTGCAGCTCAAAATTTTCTCAAAATTGAACTTCAACTTCGCCGATCGAAAATGTTATAAAGTCTCCTAGCAATTCAATTCCGAATTCGAAACTGAACAAGGAAAGGGGGAAAAATGTTAAGAAAAACAGTCCCACTTTGGGTTTTCATATTAACTCTGCTGGCTGTCACAAGCATCGCCTTCGCAATCATAATAAAAACTCAGTGGAGTATCCAAAGCGGATTTCAAGTGTATGTATACGAGTTAAAAGTTTACGAAACAGACGGGGTAACAGAATGCCATACCATAGATTGGGGTTGTTTAGGGCAAGGGAGTTCAGGCTGTCATGACATCATTGCCAATAACACCGGTGATTACGCGTTAAACTTAAAGATGAACACAACACTTGACATTTCAGTTGGAACAGTCTCATGGAACTATTCAGGAGCTGCATTAAAATTCCACGAAATCATGGCTTTAAGGCTAACACTCAGCATTAACAACACAGCACCTAGAGATTTCTACGATTTCACCATAAACGTATACGGCTGGGTTTCCGTGTTGCCGTGAAAATGCCAAAACGCAAAATCCCCCGTTTTTATATATTTCAAAGAATGGAAAAGGAAATAGAGAAAGAACCTTCAACATTCTTTCGCTGTAGCACCTTCTAGCGGAAGGCGTAGAGGATTTAACGATGCTCAGCAAGAAGCAACCTGTTCCTTTTTGTTTACTCTTATTAGAAGAAAAAAGTCAGGCGTCATTTATATATTCATAAAGGTTTAATGAAGATATAGAGGGAACTCTTTTGCCCTTTAACGAGCCCCTAATCTTCGTGTTTATTATAATAGGGGTGATTATCGCTTGTTCAATAGTTATCTACGCCATGAGAAAACGAGGCAAAAAAGAAAAAAAGTTACCTGAAAAGGAGAATTTGAAAACGGAGTTTAAAGGATCACCATTCAAAATTGTGAAAAGCGTCTCTTCACAAGATGCTTCACAGGCAAGGGAAGAGCTTAGAATCCTGGACTTGGAAAGGGAAATTCTAAGCGATGCTATTCGACGGCTTTACGAAGCACACGCGGAAGGAAAGATAACGGAAGAGGAGAGGGAGAGGCTTGCGAAGACGTATAAGTCGCGAATGATGACGGTTAAGGAGGCTATCTCGAAAGACGAATCTTTGGTTGCTCTAAATGAGCTTGAAGCCATGCAAGAAGATTTGATAAAGCTGTTCAGCGAACGCTT
>Ga0209636_10006907_pt1 | contig 11601 bp, 11 predicted proteins | sample DeeMarSWOR152_54_FD_187464 | JGI IMG/M metagenome (GOLD analysis project Ga0209636, IMG submission 187464) | Marine sediment microbial communities from White Oak River estuary, North Carolina - WOR-1-52-54 (SPAdes) (version 2) | ecosystem: Environmental > Aquatic > Marine > Intertidal zone >... | reverse complement strand
CATCAGGTACAGCATCAAGACCCGGTGACGTAGTTCGGGCAATGAACGGCAAAACAATCGAGATTATCTCTACAGATGCTGAAGGAAGGATGACTCTTGCCGATGCAATCTGTTATGCAGAAAAGAAAAAGGCACAAATTGTCATTGACATTGCAACCTTAACAGGTGGCTGTGTTGTTGCCCTCGGAGATATCACTGCAGCGGTTATGGGCAATAACCAGAAATTGATTGACTCTCTCTTAGATGTATCAAAACAGACGGGCGAAAAAATATGGCAGTTGCCTTTGTTTGAAGAGTATAAAAATCAGATAAAAAGTGATATTGCCGATATGAAGAATTCAGGGGGAAGGAAGGCGTCGACTATCACTGCGGGTCTCTTCCTACAATCGTTTGTTGACAAAGCGAAATGGCTCCATATTGATATGGCAGGCAAAGAGATTGCTGAAAAGAAGAATTTCTATACGCCTGTTGGTGGTACAGGATTTGGCGTGAGGACCCTGTTTGAGTTTTTACAAAAAATCACGTAACGTTGTGACTCTTTTTCACCTGAGTTACCGTCCTAACGCAGGGTAACAGTAACCTGTTTTTTGTTAGGTAACAGGTCATTTCAAAAACGCAATGGCTGTAATAGAACTCCTTGACATCACACAATTTTAAAATAGAATACCATAGATATGATTGAAAAACCATCTGGGATAATCATCTGTGAAAAGTGTGGACATGAAAACACAAAGGTCGCAACATACTGTACAAATTGTGGTAATCAATTGCAGCAAGATTACTACAAAGGTCTATGGCTCAAAAACATTATTATTACGCTCATTCTTTTCCTATTGCCGTTCATCATACTCTTCTACATCATAAACTTTGAAATCAGCACCCATTCCGAAAATCAAGTAGAACAGGGACTGCTCTATTCGCTCGATGTAAATGCGCGGATAATAAAGTCTTTTCTTGATGAACGAAAGACAGATTTATTATCGATTGCAAAATTAGATGTTAATGATATAACCCAAGTAAAGAACAAAATATCATTTTTTCGAAGGTTCGCGATCGAGAAACCCTGGTTTGACTTTATTGCAGTTACCGATGCGGATGGCAACATTATATTGTCAACTGATACTGTCATGCAGAAAAATATTCAGGATCGTGTCTATTTCAAGAAGTCTCTCGGAGGTGAGTTCTATAACAGTGGTATATTCTACTCAGATATCCTTGACACAACGGCAATGCTCATCTCAGCTCCTCTGTTCAATCTGCACGATAAGATCATCGGTGTTATTCTCGCTTCAATCAGTCTAAAAACATTCTATGATTTAATCCTCGACCTGCGTATCGGTGAGACGAGCGAGATTTTTCTCGTCGATGAAAACGGTATCTTTCTTTCTTCTTCAAAACTTGGAGGGAAGGTACTCAGGGAATATGGTCACTATAAAGAAGATCCGAATCCACATACAGGACGAGGCGGCGTTTTGATCCATCGCGACTATCGTGGTAAGAAGGTTATCTGTGCATATGAGAAATTCGTCGAACTGCATGGCTATTTTGTATCTGAAATGGACGTAGAAGAGGCACTCGCCCCTGTCATCACCTTAAGAAATCTTATGTTCTATATCTTCCTCGTGTTCGGATGCTTTCTCGTCTTCTCATCCCTTTTCTTCTCAAGGCAGGTCACCAACCTTCTCAAGAATCTCACGAGTTCTTTGAAATCTGCACTCGATGATATAAGCAAAAAGAAAAATACTATAGACATCATCAATGTGAAATTGAGGGAACGTTTACGCGATTGTGAATCTCTCAGTGAGCAATTGCGTATCTCTGAAGAGTACACCAAGAATATTATTAACAGTATTTCAAGCGGTCTCATTGCGATCGACAAAGATCTCAAAATTACATACTGTAACGAGTTCATGAAGGCATTCTCGATGAAGCAAGAGATTAAGATGAATACAAATCTCTATGATATATTCCCAGTGCTCAAAAAGAGAGAGATTCAAAATGAGATTAAAAATATATTCTCACGTAAAATGCCTTCTCACATAGAGAAGGTGCCTATCACAATAGATGGTCGCCATATCACATTGAGCATTGCTGGATTTCCGATAAAATCTGTAGAAAAGGTAACCGGCGCAACGCTGTTGGTGAATGATATTACTGAACAGGAACGACTTCATGCCCAGATGGCTGATTATGAAAAACTCTCTGCCTTGAGCCAACTAGCATTGGGAGCTGCCCATGAGATAAATAACCCATTGTTGGGTATCACCTCATACATTGAACTCCTGCTCGAGGAGGAGAACGATGTTGAAAAGAAAACAAGGGCGAAAGAAGTCCTTGATAATGCATATAGAATTTCCGAAACAGTACGTGGGCTCCTCACCTTCGCACGGCCGACACCGCCAAAATTCGTAAAGATAAGTCTCAATAAGTTAATATCTGAAACACTCTCATTTCTGCAACATCAACCACTTTTTAGAAAAATAGAAATCACAAAAAGGCTTTCTGATGCAGTGTCCCAGATCACGGCAGATGCAAACCAAATACGGCAGGTTCTTATCAATATCTTTATCAATGCTGCCCAGGCAATGGAGAATGGGGGAACGTTGATCGTCACGACAAGTAAAGTAAAATTCGAAGAATCTGTTGAAGTCTGTATCATTGACACTGGTGTCGGTATAGCAAAAGAAAATCTCAAAAAGGTATTTGATCCATTCTTTACCACGAAAAAGGGTGAGGGTACTGGTCTTGGTTTGAGCATCAGTTACAGTTATATCAAGAACCATAACGGCGACATAACAATAAAGAGCGAACGCAGCAAAGGTACCGAGGTAACGATTCTCCTACCAATAAGACAGAAGGCAAAGGTACATTCAGAGGTCATCCAGTAATGGCTGAGTCTATTCTTATTATCGATGATGAGGTACTGACTCTCAATAATCTGAAGCGGGCACTCGAAAAGGAGGGATATGAAATACTCCTCGCGGACTCAGGAGAAACAGGTATAGAGGTTTTTAAACAGCACCGACCAAATCTTGTACTCGTCGATTTGATGCTCCCTGGAGTTGATGGCATTGAAGTACTCAGGCAGATTAAAGGGGCCGATGCAAATACCGTGGTCATAATGATAACAGCATATGAAATACTGGAAAAGGCGATAGAATCAATGAAGCTCGGCGCTTATGATTACCTCCTCAAACCATTTAAGATAGGTGATCTAAAGATCAATGTAGCACGTGCTCTTGAACTCCAGTCACTGAAGATCAGAGTCACAGAAACCGTAGAGACAGAAAAAGGAAAATACTACTTTGACAGAATAATAGCAAAGAATAAGAAGATGAAAGAAGTGTTAGAGACAGCGCGTAAAGTAGCACAGCTTGACAAAACGACAATCTTGATCACTGGAGAGAGTGGCGTTGGCAAAGAACTCCTCGCACGGGCGATCCACTATAATAGTCCACGTGTCGACGAGCAATTTATTGAAATCAACTGCGCTGCAATCCCAGAGGGGCTTTTGGAAAGTGAGCTTTTCGGCTATGAGCCAGGGGCATTTACCGACGCCCGTAGGCGAAAAATCGGCCTCTTCGAAAAGGCTGACCACGGTACCATATTTTTAGACGAGATCGCTGATATGCCATTGCCACTCCAAGCCAAAATACTCAAGGTCCTTGAAGAGCAATCGCTCACAAGATTAGGGAGCACAAGTCAGATCAAAATTGATGTACGAATCATCACTGCTTCAAATAGAGATCTGCAAAGATTAACAAAAGATGGCAGTTTCCGGGAAGATCTATTCTACAGGTTGAATGTGGTACCGTTAGCCATTCTACCACTACGGAAACGAAAGGAAGATATAATACCACTCACCCTCTGTTTTATCACAGAACTGAACAAAGAACTCCACAGGTCATTTAGGGGTATATCTGAAGAGGCTGCGAAGATACTCCTCGAATATGATTGGCCTGGCAATGTGAGAGAATTAAAGAATTTGATCGAAAGGATAATGGCGTTGCACCAAGCAGAAGAAATAGAGATTGAGCATCTACCAATGGAGATAAAATCACGAACAGTTGTGGCTGATACAGAGGTGATGAGAGAGACTGGTGATGAACATGAATTTGTCACCCTCAGTGAATTGGAAAGGAGGTATATCAAAAAGGTATTAGAGTACACAGAGGGGAATAAATCCAGAGCAGCAAAAATATTGGGAATACACCTCACGTCTCTCTTCAGGAAATTGAAATCGATGAAATAAGCACTCCATTATCATTATACCTATAGCATTTTGCTTAAGAGTAGTGCAAAATGCTATACCCCAAGAAAAAATTTCTCGAAATTTCATTACATTATTCTGGCACAGATCTTGCTATATAAAAAGGTAGATGGAGGCAAAAATGGTCAAAATAAATAATCACAGAGTTAGACAAAAAAAGTATGATCCGTTCATCGAGGCAACATTACAGTATGAAAGGGCTGCAGGTATACTTGACCTCGAACCTTGGATCTACAACCGATTAAAATACCCGGAAAAGGAACTCACTGTACACATGACCATCACCAGGGATAATGGCAAGGTCGAGACATATGTTGGCTACCGTGTCCAACATTCCACAGTGAGGGGACCAGGAAAAGGAGGAATTCGTTATAGCCCTGATGCATCACTCAGCGAATGCAAGGCACTCGCAGCCTGGATGACATGGAAGTGTGCGGTTTTGGACCTACCACTTGGTGGCGCCAAGGGTGCTGTCATATGTAATCCACCAGAAATGTCTGAAAATGAACTTGAAAAATTGACAAAGGAGTATACCTACTCCATTAAAGATATAATCGGTCCACATAAAGATATCCCTGCACCTGATGTATGGACAAACGCGCAGACCATGGCATGGATATGTGATGCATATAGTCGATACATAGGCCATTTCGAACCAGCAGTGGTCACTGGCAAGCCACTCTGCATCGGTGGTTCACTCGGCAGAGCAGGTGCCACAGGTCTGGGTATGTATTACAGTCTGCTCGAGACATCAAAGCATCTTGAATATCCCCTTGAGGGCAAGCGAGTTGCAATCCTTGGCTATGGCAACGTTGGTTCTTCAATTGCCCGCCTGCTCTATGACTACGGTGCGAAGATAATCGCAATTACTGATATTTACGGTGGTATATTCAACAAAAATGGCATCAAAATACCAGAACTTGACGAGTATGTGAGAAGGACAAAGAGTGTCAAGGAATTCAAAAAATATGATTCTATTACCAATGATGAACTGATCGAACTCAAATGCGATATTCTTCTGCCCTGTGCTGTCGAGGGTATGATTCATGCTGATAATGCTGACAAAATAAAAGCAAAAATAATCTGTGAGGGTGCAAATGGTCCAACAACAGCCGAGGCTGATGAAATACTGGTGAATAAAGGTGTGTTCGTGATACCTGACATTCTCGCCAATGCCGGCGGTGTGACCGTATCTTATCTTGAGTGGGTACAAGATACGCAAAGGGTCTTTTTCGATGAAGACGAAGTTAAAAACAGATGCTGGAAAATGATGCAGAAATCTTTTTGGGATGTGATTCGCATAGCCGATAGATTCAAGGCTGATAACCGCCATGCCGCATACGTACTTGCAGTACAACGCGTAGCCGATTCAGTGAGGACTTTCGGTAAGATCGGCAGAAATTAGGATACTGCAAAAGAGATATAAAGGCTGGGTACAACCCAGCCTTTTTTTTACGGACAGAGACTATTGCATCTTGCAATAGTGCAAAATAAGTTCCCCGTTGACTTTTGTCTGAAATTAGGTATACTAGAAAGATCGCCTGAAAGGAGTTCTGTGAAATTTAGTCCACAGGAAGTCTCGAAGATTATCGATGGGTACCAGGCAAGAAAAACCTCGCTGCTTGCCATCCTCACCGATATTCAGGAAAAATATAATTGGCTTCCACCTGATGCCCTAAGAATAGTTTCTGAGAAATTATGCGTACCATTGATTGAAGTCTACAGTGTTGCCTCTTTTTACAGGGCATTTAGCCTCACGCCGCGAGGCAAACATGTGGTTACTGTCTGCCTCGGAACTGCCTGCCACGTGCGTGGTGCACCGATCGTCCTCGACCGCGTACAGGATATCCTGGGAATTTCACCTGGTTGTACGAGCAAGGACCAGCAATTCACCTTAGAGACAGTCAATTGTCTTGGTGCATGTGCGTTGGCTCCGATAGTCGTCGTCGACAATCAATACCATGGCCAAACCACAGTTCAGAAAGTCGACCCAATTCTGAATAAATATCTGAAGAAGAAGAGGAAAATCAAAAAGACTGCACGGAAAAAGTGAAACTCGAAACAATAAGAGAGCTTCTCCACGCAGAAATAATCTCCAAATGCAGTAATCCTGATACTGACATAAAATTCGCAAAGGCCTCAGATTTAATGAGCGATGTGCTTGCCTTTTCACTACCATTTACGAGACCAGAGGCAATACTCATAACAGGATTGACGAACAAACAAGTAGTCAGAACATGTGATATTGCGGGCATATGTGCGATCGTCTTTGTCAGAGGTAAGAATCCTTCAGCAGAGACCATTAGACTTGCAGAGGAGTGCAATATTACAATTCTCACTACTAAGCTAAAGATGTATACCGCATGTGGCATTTTATATGCTAAAGGCATTAGGGGGGCACCTGTAAAAGAGTAGCATAAAAGAAAATGAAAGAAAAGATATTATTCGAACAAAAATTCGAAATCAACGGCGGTGACTTCGTCAATGCTGGTGAATCTTCCTATAAGATTAAGAGTATACTCAAGGAGATTGGGATTGATAGTGATATAATCAGGCGGATATCAATCGCAGCCTATGAGGCAGAGATGAATGTAGTTATGTATGCGGAACATGGTGCTATGCATCTCCTTGTGTATCCTGGCAAAATTCTCTTAAGGATTGAGGATAGAGGTCAAGGCATAAAAGACATAGAACTTGCAATGCAACCTGGTTTTTCTACAGCGACTGAAGAGATGAGAGAAATGGGCTTTGGCGCAGGCATGGGACTGCCCAATATCAAAAAGAATGCTGATGTTTTCGATATCAAATCAACTGCCGGAAAGGGTACAAACCTCAACATCACATTCAATCTTAACAGCAAAAATGGATGAGATAAGTCTTCTTCACTCAATTAAAATCGACAGGCAGAAGTGTATTGGATGTGTGAGATGCATGAAGAGCTGCCCAACTATGGCAATACGTGTGCGTAGTAAAAAGGCAAAAATCAATTACAGCAGGTGTATTGATTGTGGAGAGTGTCTGAGGGTGTGCCCCTATGACGCAGTCATACCCATGACGACGTCAACCGCTGACCTCAATAAGTTCACGTACAAAGTTGCACTTCCCTCGCCAGTACTCTATTCTCAGTTTGGCCAACACATCATGCCGAACGAAATCCTCACCGTTCTAAGAGAAACGGGCTTTGATTATGTCTACGATGAAGCAATGATGTGTGAAATGACAAGCATGGCGATTGAGGAGTACCTTGAGGAGCATAAATCACCACGACCAATGATTTCCTCGACCTGTCCAGTTGTTGTGCGACTCATACAGAGACTCTTTCCTAGTCTCTGTGAATTGATCATTCCGATTGAGCCACCGCGTGAGGTTGCAGCGAAGAACTTACGCGATGAGATAGCTGAAAAGCATGAAATTCCCAAAGATAGCATCGGCATTATTCACATCACACCCTGTGCCGCAAAAATGGTCTCAATCAATCACCCGGAGACGATGCAGAAATCACACCTCGATGGTGCACTCTCAATCCATGAAATGTATAATGAAATCATGATGAAACTCAAGAAAACAAAACGACCATCTATGTTAGAAAAACATCACTCCATCAGTGGTATCGGTATTGGTTGGACGATTGCTGGAGGTGAAATGAGAGAACTGAAAAATCTCCATACTGTATCAGTATCCGGTGTATATGATACGATTAAAATACTCGAAGATGTTGAGTCAGGCAAACTCAAAAATCTTGAATATCTTGAATGTTTCATTTGCCCTGATGGTTGCATTGGTGGTCCTTTAACAGTAGAAAATAGATTTGTCGCCAGGAGTAATGTGCTGAGGCTTATCAGAACATATGGCGACAAGAAGACAGTAAGTACCGATGTTGTCCATAAACTCTATAAAGATAAATTCTTTTCTTTTGAAGAGTCAGTGACACCAAAGCCTTTCCCCCCACTCGATAAAGACAGGACCAAGGCAATCAAAAAGATGGAGTTAATAGAAGAAATATTGAATAAACTCCCTCGAACAGATTGTGGTGTATGTGGTGCACCTAATTGTAGAACATTTGCTGAAGATGTTGCACGAGGGGAAGCACAATTACAGGATTGTTTTTTCTATAAAAAAAGAAAGGAACATTGATGAAAAAAGACACAATAAAAATATCTGATATCGTTGATGCCCTTAATTTGAAAATTGAATGCGGCGAAAAATTGCTGAATAGAGAAATAAAAGGTGGGTATGCGAGTGACCTCTTGAGCGATGTAATGGCCAATACTAAAGAAGGAGATATTTGGGTCACCCTTCAAGGGCATCCAAACATCGTTGCAGTCGCTAAGCTAAAGGAAATTGCCGGAATTATTCTGGTCAACAATCGAAGACCAGAACAGGAGACTTTAAAAAAGGCAGAAGCTGAAGAAGTACCAATACTGACCAGTACGCTTCCATCCTTTGAATTAATCGGTAAATTGTACAAAATGGGTATATCTGGAATGCGTTAATGCTCAGATGTCTCCGTGCAGATCTACATATTCATACATGTCTGTCACCATGCGGCGATTTAACGATGTCGCCTTACAGAATAGTTACAAGGGCAAGGGAAATGAAGCTTGATATCATAGGAATTTGCGACCATAACTCTGCAGAAAATGTCCAGGCAACAAAAAATGCGAGCTCGGATAAGAATATCAAGATACTAGCTGGGATGGAGGTTACCACTGCTGAGGAAGTCCATATAATAGCGCTCTTTGATGAAACAAGAGAAGTCTTAGACCTTCAAAAGCAGGTCTACGAGCACTTACCACCGGTCGAAAACAACGAAGCCCTGTTTGGGCCACAGATCATTGTTAATGAATTAGATGAAGTAGAAGGCTATAACAAAAGATTATTGATTACCGCGACTTCCATTACTCTAAAAGAGTTGGTAGCAGAAATACATAATCTGGGTGGCCTGGCAGTTGCTTCGCACATCGACCGTGAAACATATGGCATTATTGGGCAATTGGGATTTATCCCCGATGACTTGGAGTTGGATGCACTCGAGATTTCGCCTCGTATTTCTCGATCTGAGGCTCTTGCACGGTTCCCAGAAATCAATAAATTCCCTCTCATTTCCGCATCTGACGCGCATCATTTGGAAGATATCGGTAAGGCACCAACCTCTTTTCTTCTTGAGGCACCGACCATACATGAAATTGAAAAAGCACTTACAAATCGTGATGGGAGAAAAGTACTCTTACAATGATATGTAACATAGACCATATAATTACAAGTCACTCCTTATTAAGCTCTAAATCCGAAACCCTAAATTCTAAACAAATTCAAATTTCTAAATTCAAATGTTTAAAACGAGGTTTTCTCTTTTTGTCATTTGGGCTTGGGAATTGTTTAGGATTTAGAATTTTGAAATTAGAATTTCATCTAGTAATAGCGAGCTGCTGATGCAGGATCTTTCTCTCCACATATTAGATATTGTCGAAAATTCTATCGAAGCAGGAGCAACAAAGGTTGAGATTACGGTTGAGGAAGACGTAAGGCACAATAGACTTATCGTCGAAATCAAAGACAATGGCAAAGGCATGGACAAAAAGACCCTGGACAACGTACTTGATCCCTTTTATACCACGAAGAAGACAAGAAGGATCGGATTAGGCCTTTCCATGCTTGCACAGGCGGTAAAAGAGGCAGAAGGAGATTTCAACGTTCAATCAAAGAGAGGAGAAGGAACTACTATCACAGCGCAATTTGTGTATGATCACCTTGACCGTAAACCATTAGGCAATATAGCAGAGACTTTAATTGCACTCATTGCAAGTAATGGATTAGCCGTGGACTTCATCTATAAACATAAAAAAGATGGTAAGTATTTCGTTTTTGATACACGAGATATAAAAAAAGAATTGGATGGTGTGCCGATAAATAATTTTGAAGTATTAAAATTTCTGCAGAAGAACATAAGAACAGAATTGAAAAAAATAGAGTAACGACATGAGATACCAGCAACTGCTATCTGTTATCTCATATCTGCTCGTGAAAGGAGTTATACATGAAAAAACTGAAAATTGGCGATTTAGAAAAAATAAGAGAAAAAGTAAGAAGGACAGCAAACGTTAGGCTCGGCAAGGCGCGCGCGCGAATCACTGTGCACATGGGAACCTGCGGAATTGCAGCAGGGGCGCGCGAAATCTTGACCGCATTATTAAAAGAGATTGAAAGGAAAGGAATAAAAGATGTTATAGTAACGACATCAGGATGTGCTGGACTCTGTAGTCGAGAACCAATGGCGACAGTCGAAGTAACAGGAAAACCACCGGTAAAATATGTAGACCTGACAGCACAGAAAATAAAGAAAATACTCAACGATCATATTCTAGAGGGTACGATTGTCCATGAATATGCACTAGCGATCGGCAGTGAAAGAACGCCTTAGCGCTGAACGAATCACGCTATACGCTACACGCAGCAGATTCAATTGCGAATATCCGTTGAGCGTGCAGCGTAATGCGTTGTGCGTCATGCAGATAGGTAGGAGGTTATCTTGAAACAATATCGAACACATCTCCTTGTTTGTGCAGGCACAGGCTGCGTTGCTGGTGGTTCATACGAAATTAGAAAGGTACTGGAAAAAGAAATAAGGAAACGAAAATTACAGGATGAGATAGCTGTCATCTCGACAGGATGTAATGGATTCTGTGAACGCGGACCCATCGTTGTGGTGCAGCCTGATGGCATATTCTATCAAAGACTCAGGAAAGAAGATATACCGCATCTGGTTGAGGAACATCTGTTAAAGGGAAGACCAGTTAAGAAACTCATGTATGTCCCTCCAGCAGAAGAAAGACCTATTCCAAAGATGAGTGACATCGGATTCTTTAGACATCAGAGACTCATTGTCCTCAGGAATCGTGGACGGATTGATCCCGAAAATATAGACGAATACATCGCCTTTGATGGCTACAGAGGACTTGAGAAGGCATTGGCAAAAATGAAACCTCAAGAAATCATCGATGAAATAAAAGAATCGGGATTAAGAGGACGTGGCGGCGCCGGATTTCTGACCGGGCTCAAATGGGAATTATGCCGCAAGCAAAATGGTAATGCGAAATATGTCGTGTGTAATGCAGATGAAGGCGACCCTGGTGCCTTTATGGACAGAAGTGTGTTGGAGGCAGACCCACATGCCGTGATTGAAGGAATGATAATAGGTGCGAAGGCAATCGGTGCGAACAAGGGATTCATCTATGTTCGTACTGAATATCCCCTTGCCCTAAAGAGAATAAGGATCGCAATTAAGCAGGCTGAAAAGTACGGACTACTGGGTAAAGACATACTCGGCACTG
>Ga0209636_10006905_pt1 | contig 11601 bp, 9 predicted proteins | sample DeeMarSWOR152_54_FD_187464 | JGI IMG/M metagenome (GOLD analysis project Ga0209636, IMG submission 187464) | Marine sediment microbial communities from White Oak River estuary, North Carolina - WOR-1-52-54 (SPAdes) (version 2) | ecosystem: Environmental > Aquatic > Marine > Intertidal zone >... | reverse complement strand
GTACGACCGGGCGATGATAAAGATGGATGTAGATAAAGTTGTTGCCGCCAATAAGCGTTTGTATCTGCCGCCGCCGGTCGTTAAGACGATTGTTTCAGGCTCGCAGCAACAGGGACAGAGTTGGCGATATACAACAAGCAAGCCGGCTGAGGGCTGGCAGGAGGAAGATTTTGATGATTCGGCCTGGCAGGAAGGCAAAGGTGGTTTCGGTACCAAAGGCACACCCGGCGCGGTCGTTCGTACCGAGTGGAAGACATCGAATATCTGGCTACGCCGAACGTTCGAATTAAGAGATAAGAAGCTTTACCGGCTGTATCTGGTAATCCATCATGACGAGGACGCTGAGGTTTACATCAATGGGCAACTGGTCGCGAAGCTGGAGGACTACACCAGCAGTTATGTCCAAGTTGCGCTTGACGAAAAGGCGAGAAAGGCGTTGAAAGTTGGTTCTAATTGCTTGGCTGTGCACTGCCGACAGAGCGCAGGGGGCCAATACATCGATGTGGGCCTGGCGGACCTGATAGAACAGTCGGCCAAATAGCAGAGGGTTGGATTTGACGGCAGCTTCGTAAAGAAAATCATTAACTGTGATTGGAAAACAAACGGTTCAGAATTGAGCTGCTGGAGAATGAAAATCGTAAGTTGCGAGAGAGATTGGAACCGGCAAAGCGGCAAGCAGCCCGAACATCTTCTGTCGAAGACAGCAGTGGGGGACTTTTCGACGAGAGCAATAAAACAAGATTCTCACACGAGTGCATAGCAGGCTCAATACATACACTTAGCAGAATGGGGGTCGAACCCAGATACGAGATGTGCTGTCTTCCCGCGAGGCGTGGTCCCTAAGTTTAGCGGGAGATGCTCTCTTCAAGATGGCTAAGCACAGTTCTGGCTTTGGAGATTTTGTTGCCCTCTGGGCCCTGCCAGTGAATGTCTGTATTTCTCTGTATGAGGTCTTCGATTTTTTTACAGGCCAAGAGTACGGTGGCATGATTTTTGTTGCCCATAAATCTGCCAATCTCCGAGGAGGACATCTTTGTGTGCTTTCTGGTCAAGTACATACTGAAATGGCGGGCCAGAGCAACAGTTCTATCTTTCTTGGACGAGCGTATATTGGCTGGTGTTGTCCCGAAGTGAGTCGCGACGGCTGATTCGATATCCGATATGTGCACAATCGGGTCGCACCTTTCGAGGTGTTCAGCGAGAACCGCTTTGGCCATAGAGAGGTTGATTTTTTCGTTTTTCAGGGCCGAATATGCAATCAATTTCAGCAGGGCCCCCTCCAATTCTCGTACGTTGGTACGCAGATTCTCGGCGATGTATCTTACTACACTTTCAGGGACAGGTGAGTCTTTAGTTTTTAGTTTTGAGTTCTGCGTTTGTATGTTTCTTGCGTATTGTCTGCATATCTGGCAGCGGGTTTGAAAGTCAGGTGTCTCAATCTTTACAACCATTCCGGAGACGAAGCGGTTAACGAGCTTTTCAGACAGTTGCCCTATCATCTTCGGATGGGCATCGGAAGCCAAGACGACCTGTTTACCTGCCAGATTAATTGTATTGAAGGTATGCAGGAATTCCTCCTGCGTCGAAGGCTTGCGGGCCAAGAAGTGAATATCGTCGATTGCCAATAAGTCGGTTTGCCGCATTCGTTGTCTAAAAGCCTCCAGCTTCTTTGTCTTCAATGACAGGACGAACTGATTTGCAAAATCCTCTGCTGAGAGATATAGCCAATTAGTTTGTGGCCTTTTTTTGCTCACTGCATTGCAGATTCCTTGGAGCAGATGCGTTTTGCCGAGGCCGAATCCTGCGTGAATAAACAGCGGATTGAAAGGGCTTTGCTGCTCATTTACAACTACTTTGGCGGCGTTGTAGGCCAGTTCATTTGACGAGCCGACAATGAATGTATCTAGACTAAATTTAAGGCTTTTCTTTGAAGTTGCGCCTCCGGGGGATATTCTGGTTCTCTTGGTGCGCAGGGCACCCTGGCCTCCGCCGGCAGCAAGGGGGGGCTGCGAATCAAACTGCGTCCCCCTGCGGTGTCCGGAAAGCTCCTGGTCGACGGCGAAGGTAATCTTTCGGTTGCTGCCGGTGACGTTCAGTACGGCCTCGCTAATTTCGTTTAAAAAATGATTTTCAATCCAATTTGAGATGAAAAGGTTCGGGACACCGACTTTCAAATAACCGGCGGTAAGTGTTAGTTTAGTTGAATTTTTAAACCAGATTCGAAACTTCTGCGGCCCCACTTTCTCTGCGAGAGCTTCGTTAATAGCACTAATTTGGGCCGGGCTCCCATCTGCGATGTTTTGCAAATGGGGTCCCGACCCTGTTGTGCGGGAACTCTCATCCGTGATTGTGCCCTGCATTTTATTCTCCTGTGCCCGCAGCCCCGTCTTACGCCGAGTGTCGCTTAGGCTTGCCAAGGCTTTCCATCTTGCGATCCATTGCAAAATGGGTTCCCAATTTATAACTCCTTTTTCGGCAAAACAAATTCGTTTGTAGCTATTATTGAACAACCAAAAATCAAATCAACCCCATTTTGAAAAATTTCTTTTCCACTTGTTAGAGGCTGCTATCAGTATTGACTTTGCGCACAAAAAAAATTTATTTTTAACAAGTTTTGCACATCGTAAGTCCGTTTTGTGGAAAAGCTGTGGATTGGGTTTTGGGTACCTTTCACATTTTTTCGCGAGTGGAGTCCTGGTTTTTAGATGGTCGAAGTCTTGATGCTGGGTTCTCATACGCAATTCTCGATACTCGATGCTCGCATCACGGGTCCCGAGTCACAGTTGAAGTTTGATGATTGCAACGTAACCGCCGTCGACGTCTAATCCCTGGGCTAATGGCAAGGTCAGCTTCTCAGATTCGAGTTTGAATTTTCGGTTTTTCTGCAAGAAATGTTTTACCGGCTCACTGTTTTCGGCCTTTTGAATGCTGCAGGTGCTGTAGCAGATTTTTCCCTGCGGCTTTATCATTTGTGCTGCGGTTCCGAGCAACTCGCTTTGTACTTTGGACATTTCTTTTATTGTGTCTGGATTTATCCTATAGCGGACCTCGATGCGTCTGGCCAATACTCCGGTATTAGAGCACGGCACATCCAGCAGGACTGCATCGAAAGGACCTACCCCACCGAAGGTGGGGAATTTCGAAGTTCGAATTTCGATTTGCGATTTTTCAAAAAGTTCTTTGTATGCCACGACGCTAACGCTGGTTATGCCGAGTCGAGCGGTATTTTCTTCGACCTTTTTAAGACGCTCGGCGTCGATATCAGTTGCGATAATCGTTGCTGAATCGCCGGTAGCTTCAGCTAATTGCGTTGCTTTTACGCCTGGAGCGGCGCAGAGGTCGAGTATTGTCCAGCCCCGCTGCGGCTGCAGAAGCCTTACCGGCTGCGAAGCTGTGATATCCTGAACGGTAAATAAACCTTTTGCAAAGCCTGGAAGCTGTGTTACCGCCTGGGGGCTTTTTAGCTTTATCATCGATTCGTCGATTAGTAACTCAAAATCAATGTTTGCCTGGCGGAGTTTTTCAGCCAATTGTTGTGTGGTTGTTTTTAAGGTGTTTGGCCTGATGTAAATGCTTGGCCTTCGATTGGATGCGAAGGAAATTTGCCGTGTTAATTCTGTGCCGAATTCGCTGAGCCAGTCAGTTATGAGCCATCTGGGCAGCGAAAAGGCGGTGCTTAGATAATCAGTTGGCGAAGATTCGGGGTCTGGCAAAAAGCAGGTATCAAATTCGCAGCCGGTTGCAGGTGTTTGTGGAAGCGTCCTTGTAATGTTGGCTTGCGTAAGCTGGGCTCGGCGATTAGTTATATGTCTTGTGAGTTGCCGGAGGACCGCATTTACAAAGCTGACCTGCTTATTTGGTTCCCGCTTCGCGGGGGCCCCTGCGACGGTTTTGACATTCTCGACTGCTTCATTGACAATCGAGTAGTCAGGGGTTTGGGGGCTGTAAAAAAGCTCATAAGCTGCAATTCGGATAATGTTGAGCAGTTTGGCTGGTATTCTTTCGATGGGACAACCGGAGAATGTGGCTATCACTGTATCGATGGCGCTGCGGTTTCTTATCGTCCCAAATACAAGGTCGGTAGCTCGCTGCTTCTGTTCTGTTTTGTGCAGCAGCTCGTTTAAGATTGGGCTGGCATAATTGCGTTTTGGGTCGAACCTGTTCAGGACCTCCACCGCGATAGTACGTGCCCCGTTAGAAACCTTGCCGTTTGTAGGATGTTGCCCCTTTTTAGAATTTTTAACGGGGCGTGCAGGTTTAGGTTTTTGACTGGCCATATTTTACCTGTCCGTCCTCCTTCTGGTCGTATCTTAACTGCGCTGCTATTTCCATCGAAGCTGCTGGAGTTCTTCGGTGGTGCGAATGAACTTTACCGTGCCATCATTGAGCAAAACGCAGCCGCCGCGGGGTTCGTGGTTATCGAAAGTAAACAGATCAGGTCCGCCATGCTGATTCCATCCGACTTTGGTCTCGAATAAAAGCACCACATCCGAGGGTGAATCCCGTTTGCAGTTAGGGTTCATGGCATAGTGACATTTCCCTTGGCCTGCACTGGGGCATATATGAGGCCTCATAACATACTCGGTACTCATTTCTGTGGCCCGACGATAGGCCCGTAACATAGAATCACACCATCTGTTTGGTGCTGGGTATGGCTTCTTACTGAAAAGCCCCAAAGGGAGTGACTTTGAGGCTTTCTCATACAAACGAAACCGGTGCCAGAGACCTTTCAGATTCCCTGCACACCGTACTCGCAGTTCAATTGGCTGTACCTGCGGTGTAAGCATCCTGAGGCTTCGTAAGCCATTCGGCCACTCAAAGCGATACCTTCCCTCGGTTACGATGGAGTTATCATTATATATGGGAAGGGACATCAGAGGCTCATCGTTACGATAGCAGACCACATGGGCCATACTTCTCTGACGAACAATTTCAGAAGTTCGGCTTCCCTTGTTTACTTCATCGGCAAGGGCCCTCAAGTTGTCCGGATTTTCCACAACGATGGTTTTCATGGACTGTAGATACTCCTTCTCCGTTGGACTCAGGAGACTCTGCTCTCCAGCGTAGGGGAAGAAGTATTCGAGCATTGAAGGTTGATACTGAATCTCAACTCGTGTACAAGGAGTCAAATCAGATGGATAGCGCCTTGTTGATACGTCTACTTTTTCTTCGTATGGAATATGCAGGTCGTCGACTGTGGCCCGTAAGACCTGCTCGCCCGTGAAAGCCTGACTCGTAAAAGGTATTAAGACCTCATCATCCCGAGATCTTACCAGTTCATTGAGGTTGTTGAAGCCCAGCAATCCTCCAAACCATCCACTAATAGAGTTTGTATAGTATGGATCAACAGCGGGTATTACACGAGGGTTTTTCTCATCTTCTTCAATTACATGACGAACCATAGCAGGCAGGTCCCCGGTGTAATATCCGATCTCAATAGCCAGGCGTGTTGCGTATTCAAGTCCCCGTGTTTTTCGTCCGCTAACTCCAAGTCCATGTTCGGGATACACAGGTATAGCGAGGGAAAGCGACTCAGTCAGGGTTTGGCCCGCTCGCAATCGAACGTACCTTCCATTACAGGTGGGAAAGGATGCTCGTTTTGGGCTTGCCGGCACATCAAGCCTTCTCCTTATCAAAAGGGTTTGGTCATCTTCGTCCATGAATGCCGAAGTACTAAAACTAGACTTGCTTAATCCTGCCAGAATCCAGGCATCCTGCGCGGAACCATTTCTTATCTCCCAGCTTAATTCAAGTGTCGTGTCAGTCATATCCAGCTTAGTGATGGTGATTGCGGGGGCACCAGCCTTTTTCTTGACAGCTGAATCCAGCTCGGGCTGTGCCTGTATCCGCGTTGCCAGCAGAACGCAGAGGGACAACGCCATAATCATAATTGCATATCTGTACATATGTCATCCTTTCAGCTTAATCCATCAGGACTCCTCTACAGGGGTACAGAGCAAGGAGCGTGTCAACAGCAAGACACTGGTCCTCAATTTTCTATCTTGATAAACATATCGCCGGGCTGTGTTTGCCGGCCATTGACGAAATCTTTGAAGTCCATAAGTGGCGAGCCTGCCGGCTTGATTTTTGTAATCTTCAGGGCGTTTTTGCCGCAGATTATATTTAGATTTTCATCGAGCGTTCCAGCCGAAAGGGAAGCGGGGTTTGAAGTCTCGACTACTTCGGCCATTGCGATGGTTGCGCGTATAGATTTGTTGGTTTTTTTAGAGGCATAAATCGCCGAAGCACCAGGCCAGGGCCAAAAGCCAAGTATTTTTCTGCGAAGCGACTCAGCCGAATCATTAAAGTCCAGGAAACCGTCGGATTTCTTCAGCTTAGGTGCGAGGGTGGCTTTGGAATGGTCCTGCTCGGTATAGGTGGCTGTACCGTCGGCTATTTTGGTGATTGTTTCCAATAATAACGGTGCTGCCATTTGTGCCAATCTGTCGTGCAACTGTCCGGCTGTTTCATCATGACCGATATCGGTTTCTGATTGTGCTAAGACTTTGCCGGCGTCCATTTTTTCAGCGAGGGTGATTATGCTGATACCGGTTTTGGTTTCGCCGTTGATTATCGCCCAGTTTATCGGTGCGGCCCCGCGATATTTCGGAAGCAAAGAGGCGTGGACATTTATAGCCCCCGTGCTTTCTTGCGAAAGCAAGAATGGGGGTAAATTTATCAACTCATTACCGATTTTTTGGCCGAACGCAATTACCACAATCAAATCCGGTTCATAGCGAGCTATCTTTTCGATGACTTGCGGTGCGTTTACGTCTTCCGTTTCAATAAAAGGTACCGAATGAGTATTTGCCCAGTGAGCTACCGGTGTCGGCTTTGGCTTTCTACCTCTGCCAGCCTGGTGCGGAGGTTGGGTCACGACAAACGCCAGAGTATGGTCCGACTGGTTCAAAGCGTTCAGGCATTCAATGCCAAATTCGCCGCTGCCGAGATATACAATTCTCATAACTCGATTCTTGATTCTCAATACTCAATCCCCGTAGTGGTTAAACGATTACCAATTACCAGTTAATACTCATCAATTAACTACTTGCCATTTCCACGAGTATCCAGCATCGAGCATTCGGCATTCTTTCTTGAATTTTTATTTGTTATTTTTTGTTTTTGTTTCTTGCAATGCTTTGAGCTGTCTTCGATGTGCAATTCTGGCGGTCTGGGCCATACGATTGACGATAGTCATTCCTTCGATGTGGTCGAACTCGTGTTGCAGAGCTCTTGCGTATAGCCCTTCGGCTTCTTCGGTAAACTCATTGCCGTCAAGGTCGGTGGCGGTAACTTTGCATTTTTTATATCTTCGAATTTTCGTATAGATACCCGGTACCGACAGGCATCCTTCGTCTATTGAGCCAAGCTCTCCGGTTGGCGTAACGGTTGGATTTATATATACTTTGAGCTTGTTTCTGGTTCCATCGAGCGATATGATAAAAAGCCGCAGCGATACTCCCGCCTGCGGTGCTGCCAGGCCGATACCTTTGTTTTTCAGCATAATATCGGTCATTTTTTCCACGAGCCGACGAATATTATCATCGATTTTTTCAATCGGCTTTGCGCGACTGACCAAAACCTCAGCCGGATAATGCGTGATTCGACATTTTTCAATATCAATATCTGCCACCTGTTTGTTCCTTTTGCTGACCTTATCTATATTTTGGATATAAAGTAGCTAAACGAAGCGTTTTTCTTTGTGGCTATTTGTAAGGAAAATCTCTTCAGAATTTCCATCATAAAATCAATCCTTACATCGAATTTTTCGGGGATTAAGGTGTTGAATTGTTCTTTAGTAAGATTATCCGTGTTATTAGAGGTTGGGATCCCAAGGTCGTTGCAGCATTCGTCATCTAAGCCAGCAAGATACCATCTTTCTATTTCCCTTATTACAACTATGATGTTAGTTAGGTCAATTATTTCTCCGTACTCTTCTTTTATATTTCTCTTTTTTGCAGTTACACAGGGCAGATCGTTAACATCTCCCAAGAAGAAATAGTCAGAATTCATTGCTTGGATAGATTTGAGAAAGTTTCTGATTCTTCTGCGCGGCTCTTGAGCGTGTTGCCATGTTTGGACAAAATCGTATTTGTTCTCAAATATAGGTTTTATTGTTTCGAAAAATCTTTCCTCATCGTTGCCTTCAATAAGAATCCACAGCCGCTTATACGCCATTTGTCATACCGCCAGTAAATCTTGAACATATAGTTCATCAAGACCCAATTCATTTTCGAGGAATATCTTCACTTCTTTTTTTTCACTCGGTTTGGAAATGTTAGAAAATCCATCCTTGTCCCGAGAAACAAGGAGTAAATGCTCCAGACCAGTGTGTTTAACCACTTCAGGGCTGTGAGTAGTTACAATTATCTGTTTGTTCCTCGATGCATCCTTCATCATATCTATTATCTTGGAAATAAGATGAGGGTGAATATTTCTTTCTGGTTCCTCTACAATGATAATGTCTTTTTCCTCAAAATAGAGAGCAGTTAACAATGCGGTAATATTTATAGTTCCATCAGATAACAGATAGGCACGTAGATAATCATCCTTATAATAGTTTTCTCGTAGTTTTATGAGTAAGGATCTTTCCGCGAATTTTTCTGCGTCAATGTCGTCGAAGAAAGGTAGCAAGTCTTTCATCAAGTTACAAAATTTCCTTTTTTTGTCTTTATCCTCGATTAATTTGTTTAGAACAAGGGCCAAGTTCTGCCCATCCTCCGCTAATTCTGACTTGCCAGTAATTTGAGCCGGATTCTTGGCTATGTGTGGGTCGATATCATATATTGCGATGTCTTTGAAAAGGGTCTCCCAAGGCGGGATGATAGAGTATGGTGCCTGGATAAGTAGAGTATCAGTTGGCAGTTCACCCCTGGGCAACTTTGCGAAAAAAGATAGAGGAGGCATTATCCTATCTTTTTCTAGACGCTCTGCAATTTCGGGCGGGTCGAAGTAGAACTCTGGTTTACCTTTAACATTACGAATTATCAGTTCTCCTTGGTCAAGTACTTCGGTTTCCTCAAACAATCCCTTCTCTGTTTCTTCCAGCATTGCAATTTTGAATTTCTGCGTTAACTCGTCGTTGGCTATCTTAAAAGTGTTCTGTGTTTCCTCAAAGCTAAGGGCGAATTGGTAAGTTAGATCGTATATTTGAATGGCTTGAGAAGGCCTCCCCCATGCCATCGCCGTATCCAATTGGATTTGGATTGTGAAATCAGAAGCAGGCCCAATTTTTAGATTGCGGAGCGATTCTATGCCCGCATTCATCGAAATTGCGTCATTTAATCTGTCTTCTTTTTCTATGTCTCGCAAAAACCTGAAAATTTGCGTAAAATTTGATTTCCCAGATGCATTAGCGCCAATTACAACGTTAAAATTAGCAAGTTCAAGGTTCAATTCCTTGAAACTCTTGAAGTTGGATACTTTTATTCTTTTGATCGCCATGGTTTGATTTCCTGCTAAACAAATGTCTTAAACCTTTTTACACTGACCAGTATAACAAAATGATCTATTGGTGGTAGTGGTTTTACTCGATATTCTTGCAATTTGCTATGTTTCGTCGAATTCATCGCCAGTGAAGATATTGCCGAGATAATGTTTTTTAACAGTCTCGTTGCGGACGAGCTCGGCGGGGGAGCCGGCTCCTATCACTTTTCCGTGGTCGATTATATAGGCCTTATCGACCACTTCAAGTGTCCTTTCGACATTATGGTCAGTGATGAGGATGCTTACGCCGGAGGCAACGAGTTGGCGGATGTCGTACTGCAAATCCTCAACAGTAATAGGGTCCACGCCACTAAACGGTTCGTCCAAAAGAATCAATGAAGGGTCGGTTACCATAGCACGGGCGATTTCAAGTTTTCTTCGCTCACCGCCAGAGAGGAATCTGCCCTGGCTGTCGACCACCTCGCTTAATCCGAAGCGCTCAATGAGCATATCAGCCCTGCGGGCACGCTCGGCTCTGGTGATAGACATCGTTTCGAGAATGGCATAAAGATTGTCGCGGACACTTAGCCGCTGAAAGATACTGGGCTCCTGTGAAAGATAACCAATACCCAGGCGGGCGCGTTTGTACATCTGCAGCTTTGTAATGTCCCGGCCTTCAAAGATGACCGAGCCTCTATTGGGTGTAATCATACCCATAATCATTCTAAAGGTAGTTGTTTTGCCGGCTCCGTTGCGGCCCAGAAGCCCGACAATGCTGCGTTGTTCGATCGTGATGGATACTTCGTTAACGACAACCCGGCCGGAATACTTCTTTACCAAGTCCTGAGTTTCAAGAAGAGTCATACCTATCATATTCTTATCTCACGTCCGCCAGATAGAAGCCCAACTGTGGCGGATTATGTATCGTATTTTCGGCATTATACACAATTTAGAACAAGACACAAGACTCAAGACACAAGACTCAAGACGCAAGACACGAGACCCAAGACTCAATGTCTGAAATCTTTAGTCTTCGGCCATTCGAGAAAAGCGAATAAATATTCTGGCATTTTTGCGATATTTCTGTTATTAAATAGTTTTTTGTGTAAGAAAAAAGTTGTGTTTGTTTACTTAAGGGGCCTCCGCCTTCGCGGGGGCAAGCGTGTATGTTTGCAGTTCTAAGTGATATACATTCAAACCTTGAAGCTTTAACTACGGTTCTGGCAGATATTGAGAGGCGTGGCATAAAGACGATTTATTGCCTGGGCGACGTGGTCGGCTATGGGCCAAATCCCAGAGAATGCCTTGATCTGATTATAGAAAAGGCTAAGTGGTGCGTACTGGGCAACCACGATTATGCTGTTTTTTATGAGCCGACAAATTTCAACTACGGAGCGGAGCAGGCAAGCTTCTGGACGCGCGAAGTTTTGGAATCAGAAGAAGAAAAACAACCCCGCGACAGGCGCTGGAGCTTTTTGGGCGAGCTGCCGATGCGGCAGACGCTCAAAACCGAGCCGGGGTCCAATACGCCGATAATAGATTTTGTTCACGCTTCGCCCAGAAGGCCGGTTAACGAATATATCTTTCCCGACGATGTTTACACGAATCCGGTAAAGGTTCGGCTGCTGTTCGAGCGTGTTAAGCACATCTGCTTTGTGGGCCATACGCATATGCCCGGTGTATTTCTTAATGAGCCGGACTTCTATCTGCCGGGCGAGCTTGGCAATACCTATCCGATTATCGACGAAGAGAAGGCAATTATAAATATCGGCTCTGTCGGACAACCCAGAGACAAGGACAACCGGGCAAGCTATGTATATGTGAATGAAAACAAGGTGCATTTTGTGCGATTGGAATACGATTTTGAAACTACTATGAAAAAGATAACAGCAATCGAACAGTTAGATAATTTCCACGCAGAGCGGCTGCGGGACGGAAGATGACCTCGTTTGTCAGTACTCGATGCTCGATACTCGTAACGAGGTATAAGATGCAGGATACAAGATTATGAGAATTGCTTTGACCTTGGTTGTAGTCGGCTTTTGTTTGTGGTGCGGCTGGCTTGTCATCGAGTCCGGACTGTTTGAGGGCTCCCAGACGCAAGATGCCGCGTTTGGTGTCGCTGAGAATTCATCCCAAGCCGGACAAGTCTGTATCCTGCTGCAGAAGACTACA
>Ga0209636_10006902_pt1 | contig 11603 bp, 3 predicted proteins | sample DeeMarSWOR152_54_FD_187464 | JGI IMG/M metagenome (GOLD analysis project Ga0209636, IMG submission 187464) | Marine sediment microbial communities from White Oak River estuary, North Carolina - WOR-1-52-54 (SPAdes) (version 2) | ecosystem: Environmental > Aquatic > Marine > Intertidal zone >... | reverse complement strand
GGTTACAACAGAGGGGATTCTCAAAGGCATCGGCAAGATGTTTGATGGGGAATAAAATAACGAATTTTTTTTCTTTAGTTTAAAAGGCAGGATAAATTGTTCATAGAACACGCGAGAAATTTTCTTGCGGGGATTTGCAGAGCATTCTATATATTTAAATCTTTTGCCTGAATTAAAGAAAGTTTTATTTTCTGGGTTGAGGAGAAGAATTGGTTCAAAATTTGTATTGTCGATTTTCCTCAGATATTCAAGGAAATTTAAAGAATATTTTTCAGCTCCGGCCCGCTTCGAAGTAAAAGGAACTAAGTCTATGTATAGATTTATTCTTTCTCCCTTCATCATTCTGGCCTAATTAATCAGGTTCCTGCCTCTTCTCCTTCACTCCTTTTTCTTATTACAAAAATATTACATTCAACTAATGAATGGGATTTGATAAATTTTGAGGTTAAAACTTTGCCCTGCTCTTCATGGTGAAATTTCAACATAAAATACTGTTCTGGAGGCATGAAATCCAGTCCCTCACAATATGCTTTTATATCTTCTGCTTCTATCCCTTTCTCTAATATTCCATATTTTTCCATCACCTCGATCGAGACTTGGGCCTGTTCATGTTCTTGACCAGGCTCGGCCAAAGCGACAAGCCCGTCTTCTTTTAAAACTCTAAAAAAATGAGCCATTGCCGCTTTACGATTCGGAATATGATGGAAAGAATCATAGCAAAGAATTGAGTTTATGCTGGCATCTTTGATAGGCATATTTTCAACATCAGCGACTATCAAATGGGGTCGGATATTACGCATTCTTTCGATTCCAATATCTATGTATGTACGACAGATATCAACTCCGATGGATTCAAATCCCATTTTCATAAGCCATTCGGTCGTCCAGGAATATCCTGAACCTACATCTAAGATAATATGGTTTTTTTTTAGCTCCAAGAGAGGTAAAACAAGTGAAAATCTTTTAATTAAATTCTGAGTGAATTCTGGATCGTCCTCATTAAAAGGGGAGGAGTAGCCGGGTTCAAAAAACTCTTCATCAGTTATTTTATCTTTTATGGAAATCTCTGCTTTTTTGTAGTCCTGTGCCTCGTCTGTAATTCTGTCCTTTTCCTTTTGGAAAGACTTAACCATTTTTGTTAATTTTTTATATAATTTTTTGGGCAAGCTTTCAGAGAATTCTGATAGAAACTTGACATCTTTTTCCCAATCACGAAGATGATCGGACAATAATTCTGGAACAAAGTTCAAAACAGGATACCAATGTCCGCATTCGCCGCAGACCAACAATCCTTTTTTTACATCAACATTATCTACGTCTTGTTTCCCGTCTCGTAAATAAGTAGAACTCGAATATTTAGTCAATACTTTGGTGAAAGTTGTTTTTTTCCTGAATGAAGGAACTGGTCCGATGACAGCACTAATATTATTTATTCTGCTAAGGACATCACCGGAATTTCTATTAATGACATCACCATGAACATTTTTTTTATTTGTTATGTCAGAGGCTTCGCTAGAATCACTTTTTTTATTTATTCTATTAAAAACTTCACTTGAATCGTTGTTAACTTCGGTGATTATTTCTTCGAGTGAGACACTGGTTAACTCTCCTCCACAACACGGGCAAAAAATAAAATTCAATAACGAATATCTCATATTATGTAGGGGCTTGATTCATCAAACCCACCTTTTCTTAACATTGGAATTTGTCCGTCTTTTGTAGGGGTTTGATTCATCAAGCCCACCTTTCTCTAAATGAATGGATTTGACCTATCAAACCTACTTTATTTGCATGGATTCGATTCATATTATGTAGGGGCTTGATTCATCAAGCCCACCTTTTTTGAATCTGCGAAATTATAACATAAATCCATTTTTATCGCTTTTTGGCAACTGCCACAAGCGTATCTCCTCTTAGACATGTTTTAGACAATTTGTGTACTACTCTTTTCATTTTTCTCAGAAAACCCAACTCAGGATAAATATTTGGAGATTTGTTTTGGCTTTTATTTTCAATATTCATTATATCGGCGTATTCAAAGAGAGTGGTTTTTTCCATTATTTTTAGTTCTTTTAATCTGTTATGCAAACTTCTAAATAAAAAATAGCCCGATCTTTTTTTGTCGTGAGTGTATTCCGGGTTGAAATGCAGCAGATTACGAATGCCCAACACACAAAATTTTTCCTTTTGAAGAGTACGAAAAAGAGTTTTTTGAGTAAAGACAGTAAAATGTTCCTCGGGCGATAAAACTGCCCAATTCTTCCCCAAAAAAAGTCGGCTTAGACTTTTGTAATCAGGCGTGCATATTATGAGGATTCCTTCCTTTTTTAAGATTCGATTTATTTCCTTTAATGTCTCTAAAGGATGCATCAAGTGTTCTATGGTTTCAATCAAAACAACAAGGTCAAATCTTTCTGCTGGCAGACCTAGATCTTCTAGTTTTCCTTCCAAAACTTTCACTTTGACGATTTCTTGAGCATAGTCAGAAGCAACGGGTGAAATTTCTACTCCTTCTGCTTCCCACCCTATTTCTTCAGCTGCTTTCAGAAAGAAGCCAGCTCCGCATCCAACATCAAGGAGTCTTTTCCCGTGCGTGTAGTATTTGGTTATCAAATGAAGAAAAAGAAAGAAGTGGCATCTGATAACCGTAAGATCATAACTCTTTGATGTAGCCTTAAAAGCCGGCAAATATTCATCGAAGAAAAAAGAGCTAGCGTATCTTCTGAGAAGCTCTGATTCATGAATCCTTGGATTGGCGTATATCAGGCCGCATTTCCTGCATTTAACAAGGTTCATTTCAAATTTTGTAAGGAATTTTCTGTAGTCATCGCCCTGACATAAGGGACAGTTTACGGATTCTGTTTTAAGTTTTCTTTTCATGAGAGGAAAACACAATACGGCAGAAGAGCTTTTGCTTTAATGTTTCACAAATTCTTTTTATAGATTAATCTCTTTAACCAAATCTTAAATCTTAAAGGCAAAACCTTTTTCATAGGTTGATATCTACTTAGATATTTATGTGGCTTCCTGGATGATTCATTTTTTTCTTTAATTTCTTTTTCAGGGAAGATTTCTTTACCTTCAATTTTCATAAGTTCTGATTGCATCTCTAAATTACGCAGCTTCTCCTTTAAAGGAAGCAATAGCGTATCCCAGTAAAATTCCTTTTCCACACTCTTGATATTTTTTTTGAAATTTTCTCTTAGTTTCTTATCTCCGAATGATAAGATTGCCTTTCTGAGTTCTTCTCTGTCAGATGGAGTGACTGTAATTCCTATTGAGTTTTTTTCTACATAGTTTTCAAAGAAGTCACCTTTTGAGCACAAAATCGGAAGGTTGAAATAAATATAATCAAGTATTCTGGTTCTAAAGGAATACCTAGTCTCGAAATGTTCTATATGGGTCGAGACTCCCACATCTGATTCGAGAAAATAGTTGTGTCTTTCTTCGTAGGAAATCCAATTTTTATTAATAAAGACATATTGGTTCAGCAATTTTTTTCGGGACGCCAGTTTTTCAGTTTCATCGGCTTTGGGAAATTTCATGAGCAAAGGATTGGGGTGCTTTGTGGAAAGAAAAAAAAGTTTAATGCCGGAATTCGTATTAACAACCTCTTCCATAGCTTCTACGAGGATAATGGGATCGAACCAATTTGAGATGACACCCCCCCAGATTAGAATAACATCGGATTCCTTTATCCCCGGAATTACACCTCTAAGAACTTTAGCGTCCTTGCTCTTTTTTTCCTGCCTGATTCCGTAGGGAACCATTGTGAATATCTTTGAAAGCTCTTTGTCGAATTTCAACAAGTAAGGATTAATTTTATTGATCGAAGTTAGCATCCCGGAATAAAAATCTTTTTGTCTTTGGTTGGCACAGAGAAAATGGTGAGAATTTAGGAGTAGATTCGTAAGTACGCCGAGGTCCCTGTTATGGATCAGTTGGCGGTCTTCCAGTTTAAATTCCTTTGAATCATAGACAAAAAGATTTTCTAGAACAAAAGGAATATAGAGGTCAGCAATGATGAATTTATTAAGATTAGCTAAGCAAGGAAATTTATAAAAGATGTAGCCGGTAAGGATAAAGATATCGAATTGTGAAGCAAAATCTATAAGATCCTTTTCCTTTTGCAGGGAGTATTTAAAGATATTTAATTCAGGATTATCTTTGATATTGATCTTTGAAAAATCAGGGCAGGCCAGACCAACTTCGAAATCTTTTTCCTTGAAGAGCGAAAGAGCCATTTCCCATACTCGGATTCCAGGCCCCGCCATATTTTTTCCGATTATGTCATCACTGAATAAAAGTATTCTTATTTTTCCCATTGCCTATCCGGACAAATATAACTTAAATTAAAACGGTTTTCTAGTTAACGTAGGGGCTTGATTCATCAAGCCCACATTTTACTAGTATAGATGAACTGATTCGTTTTATAAATCAAATCCGTACAAAAAATAAAAATTATGAATGTACTGCTAGGATGTTGCAGGAATATGATGCACTGGTTTTGATTAGGATTAATAAATAATCCTCTTTAAGAATTAACATGTGGGCTTGATAAATCAAGCTCCTACAAGATAAGTGGGTTTGATAAATCAGATCCCTAGGACCAAGGTGGGCTTGATGAATCAAGCCCCTACGTTAAGAAACAAAAGGTGGGTTTGATAAATCAAACCCCTACAATCAATAAATACTGAATTTGGGGAGAATTGTGATTCTTGTCTTTACCTTTGTTTTAGCTCCAGTCGCATCTTTCTTGATGAATACAAAATCATATTGACCAACGAATCCAGGACCTGGTTGCCAGGAGAATGTTCCTTTTTCCTCGTTCAAGGTTGAACCGCTGGGAAGAGGTTTGAGTGCTCTGCCCGCAATCATATAACCCTCGTAATCAGCTCCTTCTCCAAGCTCAACCTTCACTCTTTCCACTTCTCTTATAGCTATGTTGGCGACACCATAGTTGTCTACTTCTGTTACCACTGGCTCCACGTTCCTGCGATTTCCGCTCCTAATTCTGACAGGTTTAAAGCTTGTGGGTAAGCTATCAACATATCCAAACGCCGGCGCAGTAAATGAATCCACTCTATAACCTGTCATTCCCGCACTAAGTAATCCCATTACATCAACATTGACTATCGTAAAATATCTTGTCCCTATATCAGCCGACTTTCCTCCGCTATCCTCTACATTCCAGCCTATGACATGCACGCCATTCCTATACCCTGTCGTGTCGAGGTAGAAATAACCTACTGCTCCATCACTGTTGGCATATCCTGGGAAAAGCCCGGCAACGTCACTTCTGTACTGATTATAGGTAGGATGTCCTAAATCTTCTCCGTTTACATAGACCGTGATTGTTGATCCATCCGTTGGGATAGAGTTTGGCTGCGGCGTCAAGGCCCAGCCAAAATTGATAAATGCACCTCCCGAGGCTTCTCCTCCCTGAGTTGGCGTGTCAATCGTACCAAACGGCTCTGAAGCACTCGCATTGTTACAGCTTATCGTCTTGGAACCAAGGTCTGCTTTATTGCCTTCCTTGTCATAGGCTACAGCATAAAGAGTGTAGGTTCCGTTTCCATTATCGGGAAGATAGTTTGTCAGGAGCATATATCCCCAGCCTGCCTGGTAGCATAATGGATAATTAGCATACATCTCTGCTACATCCGGTCTTGCCCCTTCGCAGAATTTAGCATCTCCGATATAAACCAAGCCGCTTGCTGCTGTTGCTTCTCCTCCCACTGGTTCTCTCCAGATCTCAACCTTGGTTACCTCTATATCGTCAAGCGCCCAACCAGTGACTGGCAATGCTCCCGCTATCCCTGTAGTTCCGTCTTGGGGCGTCTCGAAGGCGCCAAAGGGCTTTTGAACAGAAACCGAACTGTAGATTTTCAAGCTCACATTTATCCACTGGGGTGAATTTATTGCGTTTGGATCCTTTATCGTAATATTTCCTGTATATGTCCCGACTAAAAGCCCTGTAGTGTTTGCTGAAACCGTTATTATTCCGGATCCAGTTCCGCTTGTCGGTGAAACTTGTATCCAGCTCTGTGATACAGTCGCTGTCCAGTTAAGCGGCAAGCCTCCTGTATTTTCTATCACTATTTTTTGATTGGATGTCGGATTGGTATTAGTGGCTGCTGCGAAGTCAATTCTATTTGTGCTCAGGACGATTTCTCCGGCTGAGGTCATATTATTTACGATGACCGGAATCTCATCCACTGCTGTCTGGCTTGCTTTATCATACATTTTTACTTTAATGGTGTGTGTACCGTCTGAATATGCTGTCGTATCCCAGTTATAAGCATAAGGCGCTGTTAAATCTGTCGCTTTTAACTCACCATCTATGTAGAATTCAACTTTCTCCACTCCCTCTGGTGAAGATGCTGCAGCCTGTATCTTCACTACTCCGCTTACCGTTGATCCATTGGTGAGATAGGCTATGGATACTGCAACCACTTCTGAGCCGCTCACCTCCTTGAACACTCCAAAACTCAAAGGTCTGCCTCCAAGCTCTGTCAGTTCCTTAAATCCATATCCGAGAGATTTTACCATGCCCGCTGGGGGGCTTGCTGCCTTCTCCAGCATAGCTACCACAATCTTGTTGTCAGAAAATCTTAATCCGTCAAAGATGATGTTACCGTTGGAAAGCACATCCAGATGATAAATCTCTATATTACTATCCAACAGATTGGTTTCCTCTCCGGACGATATGTCATAAAGCACTAGCTTATTCCCTCCATCCTTACTGCCGGCGATGACTATTTTATCCTGCCAGACTCTCATCAGTGTTGGCCTGTCTAAAAGTACAGTCTGTGGTTCGATTATTTCCGGTATCGGGTAGAGTCTCAACACTGTCCTGTATGTTTCCCACCATGATGCCATCAGGCCGTAAACATTGCCAAAAGAATCCTTCTCGCAGTAGAGCATTTGCCCCCCGTGCCAGAGGTAAAATCCACGGCAGTATTCATCTGTATGATCCCCAACCAGCTCCCAGACATCATACTCAGGATCGTAACCCTGATCACTGATACCTATGTAGGGTGTCTTTTCATTTTCTTCAGGCATATGCGATAAATCCTCGGGCAATCTGTAAACACCATGGTGCCAGTCAGAGAATCTCATTCCAGCATAGACTCTGTCGTCTGGAAATTCTGCAATCCATCCCACTTCAGAAGGCTCGGCAACGTTGGCCAAGATATTATCGGGTTCATTCGGATTCAGTCTTCTGACCCATCTGGCTCCCGTTGTTTCTGTCTTGCCTCCCATGACAACAGTCCCATCATCTCTCACATGCCAGTGCCATATATTTATGTTCTCATTGATTAAATCCTCAATATCTCCATCAGGCGCATATTTCCTTAAAACCAGATTCCAGTGTTCATCTCTTGCCAGATAATAGGTGTTGCCCTGACCGTCAAACTGGATGTTTGAACTGGCAGTCTGTTCGTTCCATTCCATATGGGATAGAGTGCTGTCAATTCCAGTGACTTCGTTCGTCTCAGCATTAACCTTTACCAGGATGTAGCTGTGCTGATCTCTGAGCGGCTGATGACCCCAGAAGAAAATATACAGATTCCCCGCCGGGCCAAACTGAAATTGACCTACTTCTGGATCCAAGCTTATGACTGGATTGATATTGCCTTCCAGGTCTATTTTTCTCAGCTTATTTTCAGTGTCAATGTAGACGACAGCTGCTCCACTCAAATCCGCAGAAAATACGCTGTAGGAGTTATCGACGAACACTGTTACGGTTGCCCAGGTGCTCTGACCCAGCGTATCATAAGCTACCACCTTCAGTTCTTTCTGCCCATCAGCCATTGCTGTTGTATCCCAGGTGTAGCTGTATTCATAAGAGGACGCGGCAGGAGAGACTGTTGCAGAATCTACCAGCGTCCCATCTACATAAAATTCAACAGTGTCTATACCTTCTGTATCAATTGCCTCAGCCCTGACAATAACTGTTCCTCTAATCACTGCATCATCATTTATATTTGTTATCGATACAGACGGAGCCACATCTCCTCCGTTATTCACCACAACCGATATCGACGTCTCCGCAGTCTTCAGGTCTGCGTTATAGGCAACTGCTTTTATTTCGTGAGAACCGTTTGTGGCTGTTGTTGTATCCCACTCGTAAGCGCAAGGTGACTCTGTCCGGCTCGCTTTGAGAACATCGTCTATGTAAAATTCAACCTTATTGATACCGAATTCACTCTCAGCAGTGGCCATAATCAGGACTGAACCATTGACTGTCGAGTTATCCAATGGTGTTGTTATTTCAACTGTTGGCGTTCCTACTATTCTGAATACGACTATTCTCTGGTTACTGTGGTCCGCAACATAAGCATTACCGGAAGAATCTATTGCGATATCGCATGGCCAATCAAAATTGGTATCTCCGCTTCCATAGCTTCCCCATTTTGTTATGAACGTGCCATCTGCTGAAAACTTCTGGACTCTGTTATTACAGCTATCAGCTACATAAACATTGCCTTCGCTATCAAGGGCAACTCCATTAGGACACCTTAATTCACCATCACCGTATCCGTGGTGTCCCCACTTTCTTATAAAGGTTCCTTTTGAATTTAGGACTTGAATACGATTGTTCCAGTTTTCAACAATGTACATATTGTTACCGTCATCTAAAGCTATATCCATCGGATATTGAAACTGTCCATCACCACCTCCCCGGCTTCCAAATTTGGTTATATATCCACCTTCAGAATTAAATTTTACTATCCTGTGATTTTCAGAATCACAGACATAGACATTATTGTCAGCATCAACAGCCAAGTCTTCCGGACCATTAAACTGGCCATCTCCGCTTCCTTGACTTCCCCATTTGGTGAGATAACTTCCATGTGGATCAAATTTTATGATTTGATGGGTTTCTCGATTGGAGACATAAATGTTCCCATCATCATCAACGGCTATGCGCATATCACAGGTTAGCTGGTAATTATCGTCGCTTCCTTCATTATCGATCTGAAACAGGAAACCTCCGGTTGAGGTGAATTTCGCTATTCTATTACAGAACGTAACATAGATATGTCCGTATTGATCTATGGCAATTCCTCTGGGATGGCCCCAATCCCAAGTGTTAAATTTGCTAATAAACTCGTATGCTTCTTGATTAGCTATGGCGACCATAATGCTGGCTGTAGTGTTCTGTCCGATTCCGTCATAGGCAACCACTCTTATCTCTGTCTCGCCGTCTCCTGCCGTCGTAGTATCCCAGCTGTACACATACGGCGCTTCCGTATCAGTACTCACCAGAGCGCCAGCAATGTAGAACTGAACCTTATCGACTGCGATATCATCTGCTGCATCTGCTTCGATATCCACCCATTTTCTTACAATTTCTCCATCCTGAGGACTCGTTATGGACACTGTAGGTGCCTCATTTGCGCTGTTGTTCACAACAACTGATATTTCATCAGATTCTGTGGTTATGTTTTGGATATTATACGCAATTGCCTTTAGGGTGTAAGTTCCCTCTGATTCCGCTGATGTATCCCAGAAGTACTCATAAGAATTAGTCGTGTCTTCTCCGACCAGAGCTCCGTTTATATAGAATTTAACTTTGCTTATTCCGATGGCACTGCTGGCAGTAACTTGAATCGTGACCGGTTCAGTAAGCACCGAATTATCTTCAGGGTTAGTTATTTCGACTACAGGCAGCCAGGTTGATTTAACTATGGTCACTCTGCTGTTGCAATTATCGGTCACATAGACATTAAAATCAGGATCGACCGCAATGCTGTTAGGACACTCGAACTGGAGGTCACCGCTGCCCTGGGTCCCCCATTTGCTAACAAACGTCCCGTCATTTGTATATTTCACAATCCTGTAGTTTCCAGTATCAGCAACATAGATATAGCCTTCGCTATCAACCGCTATTCCTTGTGGCCAGCGGAATTGAGTATTCGCGTAGCCGTGTTTACCCCATTTTCTTAAAAACTCACCATCAGAATTAAAGACGTTGACTCGGTGATTATGATCTGTGACATAAATATTATCCGAAGAATCTACAGCAATACCCATTGGATTTTGAAGCTGTCCATCAAGACCACCCTGTGTGCCCCAAGTGTCTAAAAATGTTCCGCCAGAATTAAATTTTGATATCCTGTGATTATTATGATCAACGACATAAACATTCCCTGCGCTGTCAACAGCAATACCCCATGGATTGTCAAACTGGTAATTTCCGCCTCCGTAGCTTCCCCATTTGGCGACAAATTTTCCGTTGGAATTAAACTTAACTACTGAGTGTCTATCTTGATTCGCGATGTAAATATTTCCAGAATTATCGACGGCCACATGCATCCAACCGGAAAAATAATAATCCGCCTGGTGCTCCTCGATTCTAAGCAATAGATTCCCCTCAGGGTTATATTTCGATACGCTGCTGTTGCCTGCAACGTAGATATTCCCATCTTTGTCCACCGCTACATCCGTCGGATGGTCATGACTCCACTTAGAAACATAGCCGAATTCCTCATGATTGATAACTGTGACAGTGATACTTTCTTCCACATTCTGCCCGATCGTGTCATAGGCTATGGCCTTTATCACCCTCTCACCGTCTTCCGCAGTTGTCGCATCCCAGTTATACTCATAGGTGCTGTCGCTATTATCAGTGTCTTCTCCGATTTTGAGGCCATCGACATAAAATTCCACTCTATCCATCCCTTCTGCATCCGATGCTTCGGCCTGAATAGTAGCTTGCAGCCTTACAGTATCTCCCTCTGCCGGATTTGTTATTAATACAGTGGGTAGCGCATCCGTGGTGTTATTCACAACCACGTATATTTCAGCAGATTCAGATGTCGTATTTTGGACATTATAGGCAATTGCTTTCAGGGTATAGGCCCCGTTTGCCTCGGATGATGTATCCCAGTAGTATTCATAATACCCATTAACAGGATTGGCAGTAGTTGCTTCGCCGAGAAGAGTTCCGTTTTTATAGAATTCGACTTTTTTGATTCCTACAGCACTGATGGCACTGACTTGGATCGTGACCGGTTCAATTAAAACTGAATTATCAGCTGGATTGGTTATGGCAACTGTGGGCCGCCAGCCTGACTTAAATTTTGTTATTCTGTTGTTGCAGTTATCGGTTACATAAACATAAAAATCAGGGTCAACCGCAATACCGTTCATGCATTCGAATTGGAGGTCACCGCTTCCCCTGGTTCCCCACTTGGTAAGAAATTTTCCTGCAGATGTGTACTTCACTATCCTGTAATTTTCACCGTCAACTATGTAAACGTTATCTTCGCTGTCAATTTCAATTCCATAAGGGTTTCGGAACTGATTATCCTCGTATCCGTGGCTCCCCCATCTTCTCAGAAACTCACCGTCTGAGTCGAACACCTGGATACGGTTGTTATGGCGGTCTGTGACATAGATGTTGTTAGACGAATCTACAGCGATACCATGGGGATTATTAAACTGTCCGTCATTTCCTCCCTGGATTCCCCATTCGGTTATTAATGTCCCCTCAGAATCGTATTTTACAATCCTGTTATTATTAAAATCACAGATATAAACATTCCCTTCACTGTCTGCAGCAATACCGAATGGATTATAAAACTGATAAT
>Ga0209636_10006901_pt1 | contig 11603 bp, 7 predicted proteins | sample DeeMarSWOR152_54_FD_187464 | JGI IMG/M metagenome (GOLD analysis project Ga0209636, IMG submission 187464) | Marine sediment microbial communities from White Oak River estuary, North Carolina - WOR-1-52-54 (SPAdes) (version 2) | ecosystem: Environmental > Aquatic > Marine > Intertidal zone >... | reverse complement strand
CTTGTAATATCTCTTCTTTTAATTTTTGGGCAATTTCTCGAGCTTTAGCATAACTGGAAAGGGGAGAGGTGGGAACATCTTTCCCCCGAATGGTAATATTCCCCTCTCTTAATTGCTTATAATTTATCCAGCCCAAAGAAGGTCTCTCCCGATGAGGATAACTATAATCAATTATTTCAGTGTAGATATCCTCATCTTTTACTGCTACAAATTTCATTGCCTCACTATTTAAAATAGGAATAGGGATACCTATCCCCATTATTAAACTCACCCCATAACCTTTAAAAATTGCCGCACGAATATAATCTGTACTCATCTCTTTTAAATTTCCAATTACTGCTAAGGTTCCACCTTTGTAGATGGTTTTACTGTTTTCATCTTTTAGTATTTGAGGAGAAAACTGTGTCCCTTCCCAAGCTATATAACCCTGTGCTCCTCCTAAAAAGATACGAGTTCCTATACCAATGGTTATAAATTTAGGATCATTAAGTAAGGGGCTCAATTGACCGCTGGTACAGTAATTTGCATTCCCCATCCCAGGAAGTAAAATTCCCATATAGGTATACATCTTCCTATTAGAAGTATTTACCGCTACATTATAGTTTTGATAGCAATTTCGAGGACTAAATAAAATCGCCTGATTTACACTTTCCTTAGTTATATAAGTCTCTATCCCCCTACGAGGGTAACAATCTGTGCCATGAGATATAGCCTTGAGTTTAATTTTCTTCCCGGAAATTAAATCTTCAATCACATGAGCTCCTCCGTATTCCATCCCTTGATTTTCAGAAAGCTGAGTAGCTCCTAAATAAACATCGACTGCCGCTAATCCCCCATAAGCTTCCACATCATTTAACCAAACTTTTTGCATTCGGATAGGAGGATCACTATGCCCAAAATTAATTATTACCCCCGAAGAGCACATTGATCCAAAGGTACCAGTCGTAACTATATCTATTTCTTCTGCGCTTTTTTCGAATCCCTTTTCTTCTACTAAAGATATAACTTCTTCTGCAGTTACTACTACTGCTTCTCCATTTTTAATTTTAGTATTAATCTCTTTATAAGTTCTTTGTATAGTCACAATATAACTCTCCTACTTCGCCCTCTACTCTTTTTCTATCTGCAGGGCAATTATATTTAACATCTTTTCGGTTGCTTCTATAGCTGCCAAAACTTGATCGGAGTTGACCCCTTTAGTAATAAAAGTCTTATGGTTTTGCCACCCCCAAGTAATAGTACATTGCACTAAGGCATCTGTCTTTCCTCCCGGAGGAATAGTAACAGTATAATCCACAAGGTTTGGTAAAGTATAATCTATTTTCTTGGCTATTTTTCTAATGGCATTCATAAATGCATCGTATCCACCATCACCCTGGGAACTCTCTTCTAATTGCACCTCTTTAACCTTTGCCTTATCTTTGTATAGCAATTTAACCACAGCAGTAGGCTTTAATTCCATACTGGTTACTATGTTACATAATTTCAATTTAAAGGTCTTTTCCTGAGGTGTTTCTAAGACATCTGAAATAATATAAGGTAAATCTCCTGCTGTAATAGCTTCCTTTCTATCACCAAGCTCAATAACTCTTTTTAAAACATTTTTTTTCTGTTCTTTAGTAAGTTTAATACCAATTTCCTTTAAATTATATTCCAAATTAGATCTTCCACTTAATTTACCCAAAGAATATTGTCTCCTACGACCAAACCGTTCGGGAAAAAGGGAGCTAACATAAAGATTCCCCTTACTATCTCCATCCGCATGAATTCCAGCAGTCTGGGTAAAGACATTAGAACCACATATAGGTTTGTTAAAAGCTATTCGACATCCAGAAAAGGCTTCAACTGTTTTACTAAGATGCGATAACTGTTTTTCTTCAATTTTTGTTTTAACCTTAAGAAAATCATGAAGCCCAACCACCACTTCTTCTAAGGGGGCATTTCCAGTACGTTCACCCATACCATTAACTGTACAATGTACTCCCTTTATCCCTGCATCTACTGCTACTAAGGTATTTGCTGTAGCTAACCCATAATCATTATGAGCGTGAAAATCGAAATGAAGATCAGGATATCTGGCTAAAATCTCTTTAATGAATTCATAAACTTGGAAAGAATAAAGGATTCCAAGTGTATCAGGTAGCATAAATCTTTGAATTGCTTCTTCCCGAAGGTTATCTAAAAGATAATAGACATAGTCTCGAGAATAAATCATTCCATTGGACCAATCTTCAAAATAAACATTACATGTAATCCCTTTTTTATGAGCATGCCCAACAGTTTCTTTAATATCTTGAACATGTTGCTCTTTGGTCTTCCTCAATTGTTTTGTTAAGTGATTTATTGAGCCTTTGGTAAGAACATTCATTACTTTTGCGCCAAAACTACAGATCCAATCTACTGATTCTGTCTTATCTACAAACCCTAAAATCTCTATCTGCTCCACCCGGTTAGCCTTTCTAGCCCACTCAATTATTTCAGCCACAGATTGTTCTTCTCCTTTGCTCACTTTAGCACTGGCAATTTCAATTCTATCTACCTTTACCTCTTCCAATAAAATCTTGGCAATAGTTAATTTCTCTTGGGGAAAGTAGCTTACACCCTTCATCTGTTCTCCATCTCGTAAAGTTGTGTCCATTATCTCTACTACCTTAGTCATCTTTGTTTACCTCCTTTTAATTAGTCGTTAGTCGTTAGTATATAGTAAATAGTAAAGGAAAGAGAAGCTAGGATTAAGAATAATAAATAACGTATTGCGTATCGAGTATTGCGTGAAAAAAACTACGATTTAGGTAGTAGGGGCACGATGCATCGTGCCCCTACTACACATTACTCATTACTGGCAGACACAAAGTCTGCTCCTACTTTTTTCTCTCTTTCATTTTCCTTACGACATACGATATACACACTCTACTACCATTGTCTTCTACGAATTAAAGGATATTCTATTTACTGCCTTAAGATAAGCCTTTATGGTAGCTTCTAAAGTATCAGTACTTACGCTTCTGCCTACATAGATATTATTTTGTTTATCCTTAACTTTCACTGAAACTTCAGCTTGAGCATCCTTTCCTTTAGTTAAGGCTTGTACATTGTAATCTATCAATCTCAATTTCAAATTAGTAATTCGGTCTATTGCTTTAAAAGATGCATCTACCGGACCATCCCCACAAGCTGCATCTTCTAAATGTTTATCCTGATATAATAATCTAACCGTCGCGGTGGGCAAAGTCCTATTACCAGTATTTATTTGAAAATATTCCAGTTTAAAAGTTTCAGGTATCTGACCGATTATTTCTTCTGATACAATAGCTTCTAAATCTTCAATAAAAATCTCTTTCTTTTTATCTGCTAATCTTTTAAACCTTTCAAATACTTCATTTAATTTTTCTTTCTCTAAAGTAAAGCCCATTTCTTCTAATTTCTTCTTAAGAGCATGCCGACCTGAATGTTTTCCTAAGACCAGATTACTCCCCTCTAAGCCAATCGATTGAGGAGTCATAATTTCATAAGTAGTCCGCTCTTTTAATATCCCTGCTTGGTGGATTCCTGCTTCATGGGCAAAGGCATTTTTCCCTACTATCGCTTTATTAGGCTGAACTGTAAAGCCAGTTAATTTACTCACCAATCTACTAATAGAATAAATCTGGGTGGAATTAATTCGGGTAATTTTGTGATAAATATCGCTCCTGGTCTTAAGAGCCATCACAATTTCTTCTAAAGAGGCATTGCCTGCTCTTTCTCCAATTCCATTTATAGTACATTCCACCTGAACAGCCCCATTTTTTATAGCCTCCAAGGAATTGGCCACCGCCAACCCTAAATCATTGTGACAATGGACACTAATAATCGCCTTTTCAATATTTGAGACATTTTTTCTAATGTCTCTGATTAATTTACCAAATTCCTCTGGTTGGGCATATCCTACTGTATCTGGTACATTTATTATAGTTGCACCTGCCTTTATTGCCTCTTCAACAATTTTATAAAGAAATTCTTTCTTACTCCTGCTGGCATCTTCTGCAGAAAATTCCACTTCCGGACAAAGTTTACGTGCATACTTAACCGCTTCTACCGCTTGCTCTAAAACTTGTTCTGGAGAAAGTTGCAGCTTGTATTGCATATGAATAGATGAGGTTGCTATAAAAGTATGGACTCGCGGTCTTTCAGAATATTTCACTGCTTCCCAGGCTCTTTCAATATCTTTCTTTACTGCTCGAGCCAAACCAGCAATGGTGCAACCTTTAATAGTTTGGGCAACTATCTTTACTCCTTCAAAATCACCCGGTGAAGCAATGGGGAAACCTGCTTCAATTACATCTACGTTTAGATTTTCTAAGTGTTTAGCTACTTCTAATTTTTCATAAGTATTAAGTGATGCCCCTGGGCATTGTTCTCCATCTCGGAGTGTAGTGTCAAAAATTATTATTTTATCTTCCACCGATCTTCCTCCTTTTTAATTTGCTAATTTGCCAAACCACAAATCTTCCTTAATCTTAAAGAAAAAAGTGCTCATATAAAATCTTTTATAAAAACCATTAAAAATCTTTTAGCTATTCAGAATAGTAAGTCCCAATTATTTTAATAAAAGTTGTACATTTCTTTAAAGCCTCTAAGGCTTTCTGGGCACTTTGTTCAAATAGTCCTTTATCAAAATCTGTATAAAAAATATATTCCCAGGGCTCCCGTTTACTAGGCCGTGATTCCAATCGACTTAAATCAATATTTCTTATAGCAAACTCTTTAAGACATTTATAAAGCGCTCCTGGTTTATTTACCACCGCAAAAATGATCGACGTCTTATTATTTTTAGCTTCAGAAGATATTTCAGGTGATAAAACTAAAAAACGAGTATAATTATATTTATTATCCTGAATCCCTAAACTTAGAATTTTTAAACCATAAAGCTCTGCTGCCCAGCTACTGGCAATAGCTGCAACATTGTTTCTCTTTAACTCTTTAATCATCTTAACACTTCCTGCTGTATCGTACACCGGGATTACCTGACAATGAGGTAAATTTTTTGATAAAAAACCTTCACATTGAGCCAGTGCCTGAGGATGAGAATATACTTTTTCAATTAACTTAAAATTAATCTCTCCTTTAGTTATTAAACAGTGCTCAACCATTAACTTTACCTCACCTACTGCAAATAATTCTTGATGTAATAAAAGATCATGAACTTCATTGATGCCTCCAGTTTGAGAATTTTCTATAGGTAAAATACCATATTCAGCTTCTTTGCGGTTTATTCTTTGAAATACCTCCCCAAAAGTTTTACAAAGTATAGGCTTTATAGAAGATCCGAAAAATTTAATTGCTGCAATCTCACTAAAGGCCCCTCTTTCTCCTTGAAATGCAACTTTATTTTGCAAGTTCTTCACCTCATTTTTTTCTTTCATTTACCCTTTTTATTTTTCTATCCAGGGCATCATACTGCGCAGTTCTTTCCCTACTTTTTCAATAAGAAAATTGGCTTCTTTGTTGCGCATTGCTTTAAAATAAGGTCTGCCTATTTGATTTTCAATAAGCCAATCTTTAGCAAATTCTCCACTCTGGATTTCAGCTAATATTTTTTTCATTTCCTTACGTGTTTCCTCATTAACAATTCTCTTCCCAATCTTTAAATCTCCATACTCAGCAGTATTACTAACACAATCTCGCATATAGGTAATCCCACCTTGATAAATTAAATCAACTATAAGCTTTAACTCATGAAGACACTCAAAATAGGCAATCTCAGGTTGATATCCCGCTTCTACTAAAGTATTAAAACTAGCTTGAATTAAAGAGGTTACTCCTCCACAAAGAATTACTTGCTCACCAAAGAGGTCAGTTTCAGTCTCTTCCTTAAAAGTAGTCTCAATTGTCCCAGCCCGAGTTCCACCAATTGCCCAGGAATAAGCTAAGGCAATCTCCTTGGCCTTTCCAGAATAATCCTGAAATACAGCTACCAGATTGGGGACACCTTTCCCCTGGACATACATATCACGTAGCAGACGACCGGGACTTTTAGGAGCAATCATAACTACATCAATATTTTTCGGGGGAACAATCTGACTAAAATGGATATTGAATCCATGAGAAAACATTAGAACATTGCCTTCTTGTAAATTTTCCTCAATCCCTTCTTGATAATAAACTTTCGCTTGAACTTCATCAGGAATTAACATTTGAATAATATCTGCTTCTTTAGTCGCATCAAAAATCCTCATCGCTTTTAATCCATCTTGTTCAGCTTTGTTCCAATCTGGATATTTATCTCGAGGACCCGCTCCAATAATAACTTTTAGGCTACTATCATGCAAATTAAGGGCTTGCGCTCGACCTTGACTTCCATAACCAATTATAGCCACAGTCTTTCCTTCTAAATATTCTTTTTTTACATCTTTGTCATAATAAATTTTAGCCATTTTCAAAACCTCCAATTTATCTTTTAGTTTTTTTAGTTTTATCTAAACAAGAAAACCAATGTTCTGTTTGAAACTCTATTAAGCAAATAACTCATCTATTATCTTAATAAGTAATCAATTTCCTAATTAGAAGATTTAGTATTTTTCTCATTTTTCAACATATGAATAACCTTTGTTCCTCGGGATAGAGCAATTTTCCCTGTGCGTACTACTTCCTTTAATCCAAATGGCTGCAATAATTCTATTAAACTATTAACTTTGTCTTCAGTGCCCGTTGTTTCAATAGTCATCATTTTGCTATCTACATCAACTATTTTAGCCCTAAAGATATCTACCATTTGTATTATCTCTGAACGAACAACTAAAGACTGGGCATTCACTTTAATTAAGGCTAATTCTCTTTCTACAGAACTCTGTGGGAGAATATCTCTAATCCTGATAACATCAATCAGTTTATTGAGTTGTTTAGTTATCTGTTCGAAAACCCGCTCATCTCCTGATACAACAATAGTCATCCTGGAAATATCATTTTTTTCAGTATGACCAACGGCTAAGCTCTCAATGTTAAAACCACGACGGCTAAACAAAGCAGCCACTTTAAATAAAACGCCCGGATGATCTTTCACCAAAACAGCAATGGTATGTCTCATAATCATTCAACTCCCATCATTTTATCTATAGGCTCGCCAGGGGTCACCATAGGAAATACATTTTCTTCTTTAGGAATAATACAATCAATTAAAACAAATTTATTTAAAGAAAGAGCTTTTTCTAAACTTGGATATAGATCTTCCTTTTTACTTACTCTTATTCCAGTGCCCCCAAAGGCCTCAACTAATTTTACAAAATCTGGACTGCCAGCTAAAGAAGTAGAAGCATACCTCTTATTAAAAAATAATTCTTGCCACTGTCTGACCATCCCCAAGTAGCCGTTATTCATAATAATTACAATGATGGCCAGGTTGTTATTTACAGCTGTAGCTAATTCCTGTAAATTCATTTGAAAACTGCCATCCCCAGAGATGCATATCACGGTTTTATCCGGACAACCTATTTTAGTTCCAATAGCTGCAGGAAATCCATATCCCATTGTTCCCAGACCTCCAGAAGATATAAAAGTTCGAGGCTCAGTATATTTGTAGTACTGAGCAGCCCACATTTGGTGCTGACCTACACTAGTAACTATTATTGCCTTACCTTTGGTAATTTCATAAACTTTTTCTATAATATACTGTGGTTTTAATTCCTCGTTATTATTATATTTTAACGGATATTTTCTTTTCCAATTTTCTATTGTTTTTAACCATTCCACTTCTCTTTTTTCACTAATATGTTCATTTAATTCTTGCAGTACCTTTTTAAGATCACCCACAATGGGAATATCTACTAAGACATTTTTCCCAATTTCAGCTGGGTCAATATCTATATGAATTACACGGGTCCCAGAAGCAAATTCGGTTAATTTTCCAGTAACACGATCATCAAATCTTACCCCCAGAGCAATAATTAAATCTGAATTACTAATAGCATAATTGGCATAAGGAGTACCATGCATCCCTAACATTCCTAAAGATAAGAAGTGAGTTTCTGGAAAACAGCCTAAACCCATTAAGGTAGTAGTAACTGGAATATTAGCCTTAAGAGCTAAATTTCTTAATTGTAAATAAGCATTAGAAATAATTATCCCTCCCCCGGCATAGATAATTGGTTTCTTTGCCTTAGCTATTTCTCTTGCTGCTGCCTTAATCTGCTGAATATGTCCTTTATAGGTTGGGTTATATCCTACTAAATTAACCTTTTTAGGATACTTAAATTCAGTTTGCGCTAATTGAACATCTTTAGGCAAATCAATTAATACTGGTCCAGGTCTACCTGTTCTAGCGATATAAAAAGCTTCCTTTATAATATCAATTAAATTTTTTATATCTCTTGCGACATAATTATTCTTAGTAATAGGAAAAGTAATACCACTAATATCAACTTCCTGAAAGGCATCTGTTCCTATCAAGTGAGTAGGAACCTGACCGGTAAAAGCTACTATTGGAACAGAATCCATATGGGCAGTAGCTAAGCCAGTTACTAAATTAGTTGATCCTGGACCAGAAGTAGCCATGCAAACACCTACTTTACCAGTAGCACGGGCATATCCATCAGCCGCATGGACTGCTCCCTGTTCATGTTTTGTTAATATATGTTTAAGAGACGCTTCACGATGAAGGATATCATATAAAGGCATTATAGCTCCTCCAGGAATACCAAAAACCACTTTTACGCCTTCTTTTTTTAAACATTCTACTACTATCTCTGCTCCACTTAATTTCACTTTACTCATCTCCTTTCTATATCTTGGAATAAATCACTATATTATTTTTAAGCTTCATTTTTATTTTATATATAAAAAGACCCCAGCAAGTAAATCCATTTTGTTAATTAAACAAAAGGGACCTATCCGCTGGGGTCTTTTATACCCACGGTGTAACACTAACCCTTGCGGTATTAGTGTTTTATACCACTCGGTCCAGGCTCTAATCCTGATTGATTAGTTGATTAGACGGAACCCTAGGCATACTCCCAAAAAAATAAAAAACTTCCGTCTTTCTCTTAGTCCATAAAGACTAAAATAGGGACGAAAGTTATTCGTGGTACCACCCTACTTTGATAAAGATAATATATTTATTTCTTATCTCTATCCTCGTTGGCTATAATGGATAACGCCTTTAAGGCGTCACAGGTTACTTTATAATTTCACCTGTGCCTGGTATGTTTGAAGGTGAGATTTTCGGCAAACTTATGCTACCAATTCACACCAACCATTGGCTCTCTTTGGCAATTCCAGTCTGCCTACTTTTTCCTTCAGGTTTTACTTCTTTATTTTAACACATAGATTACAACAATTTATTTAAAATGTCAAGTAAACCTTAATAATTTTTCAATTCTATTCGTTAAGTTTTTAGATAAAAACCCGCTACTGCCCCTAAAAACAACCCTCTTTTTTAAATTTCTCTATCCCTTAAAACCTAAAGTTTAAATACTTCTTACTGCTCCTCTATCGGCAGACCCTACAAAATTAGCATAATATCTCAGATATCCTGATTTTATCTCAGAAGTTGGTATTTTTAATTTATTTAATCTACGTTTTATTTCTTTCTCTTCTATCTTTATATCCAACCTCTTCTGGGAAATATCGATTTTAATAATATCTCCGTCTTCAACAATAGCTATAGGACCTTCTACAGCTGCCTCGGGAGCAACATGACCAATAGATGCTCCTCGAGTAGCCCCTGAAAAACGTCCATCTGTAATCAAAGCCACCTCGCGGTCCAATCCCATTCCAGTAATAGCTGAAGTAGGGGTTAACATTTCTCTCATCCCCGGTCCACCTTTAGGGCCTTCATAACGAATTACTACCACATCACCTTTTTTAATCTTCCCACTTAATATCGCTTGCACACTCTCCTCTTCTGAATTAAATACCCGGGCCGGTCCTTCATGTAGTAACATATCAGGATGAATTGCCGATTTCTTCACCACTGCCCCCTGAGGAGCTAAATTACCTTTTAAGAAGATAATGCCACCTTCTGGGTTATAGGGATTTTCTAAGTTTCTTATTACCCTATTATCTAATATCTTAGCATTACTAAAGTTTTCACCAATAGTCTTTCCATTTACACTTATTTCTTTTAAATTAATTATATCCTTTTTGCTTAATTCTTTAAGTAAAGCAGAAATACCCCCTGCCCTGTCTAAATCTTGGATATAGTATTCCCCAGCGGGGGATAAGCTACAAAGCTGGGGAACTTTCTCGCTTATCTTATTAAAATCATCTAGGTGTAAGGGTATACCTGCTTCAAAGGCTATAGCTAAAGAATGGAGCATAGTATTTGATGAACCACCCAGGGCCATCTCTACAGCAATCGCATTCTCTATAGAATTTTTAGTCATTATATCTAATAGTTTAATATCTTTTTTAAAGAGTTCCATAATTCTCATTCCAGAATATTTAGCCAACCTCATTCTTCGAGCATCAACTGCAGGTATAGTGCCATTGCCAGGCAAAGCTATCCCTGCTGCTTCTGCCCAAATGTTCATAGAATTAGCCGTATACAAACCCGCACAAGAACCTACTCCAGGACAGGCGTAATCTTCTATTTCTTTTAGCTCTTGCTTGCTTAGAGAACCTGCCTTAACTTCTCCTACTGCCTCAAAAACATTACTTAAAGCAATGTTTTTACCTTGACAAAAGCCTGCCAGCATAGGGCCACCACTTATCAATATGGTAGGAAGATTAACTCTTAGAGCCGCCATAATCATTCCGGGAATAATCTTGTCACAATTAGGGACTAATACTAAAGCATCAAAAGCATGGGCTTTAACCATGATTTCAATAGAATCAGCAATCAATTCTCTGCTCGGCAAAGAATATTTCATCCCTTCATGATTCATAGCCAATCCATCACATACCCCTATAGTGGAAAATTCAAACGGAACTCCCCTTGCCATTCTTACCCCATCTTTGACTGCCTGAGCAATCTCTTTTAGATGAAGATGCCCTGGAATAATTTCATTAGCTGCTTGAGCAACACCGATAAAAGGTCTTTTCATTTCTTCATCAGTTACCCCTAATGCTTTGAGTAAGGAACGATGAGGTGCCCGAGCCAGACCTTTCTTTATTACATCACTATACATAATTCTTCACCCACTTTTTGTTTTTTGTCTTTATAATAAACGCCTAATAGATAAATTCATTTATTAATTAAATAAAAACAATCTTTCCATCTTCATATCATTAGAAATAATAATACATTAAGAAATAATATTTAGCAAGTAGCAACATATAAAAAATTTTTATTTACAAAGCATTTATAATTGCCTCGGTGTACTCTAATGTCCCTGCATTTCCCCCAAGATCTTTGGTTGTTTTTTCACCTTCTTCTAATACTTTCTCGACAGCTTTTTCCACTTTATCCGCTGCCTTGCTCTCTCCCAAATACTTCAACATCATCACTCCCGAAAGAATTGTTGCTGTCGGATTAGCTGTATTTGGTTCTAATCCTTTTGGTACCGATCCATGTACCGGTTCAAATACTGCCTCATTATCTCCTATGTTAGCCCCTGGTGCAACCCCCAAGCCCCCGATAAGCCCTGCTGTTAAATCAGAAAGTATGTCTCCATAGAGATTGGGCATAACTA
>Ga0209636_10006899_pt1 | contig 11604 bp, 15 predicted proteins | sample DeeMarSWOR152_54_FD_187464 | JGI IMG/M metagenome (GOLD analysis project Ga0209636, IMG submission 187464) | Marine sediment microbial communities from White Oak River estuary, North Carolina - WOR-1-52-54 (SPAdes) (version 2) | ecosystem: Environmental > Aquatic > Marine > Intertidal zone >... | reverse complement strand
CATCGTTTAACTGTATTTCAGCCTCAGCCATTGTAGCTGCTCCCATTAGTCTAGTTGGGATTATCTAATTTAATATTAATGAACAGGGCAAACTTATTTAATCTGTTGTTTGTTTAAAGTTTCCACAGATTATGTAAACTCTTTTTGGCGTTTTCACTTGCGCTTGCGGAATAGCATGAGTCCATCGTTGAAATCCTTCACATAGTCAAAGCCTGCCTCTGTCAATGCACGTGCACCTTTCACGGATCTGGTTACCTTGGATATCCAATCGCTGCTTTCCGTTCCCTCGATGAGATGTGTGTAGATCATGGTTGAGTTTATGCTTCGGTGTCCCAGCATTTCTTTGAGCTCTACAAGCCTCATTCCTCTATGATATTCTATGCTGGCTTTCCAATGCCTAAGCGTGTGAAAGGTTATTCGGTTGATCCTTGGATTCTGAAGTTTCCTTGCAATCCTCTTTCTTTGATGGTTAAAGGATACGCTGATTGAAGCGGGTCCTATGTCTCCAAAGACTTTTTCAGAGTTGGACGTAGACAGGTTCTTGAGCATTAAGATGAGTTTGTCTGATATGCTGAGCATCCTTGGCTTGCCATGCTTCGCGGATTTCACGTTAACTGTTTTCCTGACAAAGTCTACGTCAATCCATTTGAGCCTCCATGCTTCGATGTATCTCATGGCTGTTTCCTTGAGAAGTTGAAGGAACGTTGCCGTCTTTTTTCCACATCCCGCTATTAGTTGGTCTATTTCAAGCTCGGTGGGAATCCAAGGAAGTCTCTCTTAAGCTTTGTAGTGTGGTGGATTCCAGTCGATTTGGACCATTGTAGTCCAGTGAGTGTAAGCGTTTATGTATACACGTTTGTAGCTGTTTTTCCAATTCGTGTGATTGGCAAGGAGCAGTTTGACGCTGTCTGGGTTCATCAGATCTGCTCCAAGGTGGTGCAGCCTCTTGATTGACGTTGCATAAGTCTTTATGGTAGTTTCGGGGTAGCCTTGCTTTTTCAGATGCCATGCGTAGTTGATGATGTTTCCGTCGATGGCGGTGTTGGTGTGTTTTGTGGCTCCCGCAGCCTGCTTTTGTCGGGTTTCTACTGCGGCCATGTTTTTCGCCCCGTCGTCTCGGTGACGCATACATTGGCATTCTCTATTATAGTGACACAAACTATTTATATGTTTCACTACTGTAGACTCAGGGGAATCGACATGAGAACCTACGTCTTCACGAATAGAGAAAGACGAATCATTCAAAGCTTTCTTAACGGCACAATCGGAATGACCGATAGAGACCTGAGCAAAATCAGGTCCCGAATCAAGCTCTTCAGCAGATTGAAAAACGATATCTTTCTTTACCTTGAATTCTATGACAACATTCTGCTTAGACTCGCTGAATCTAAAACCACAGTCTCTGCATAGCCACCTTTGCACGTCGCCGTGGCTTGTCTGTCTCACACCGTCTTTCCAGACTTTTAGGCTACCACATTGAGGACATGCATGTGACACACCACCTTCTCCAGCGATTAGCATGTCGTCTTTCCACTCTTTCGGAATCAGCTTTCACTAATCTTTGTGATTTTGTCGTTTTCGACGTTGATGACAAAGTGCTCTGTATCTGCACCAATGGCGAGATATTCCGTCAGTTTCTCTTTTGTTAACCCAGTTTCATATTCCAGTATAGCCAAAGCTTTTGAAAGAGAGAGTTCGCCATGTTCATGAAGCAAGCTGAGAACGTTTTTTGTTATTTGCTGGATTCGCTCTTTCCTGACTTCCGCACCATCTTTCCTAACCATCACCATTCTCTCCCTTAGTGCGAGTGTGTGTATGTATGTGTGCATTGAATAGAGGATGGATCCTTTTCCAGTGACCTTTGCTTTCTTTTCATGTGATGGAGTAAGAGTTGGTGTATGTGTGTATGTATGTGTATGAGTGTATAGAAGAGAGAAGAGAAGAAGACAGAACAGACAGACAATAATACACACACATACACACTCACTGGGAAACCTCCTTCTCCTCTGGTTCAGGTGGATAGATGATGATGGTGTTGTTGCTGACCATTTTGACTCTGTCTTTGGGTTTCAGCTTGAAATAGCGCAGCCAGGCTGCTGGTAATGTTATTCCTAAGCTATCTCCTACTCGTAAGATGTTTCTTTTTTGTTTGTGTGGCATTTTATCACAAATATTATAAGGAAAATTAGTATTTGATAAGCCATGTAGCTAACCTGAGTTAGCCAGAGCGCGTTACATTTGACTGAAAAAGCACCGTTGAAATTCTTGAAAAAGAAGAAAATACGGCGATATATTAAAGAGGACAAACTTTATCCAGGAGAGCTGCGCATCATCACCGCTTTATATTCTCAGCCATTGAAATTCACAGAGCTCATAGACGCCGCGAAGATCAACAAAGTCACGCTCTCACAATATCTCAAAAGACTAACTGAGAAAGGCATCGTTGAACACAACAGTATAAGCGGCTGCTATTCATTTCCGAAGACCTTTCAACCTCTTTTCAGAAGCTCTTTTCCCGATGATGAGCTGCTTTCATTAATGAAGCGACACATGGAGCTCGCGACAAGCGTCAAACAAGTCTATGGCAAGAACTGTAAAAGAGCGAAAGATCTCGCTCAATTCTTTCTTTTCAGAGCGTGGTTCAATGCGTTTCTCACAGAGATCCAACATGCATTAAATGAAGCTACTCAATACAATGACCTATCATATTCTCAAGAGTATGTAGCTCGGTTCTCAGAACAACATCTGATTCCACGATTACAATTATTCATGATCGAAGCCTTTGAAAATAAGGACGCCTTTGAAAAATTCGCTCACGAACAGACTGTTAGACTTGGAAATGACCTAAAGGAAAACGTAGAGTTATTCAAACGCTTGAAAAGAGAGTTTGGCAAGAAGCAAAGTGTTTCTGAATGACAAATACATGTATGCAGGAAAGGAGAGCGACAAATGAGGAACTTGTGAAAATAGCAGAAGAAGCACTCACACAAAGTGAGTAAAAGGGATTACGCCGTGCATGCATGGGTCGACTTCTGAGGCTCCTCTTCTTTTTCGATTATAGGTTGAACGGTCAAGATATTGTTGACTTCTATGGTTACGGCTACTATTTTTTGACCTGCATGCTTCTCATGGTATCTGAGCCATAATATCGGCAGCGTTATGCATGCATGCATAGCCCCATTCATACAGGGTTAACCGCTGACAACTGAGATCTCTTTGACCGAAGGGCACCTCTCCAAGGATACGTTTGATTTCTGCTTCCTTGTGTATGTACTCCGCAAGTTGTTGGCTGAGTCTCTGCTTCTCGAGGGTTAACTCCTCGACTTCAAGGGTTAACTCCCTGACTTTCTCTCGGTAACCGAGGAAGTGTGCTTCATTTCCAAGTTTCAGGATGAATCGCATGCATGCAAACAAACTATACACTGAACTTTGCTGCCTTCAACACTTCTGCAAAATTCTTGATGTTCTCAGCAGTCAAGACTTCTCTCAGTTTCTGGAGATCTTGAGGATACAGCTTAGTTTGAGCAAAGTAATGAAGAGCTGTAAGCAATTCACCAAAATTCTTGAACCCTTCAAGAGTGCTCATATACTCAACGTTAGCTCCTTTAGGTGTTGATAATCTGATTACATACTGAACTGGGAATGGTTCTGCAAATCTTGCTACAATCGCCAGTTTGTAGCCGCCTTTGTTCGTGTCTTCCAAAAACACGTTCTCAGAAACTGACATGCCAATCACTTATGCCAATTCTCAAATTACCGCAAGTTCCTTTAATAATTTGAGGGAACAATGCACAAGAAATTTGGAAAGTTTTATTATTGGTAGAGAAGCACAAAGAGGCACGCATAGAAAGTGAAGAAAATCCAAGCAAAATAGGGTACACAGAATTTCCATGGATACTGATGGCAGGTGAGTCTGATGGGCAGAAAGCGTGCATCGGGCAAGAAGAGAATGCCTCTTTCTACTGATCCAATGAGATTTGGACTTGAGAACGATTTGAAAATCGCGCTGACCGAGTTAAGATGGCTCAAGAAGAGCAAGAGGGAATTGAAAGACAGCGACTTCGCAACTGTGGCCGAGAAGTATGAGCTCCCGACAGACTTTCTGAGGAAAGGACTTGCTGGGTTCGATTTTCCAGACGACTATCTGATATCAAAGAGCAAATGGTTTCCGATACTCTACAGCTGGGTATGCAGAAACAGGGATTTTTCATTCAACTTGTTCAGACTTCAATTCGCTTACATACGAGCACATTTCTGGTCGATTTTTACGCTCTGCGCTTTACCTATTCTTTTCCTTTATATTGATACTTTTCTGATTGTTCTTCTCGAAATAGACCTGCGGGACAGGGTATCTTTTGTGTTCCTTCCTCTAATAGTGTCTCTCATCGCGTTCTACCTCGAATTGAGAAGCTATGTTGGCGGCAAGAAGGCGTCGTTGGACGACTACTCAAAATACCTTGAAGAAAGGAGACTTGGCTATATCATAGCAGAGAATGAGAAGTTCATCCAGAGGAATTACCGACTCATAGTCTTCAGGGGCAATACAGTCTTGGAGAATCTGCGGTCTTCTCCATCGCTTACATTCATCTATTCAGGAATGCAGCAAATACAGAGACCCCCCAAATCCAAACGATTTGCTCGATTCGACGTGGTCTCGAAGAAACTACATCTGCGTCCCAAGTCAACTGCTCCCACTGAAAAGGAGAATATCCCGGTTTTCTATGTTGAAAACACCGATCTTGAGTATAGAAAGCGAATCAAGAAACTTGAAGATCAGTTCAAGACCAAATAGAAATCGCGCGCTTCAAGGTGGCTGGAAATCCATAGAAATGTGGTATTCAATTATCCTGTATTCTCCTGCATTCTCTTCCAATTCCTTCGCCCGTCTTCCGCATATGATCCAGCCTTGGATTTCTCGGTCTCTAAATCTTTCTTCCTTTCTGCAGTCCTTGATGTAGCGTTTCAATTGCGGGACTGAGGTATCACCGAGATTTCTCTTCATTTCTACAGCTACTCAGAGGTTCTCTCAAAACGTAAATTGTCGATGCGTTTTATTCTGTCAGCTATTGAAGGATGAGTCTCTGACGACTTTTCATGATCCTCTTTGTTCACAAGTTTGCGTAAGACAGATTTGATGTTTTCTTTCCCTGCAGATTTTGCAGCGAACTCATCGGCTTTGAATTCTAAGAACCAATTCGGGATGATCATGACAACCAGGATGAATGCCAGAGCCCCTATGTTCATCATCATTGTCAGCAAGATCAAAGTGAATGACTCGGTGAAGAAGATTGGGGAAGTCAGCTTTGACCAATTATACGATAGGAATAGCAGAAAAGGAATCATTATCCCAACGCGAAGCAAGATGTGCCTTCCCTTCTTGTGAGCAAGCTCGTGCGCTATCCCGGCCAGGATTTCATTGCTGCTGAGTTTCTTCAGGAATTCCGTTCCTATAACCACAGAGCCTCCTATGACGTATGCGTTGCACAATCCCTCAGCAATCCTTAGGTCAAAGTCAACGCCCATCTGGTTCTTCAAACGAACGACTTCATCTGGGAGTGGGATGCTTTTGCTTCTTTTGTAGGCAAGATAGTTCTTGACTCCTGGCAGAAGAAATGACCGCCCAAAGATTATCAAGAATGGTCCACTTACGCAAGCAAAGACAAAGAATGCCAGAAACCTGAGGAGAAGGTTTGGAAGCGTCCCAAAAAATGATAGGCTAATCACTACAAGCGTGTATATCACTAATCTCTCCCAGAAGTTTGCCTTGAGAAAACGTAGGAACTCGGTTAACATGTCAACGCTTCCTTTTTCTCAGCTTCTCTTCTGTATCTTTCTGGAGTCGTGAAATCTTGCCTACCTCGCTCTTTATATCGCCTGAATAATGGAATCCTCTTTCTATCATCAGATCAACCAATTCACTACGAGATAGGCCCAACGCTTTTGAGGTACTCTCTATTCTGTCAACGTTCCTCTTCGAGAGTGTATAACTCACAATCTTCTTTGGCATGGTAATAGTGTATGATACTATTAGTATATTAGTCTTTCCATAAGTGCATTACACCTCTCTTATGAACATGTGCATGTGCGGTTTACGTACTTCGAGTAATTCTGGAGACCAATATGGGGCAAGCATGCATGCAGTAGAAAACAATTTGAATCAGCTATTTTAAACGATGATAGCGAAATCTCTTTGGAATTCTCAAGGATTAGCAAATCTATTCTTATTTGCTTCAAAAGGAACACCTTACTTTAGCTTGAATTCTGAATTCTCTGCAAAGCATTTTCCGGTTTCAATGGTTCTATATGATGATTTGCTGCAATTGACTCTTCTATGAGTGCTGCAATGAGGTCATCATCTGTGGTTATCAAAAGCTTATTAGACCCGAATGCAGCCGCCGTGGCAATGATTTCTCTATCATGCTCAAGACTTTGAGGAAGTTCGATATTTGCCAATTGATTTGCTATCTGAGCCTTGTTGCAGTCTTGAATCAGCAAAATGAGTGCCTTGATGGCTTTGGGCAGCTTCTTTAGTTCTCTTTCAAGACCCTTCGCTTTCCTATAATATGTAGCCATCAATTCGGGTGAAAGGAGGACTGTGATAGATTTGTGATCTTTTATCTTTTCTACCAGATCCAAAATGCTTGCCCTGTCCTTGGGACTACCTGCTGCTCTATCAATGACGAACTCATTAAGAAGGATTTTCAATTGGACCCCTTTGCTAACGCTTTCATATACTCAAGAGAAGATGATAATTCATGGTCAAAAAAATTCTTTAATCCACCTACCACTTGTCCTTTCTCATTTATTTTCAATCTTTTGGGCTTACTCACATAGTTAGTCTTGCCAAATGAATACACAGTTAGATCTGTGGGAAGCATCTCACCTTTGGCAATAAGCGTAAGCAATGCAATGAGAATATGTTCACTATGAGTTGTGATAAGTATCCTCTTGTTCAGCTTAGCAACTTCAACAAAAATATGTGCCAACTTGGTTTGAGCTTGTGGATGAAGCGAGATCTCTGGTTCTTCAATGGCAATCAAAGACCCCTCTTGAGCAGCCTTTAGAATAGCGAAAATGTAAGTTACTTGATTTAGTCCAAGCCCTTCGTTAACGATTTTTGGGGCAAATTGACGTGCACGTGTGACTATGGTAACATTGGGAGGAATAGGTTTTGCCCTAACTTGTATGCCGAAAACTTCTTCAGTCCAACTCATTACGCTTTCTTCAATGTCTGCATCTTCCAGTAGCGACGCAACTTGATCTTCTGTTATAACTGATGTAAACGGGATCGAAGGTTTTTGACTTTGATGCAATGGTTTTGTGAAACCACGTCTGGATAACAGGATACTCATTTTCTGAATTTCAGATTTATGTAGCCCCGCAATTGCCTCCAAATCGGCAGTTGCTGGTTCAACAACAGCATTAATCCCATCCCAAACCAACGTAAGCTCTTCCTTTCCATACATAAACTTCGTTCTCTTTGGAGTTGGTGAAAAAGGTAACTTTATTGGGGTTTGCATATGAACCTGAACAGGTTTTCTCCATGCGATTGTTGTAGAGCTGCTTTTAGATCCCAACTCCACAACAAATTCCGAGTCGTTCTTTTCTTCCGAAATTTCAATCCCTATTTTTATGGTTTCTGTCAGAGACTTGTGTGCAAAAACAACATCTTTGAATGTTCCCATATTCACATAATGCAAATCGAAAAAATTGTCAAGGCCACGTGCTGGTGCCTCAACAAACCCTTTTAGCACAGCCAACGCCTGCAATACTGATGATTTCCCAGATCCATTCGGTCCTATTAACACAGTTATCGGTGATACTGCAAAATGCTCCTCTTTTATGCTCTTGAAGTTTTTAATGTATATACTGCTGATCAATTAGTCCACCTGTTCAAAGATTTGTCTTCTTGAAATATTTATCTTTTGGAATTGAAGCATGCATACGTTTTCTACTGAATTTGCACACGACCAATGCAGGAAAAAAAGAGAGGTTTGCGGGAGATATCACCCGTTCTCTGTGGTATTAAACTGCATGCATGCATAGACACACATTCAACACGTCTCTAAAATGCAAGCGTGCTATAGAAGTTTCTTTCTCAAGTCTTTAGTAGAAGTTGTATGTATGTAATACGTAAGCAGTAAAGAGAAAGGAGGTGATTTTTTGGTTAAGAAAAAATACATACTGGTTCTTGCTTTGGCTTTCTGCTTGACCGCTACCCTATTTGTCGTTGCAAGTACTGGATACGATCCTTGGGTTGACCAAGATGAGGATGGGGACGTTGATGCCGCCGACCTGAATGTACTCTCGCAGGAATACGGTAGTACTGGTAATCCAACGAAGAATGTTAGTGTGACAAATTGGCCTGAACCGCAGAAGCCGACCTTTGCAGAGATTCTTGTGTTGAGAGGATATGTTCAAAAGGTCAGGTGTGGAAACTTCGACATTGAATATGAGTCCTTGGGAGTATTAGTTGATGGGAACATGCCCAATCTCCCACATGATTTCATCATGAACTCCTCAGACCTATATTATAGCGACGATGTCCCGATGGGACCGGATAAACAAGCAGACGTTAACTTCACCTATGTCCCAGCGAATTCGCCATTCTTCATTCAAGGCGAAGCCACGATTATACCCACGATTTCCTATTACTTTGCGAGTACACCTATTGACGTTGTTTACTGTGACATCTGGGTGCATCTGGAAAAGGTAAACCCTGAAGGCACGACCATTCTGTCCTCGGATATGATTAGATTCATGATCCTTGTTAATGGCATAGTCAGCGGAACATGGGAGGATATTGGTGTTATTTTGGACATGCCATCGCAAGTAAATGTGAACCCTAATGAAAGGTTGCAGATACGCTTTGAGACGTTAGTACGCTGCGACTACGGATTCGTATACAATGCCCATATTGAGCTTTATCATACACTGGGGACGGATGAGTTCACAGCCTACATCCCAATACTCCAATCGTAGAGCCATATCTACCTCGCCCTTTCTTTCTATCCTGCATATTCTTGAGACTAAATCATTGATGAATATTCAGAATCAAGATGCATGCATGCCTTCATATTCTAAACGTCAAAAAGAGGGGATTTTGCAGGGGACATCTCTAGTTTAGTTGAGATTATGCTTGTTTAGACTTCCCGCTCCATCAATACGTAGACAGCAGAAATACCAGTAGGGGCACCTAAACCGCCTATCGATTTAGCCCGCCATCCTTCTTTTGCCATACGATTGATTTTAGCGACAAGCTTTCGACAAGTGCCAGTATCAGAGAGAATTTCATATTCCTTCATTTCAAAGTCCTCAATTCCAATCCTCGCAATAATTTCTATATTTGTCTATTGGTTAGGTGATGCAAAATCCTCGGCATGCATGCAAAAGAAAACATATATTGCCAGTAGAGCGCTTCCGATTCTTATATGATAACCCAACCAAGTCAGCTCCGCTTACCTCTACTATGACTTATCTTACCCTTTCTGGATTTTCCAATATTTAAGCGAGTTGAATCAAAAGAGTGTTGCCAGATTTGCGGGCACGTAGGCGATATGCGCAAAGAACTGAGTGAACTCAAAAGAAAGAACCGATAATCCCTTGCATGCATGCCAGAGTAGAAATAGAGGTAATTGGAATATTCAAAATAGGGGATATAATGGCAGAAGAATGGCAGGTTGTGTTTAAGGTAAAAGGTTTAGTTGCGCCAGAAGAAGGAGTTTTGATTGACGATAAGATAATTGTGAGAGGAGTTCCTCCAGGCGATGATGCCTATGTGTACTTTAGAGCGAAGATTCACAGTGAAGAGGAGAAAGATAGTTTTAGAGAAGATTCAGAAAATACGTTAAAAGACATCCTGAAAGTATATGGTTTAATAACAACCCACTATGCTGGACTTCCATCCAGTCGTATGACGATCATGAGCAAAGTTTCCTCTGAAGAACCTTTTGGTTCCATGAAAAGAACTCCTGAGGGTGGATTGTATCCTTTCTTTCGCGATGAGAAAAGGAGGGAAAACATTCATCTCATTAAGAGAACTATTGCAAAATACCAGTCGGTAAAACAGATCTTTGAAAATGAAGCAAAACTGTACCTAAGAAATGCAATTGATTATTTCTATCATGCTCTAAATAACATCCGTCCTGAAGAAAGGTTGATTGATCTCATGATCGCCATGGAATCTCTCTTCTCCAGGCAACCACAGGAACTCCGTCTAAGAATCTCTCTTAGAGGAGCATTCCTTTTGAGCATTGGAAAGGAGAATAAGCGATCTGATATATTCAAAAGAATCTATGATCTCTACGCTATAAGAAGCAAAATTGTTCATGGAATACAAAAGGTTGATCTACCAGGCCAAGAGTTTTTGAGCTTCATAAATGATGTGAGAGAAGCAATCAATGTTTTCTTTTACATCAGAAAAGGAAAAGATGAATTCTTAACACTATTAGATGAGAGTGTTTATGACATTAAGAAAAGAAGGGAACTGGAAGAATTAGTGTTAGGGGCTTTACCTGATGAGTAAGGTTAGAGCTAAACCCTGCATGCATGCATAAAACAATTTCTGGTGTTTGTTTGACTGGAATATGGAAAAAGATTAAGAAGGTAGCACGCGGACCCCGCGCAGCTCGGATGTTGTGCGAACATCTTCAGCGTTGGGGTATCGATGCGAGAATGATTGAGGAAGAAGGAGACCGCGTGGCCTTAAGGGGGCAAGAGATTGATGTAGTCAGAGTCCGTCGTTTTAGTGGTGGCGAATACGGACCCGCAAGTTACAGTTTCTATTATGGGGTGCGGTGTGATGTCGAAGGAATTGAGAAACAGTTCCAAGCGCGAATGAAAATTCAGACAAAGGGGCTTATTAGGAGGAAGGCCATCGATTTCGAGTGGGTTGGAGAAGAGCTTGCTGACGAGCTAAATAGAGACAGTGCACTAAAAGAGCAGTTGCTCCAACAGCTCAAGACTGACGTGCGAGATAGTGTTGAGATCTCGCCCGACAAAAAGGCTGGCATCGTCTGGATCACAACGACGAAAGTTATGCCACCGTTTCCAAAGTCTGCGACACCGTTTTCGATACCCGATGATATAATGCCCTCAGAAACGAGCTTCAAATCCTACAACGCAATAGCGAAACACATACGCAACAGAGCCTTTCTCCAGAGAGGTTGATATGTATGCACGCACATACATTCTCAAAGAAAAAAAGGGGAGTTTGCGGGAATAATTATGCGCACGCTTGGTTCTTATCTGTGATTATTTTCTTGGATGATGAGGTTCAGGAACGGTTGGTGAAGGCCCCCAAATCTCGATCCGTATATCGGACGCGAAGTTGCGGAGTTCATCGTCAAGCGCGAATCGTTTGTCGCTCTCGGCAAATTTGGCCCAGTCGGCAAGCGTCTGCCACAAACTCGTTAATCGCACTTGAGGAGTGCCTAAGACATTGCGTTGAGAGCGCACTTCAACAATCCCGGGTGTTTGCAGTAGTGTTCCAATCGCCTTTTTTCTATACTCCATTAGCCCTTTCTGGTCAACATGTGGATGCAAACTAAAAGTCTTGTTTACTTCGATCATACGCGTTCATCTCCCTCTTTGGATTCTTGATTT